>Ga0116231_10001235_pt1 | contig 51540 bp, 43 predicted proteins | sample S1TSphgellanicum_2_FD_89695 | JGI IMG/M metagenome (GOLD analysis project Ga0116231, IMG submission 89695) | Host-associated microbial communities from peat moss isolated from Minnesota, USA - S1T2_Fd - Sphagnum magellanicum MG | ecosystem: Host-associated > Plants > Peat moss > Unclassified...
GGGGGAAAAAGAAAGAGAAAGAAGAAAAAAATGAGAGAGATTTTTTTAATTATTTTTAGGGTTTCCTTTTTTTTTTTAAAGAGATGAAAATCAAAGAAAAAACAAATGGAAAATAGGGTTGTGAAAAAAAAAAAAAAAAACATTTGGGAAATTTGCACAAATGGAAAACCATGAGTTGGCCAAACCCACCCTCCCACACTTCTTTTGAATGGACAAAGTGCAAAGCATCTTGCCAATGTTGTTGGGACATGTTGCCAATGTTGTTGCAATGCGTATGTGTGTGGTCATTGGTTAGGATGGATTTGTTCATTTTGTGGAGACTAACTATTGAATATAATAAGTTCTTTTGACATTTGAATTTTTATTCATCACAATTAATTATGTTGAACTAAATACTTACCATGCGCAATCAAAACCTCTTTATATATTATTATCATTTGCCATTACAAAAATGTTTTGAATATATTTTGAGTTTTGAGATTATTGCTTGATTTGATTTGATTTTTTGGGATAGGATGTTTGAAATTGCATGTGTTCATTTTTGCAATGTAAGTTGCACAAGTAAGTGTCTTTCTTCACTTTGAAATGTGCCATATTGATATAAAAAGCCTACATATGTTTACCCAATTGATATATGTTTTCAAAATTTTGTATTTACCATTACTCGGATGCTATGATTAAATTGATAATATCCCCACCATCCATGTGCAATGTGAACTTGATTTCGAAAATGTAACCCCATTTGCAACTATGTACCAAAAAAAAAACTTACCATATTAAATGACATGAAGTCCAAATTGTGCAAATCATTGGAAAGACCACGATTTCTTCATTCATTTATGTTGTGAAATCAAAATTCCCCTTGAAGTTTTGCAATAAGATGATCTAAAGAGCTTTTATTATACTAGATTTGAATCCCTAAATTGTATGGTGGAAAGGTGGACTTGTTGCTTAACCTTGACACCATCACATTCATTGAAAAGTTGTTGCCATTTTGATGTTTTTGAAGTCCATTGAAGAAAGGTTGTTGCCATATTGATTTTTTAAAAGTCCATTGAAAGGTTGTTGCCATTTTGATGTTTATTTAAGTCCATTGAAAGATTGTCACCATTTGAATATATTTTCTCTTGGTTGTCAAAGTGTTGTTTCTTTGCTCTCCTTTTATATGCATTTGCATGTTGGTGCTTTCAACCCTTTCTTCATTTTAACATTTGGTTTCTCTTTCACCCCTCCCCTTTTTGCTTTTGTGTTTGAGACATGTGTTCTTTATCACTTCTCCTATTCCATTTTTTTTTTGGGTTCTCTTCTTGTGCCTTGTTCACTTTCTTAGCAACAAATAATATATTTTTCTCTTTTTTTAATTTATTTTTTGTTAATTCCTTTATTTTTTACTTTTTTTGGGTGTATATTTTATCTTCATGTGTTATTTTTAGTTTGGTCTTTCCTTTCACCCTACTCCTTCCTCCCCCACTTTGCTTGGATTTCATTTTATTTATATATTATTTCTTTGTGTTCTCATATACACCATATTGTTACTTGTCATGTATTCTCCTTCTATCTCCCCTCATCCTTGTTTTTCTTATGCATCTCTTTGTTTGGTGTGTATTATAGTACTTGGGTCAATTTGACAATAATTAAATCATTTGTGAAATTTTTAACAAATACCGAATAATTTGTCAAATTTTCTTTTAAAAAAAAGATTATATATTTTTCCCCATCGAACCAATGGTTCTTGTTTAATTTGTGCACATGAGAAAGTCAACAATTCAATGAAAGAGAATAATGATGACTTTTTCATTACTCTAAAAATAAATCATTCAACCCCCTTTAACTTCATGAAAATGCAATTTCTATCAAGTTTTAGTTAATTAATACTCGCCCTTTGTCAATTTGCTAATTAATATCTCAACATTTGTTGAACATAAAATTTTTAAAAATGAAAAAATGTCATATTTATATATTTGAAATTTAATTAAATATTTGACAATGGATTGTTGAATTAACTTAAATATTATAGTATATTCTCTTTAGTTGGGTTCTTTTCAGTTTTAATTCCCTTTTCAATTCACCTCGTCTTCCTTGTGCATGTTTTTAATTTTTTTCGAAAACCCTTTTCAAAAATTGCCTTTTCTCGATCTCTTGGCCCACCCTCTTATGGGGTGGTGCACATGTATATACATCAATGTAAACTCCCATCACCATGAGTTCGCAAGGAACGGGTGTTCCCAAAATTAACATCCACTCGCGGTGGGGCTAAGTGGGTACTTTATTTTGGGAACACCTTGCTCTGAGGGCATTACTTAGGGCAAAGACCTATGTAAATTTTTTATTTTTTTAAATTAAAAAATCTCATGATATTTGATGAATATCACAAAGGAAAGAACAAAGGTAGGCTTTTTTGTTTTTTGAAATGCCCACCTTTTATGGATGAATTTTTATCCATGAATGACAAGTTTGATGATGGATAAATTATTTTCATGATAATTGAAAACTAGACATTCATGCATGATGAGTTAGACTACATGGACCTTCATATGAATGAATCTAGGTTGAAAGAAATCATTGCCAATCCTTTTGTGTAGTATTTATAAACAATGGGTTAGCCAATCAAATGGCATAACAACATTGGATTGATTATTCAAGGGAAACATTTTTATGATCGCAATATAAAAGTTAATATACAAATTTTATGATCTTAAAAGAAGTTACATTATACTATTAGTAAAAACATATTGTTAAAAACCTCTCATAAATATATCATTTTCAAATCATGAATTTTTTTTTAAAGGAGTTCATTAACCAAAGAAAACATTGATTACAATGCATAAAAAATGTTTTTGGGTGCTTTATACTCATTAGATTCATAAATGAAATTTATTCAAATTGTTTCAATAATATATTAGAAACATTATTATATAAGTGCATCAAAGATTTTCAACATTAGTTTGATGTGCCATTTAAAAACATATAAAATTAAGTAGTGAGTACACATTTTGTGCAACGTCTTTAAAAAAATGGTAATGCAAATCTTATGAATGAGTTTTTGGGAAAATTCAAAAAAATTGCCATATTTTTTAGGGGAAAAAAACTGAAATCACCATATTTAAATAAAAAGGTCCATCATGTTGCCAACACATAAGAAAAATCCTAATTTCTTTAATGTTCTTTTTTACTTGTAGCCAAATTTGGCTAAGACTTATTGTGGAAGATCATCAAGTCACCTACCTCACAAATTTTTTTTTTAAAAAAAATTTCTTTTGTGACTCATTTTAGCAAAGAACAACCAAGATGATTTTTTTTTTTTTTAATTTTTTTTTTCTATAATCACTTCCAAACTCTTATTATATGTTTTGTGCTCTACATGTGAGGTTGGTTAGGATTTCACTTGTGAGCTTCCATCCACCTCTTCATATCCTAGGTTCCTTTTAATCAAGCGAAATTTGCACCAAACTCAAGGTGCACCATGTCACTTAGTCACCTTCATGACCTCCAAGTTATGTTTGTTTAGGGTGGACACATTCATTTATTACACATATGATTTATATTGTAAAAACAACTATCTATTTGAGGTTTAAAAAGATTTGAAATTTTCTTTAACTAATTCATGAGTTGGGTTTAGATTCTTGAAATTTCAATTTTTGATGGATGAAGGTCATCCATGATAAAACTCAACAATCATCCAATTGATGAATCTTTTTTTTAAATCTTATCCTCGAGCTTTATTTTTATACCTTGTTGTGTTGTGTCTTTGTTCTTATTCAATATTAAACTTACAATGTTTTGAATTTGCACACATTTTGTGTTGTGGCATTGCTAACATCCTTGTTAAAGTGAAGTTTTCACAATTTGTCAATACATTTTTCAAATAAACCAAGATAAATGAAATTTGTTTGACAAAAAAATTGTATAAATGATGAAATAATAATGATGTTGAAATTGTTATCCCCTTATCTCTTGTTGGAAATTTTAGTTTCTTCATACGAGAAATGCTCATGATTTCAATTTGTTTGTACCAATTGTTGTAAGCAATGCATTACCACTTGCTACAATCCCCATTTTTCTATAACCTTTGTCTTGGGCTTACAACCAAGCTTGGGTAGGACTAAGAATTGAAAGAAAGGTTTTGCATCTAAAATGAGGGAAAAATGGTAGTAGGTTCACCTAAGGATTGCAAGCAAAGCTTAGAAAGAAGGGCTTGAGCTTTGAAGGCTTTGAGCTCTAAATTACATGGGCTTCATCTATGTAATGACAATCTTGGTTTGGACAATAAATTGAATTTCTTATTGCAAAGTTATGGGCTAGACAAGTTAGTAGACATGAACAATGTCATTTGTGTGCTTACAAAAGTACACTATTGTTAAACCTAGGTTTGTCATGTGTTTGAAATTTTGTCTATGTACACATGATGATGTACTTTGAACAAATAGCTCTGGAAACTAACATCCCAAAAATTCAAAATACAAAACACATTAACATCAAACAATTGCTTTAAATTCTGTTTCAGGCCAAGAACGTGAGGTCCAAAGTTGGAATCTCAGAGAGGAAGGAATACAAAACTTAGCTGCACAATTGTGTACCACCAGATTGGTGCTTGCCACGTCCATGAAGGCAACACATGAATGGCTCGATTCAGATGCGTCCTCATGTCTGTGTCCAAAGGAATGGGCACTGTTTCATTCACACCCCCCCAACATGCAACTTCAGTAAATTTCAGGATCTGTAGTCTACAAAATTTCCTTTAAGTGGGTCTAAGAAGATAACTCAAAAATCCAGCATATCCTTTAGCTATATGGGTAGTCAACTTTGCAGAGAAAAATAATCTGGTGTGATACCCAAAACCTGAAGCTCATTACTAAAACATTCGAATAGAGGTAAAATGATTGAGAGAAGCTGAGTAAGGAAAAGGCTCTGTAAATTTGCACATACCTTTTGTGACCTGGAAAGAAGCAGGCATGTTGGCAACAGTCTGGTTCTTGTCATTTGCAACAGTGATGGTGTACTTGCCCTCCACAAAAGATATAAGAACAAGTGAGTAGTACCCATTAGACAAATTGTCCACAACCTGTGGCTGTGGCATGATTGCAGCAGGAACAAGGCTCTGATCAGCTTGGTTCCTGAAGGTAATGACCCATTGGAAACCCAGATTGCCACTGTCATCAGCACCATTTGCGGATGAGACTGAATTGTTGTAGGCATCATTGAGCAGAATTCTTAGTGTCCATCTACTTTGCACTGGGAAACTGTTGATGCCCTTGTCCCACGCCCATGTGCAGGCTTGTAGTGAGACGCTACCTAAAGTTGGAACAACCCACATTGAGCATATCAGACTTGGGAATTTGGATTTCTTCTCACATGTTTTCAACATCATTAGATATTTCTTACAATGACAAGTACATGTGCAATTTTGACAAAGATTTGTCAAATGACTCACCTGGAGTGATAAATACATTTGTGTTTATAATGCTTGACCCATTCAATGCACTCCAAGTCAATGAAAACTGGAGTGCGTTAAAAGGATTTGCAAGGCCCCAACCAGTGAAATTGCAACTTGTGTTCCACCCCCCAGTAGCATCTACAGTGTTGCTGGTGACGGAGCAATTCAAATATTGGTTGTAATTAGTTGTGGTCAAAGAACCGTTGGATGAAGAAAGAGACAGCTGAAAGCCAGGATTAGAGCCTACATATGGAAGACAACAAGCACATGTCAAATTGCAGAGTTGCCAGTTGTTGTAGCAGAGCTGACCTTCGCAGTCTCGGATCAAGCCTACAATCCTGAAATTCAAAGCTGATCCTGTGGGGAAACTTTGCAATGGGGATCCTGTCCCTGAGCCAAAATCGAATTGAGTGCAAGCAAAACTTATCCCACTTGGGTTTGAGATTGAATTACCACAACCTGCATATGATTCCTCCTCCCCATGTCAGATCTCTGTAGGCCATGAAATGACAAGCAGAATTTTTCCCCCTGTTCAAACTTGTGCAATTCTCACACCTGAAAAAGCACACAGTCACATTGAAGAGGGAAAAAAAATACAACAGACAAGTTACACAGACATAAGACTAAAAGAAAAATGAACTAGCTGCAGGTTTGTGGACCTAGAAAACAATCATGTTTGTCATGAAAACTGTAGATTAAATTTAGGGGAGAGTTGGAATTTTTTAAAAAAAACCTTGAAGCCTTCGTCTGCTGGATTCATGCAAATTCAAAAAAGAGGGCCTACGCATCAGAGTCTGATCTGCTGACCAGTCAACTCCTAAATTACTATCATCAAAGTCTGATTGAAAGGATCCCATCGATTTCAGCATCACGGGTGCATCAAAACCCTCACACCAGCAACAAAATTGAAATAGTGCAGATACCAGCAACAATACTACTGAATTTGATTCTACTTTGTTGATCATGGTTGTCTCTAATTTTCTCCAATCATTCCAACATTGGATTCTTGGCAAATCAATTGAAAACAGTTCTATCAATGCCAAATATGCAAAATTCTAACGGTTGAAAAGCTTGGCTGCAAACCTTGTCCCCAATCCTTCAAACCCTAACCCTAACAGAGAGATATGATACCTATCTGAAAGAGAGACAGAGACAGAGACAGTTTTTCACAGAGGACCATAGTTTGGGAAGGAGACTTTGCACGTTTAACTGAAATAACTGTAACTCTTCACATGACATAAGCATTATTACTGCCTGCTTTGAACCTGCCAAGCTCTAGTACGTCGTAGCAATCTTGTAGCATCCTCTTTCTCAGAAAAGAACATTCTTCCCCTCAAGGAAAGACCTGGAAGTGAACCCCAGCTCTGGACTAAGGTTGATAAGCAATTCAAAACCCAATAACCAGATGCAAGGCAGCCATGAATCCTGACTACCCATAAGGAGGCATAAGCTTAGTAGTACTTCGATTCTGTAATCCAATATCATAAGACTATTGAGTTCTTACCTCTGTTTTTGTTGCTGACAAAGTCTGTACTCTTTCTCCTTGCAAAGCCAATCAGGTGCCCTGGCAATTCCTCAATCTCTCTACTGATTTGTTCATGATCATGCTATGTCATCATAACAGCATACCAGCAACACAAGAAGTGGCACTGCAAGATGTACAGCCTGCAAATATGCGGTACCAAGCATATGCTAATGCATGCTAGAACAGAGGGAATGTACAACTGTTAGTCTCCAAAAGTCAGCTGCTTGTGAACATATCTGTTGTCTGGCACATAGAACAACAAGAAGCTCCGTAAAGATGAAGATCCTGTAAAGCTCCTCATACACAGTCAAAAGTCGAGGATTAATATTACACCTGAGAAATTGGGGCATCACCAAGGCTAGCAGCATCATGATGTTTCCAAAAATACTTCTTTACATAGCCATCTACAGCCTGGTGAATGTTGAATCACTAAATCAGTGACAGTGTGGACTTCGATTCCCCAGGCTGTAGACTAACTAGGGTCTTCTTCTGGGTGTGGCTAGATGACTTCAGGATGCACAACAATGACCAACTACACTCCACTAGGACTGGTGGTGCAGCCTGTGAAAGAAAGAAAATCAAGAAGTTAGCCAATTAACAAAACCCTCTGTATACAAGGATTCTGCATAGCCTCAAATACACTGGGATTGCAGATTTGTCAACAATATCTCTTCAAAGACATTGAAACATGTGCACTGCAATAGGTAGATAGCAATGAGCTATATAATCTAAACCCTAAACCCTCTCCACAAATCAAATTCGGAACAAGAAAAACTCCAAGTACAACCATGTCAGCTGAATTGCATAGAATGTGGTCACACAAAAGGGAAAAGGCAAGGGAAATTGATCAAACCAATCTCACAGCCTTCAACTACGCATAACGCACATGCATATCATGATCACCCAGGATGCAAACAAAAGGGTAAGGGAAATAGACAAAAATCAGAATCCTTTTAGAAAAAATGTTGAACTTCCACATAGGTACAATGTTTTTCCAGGACTTGTTGAATACAGAAGAAGAGGAAGCTAACTGATGCTCTCGATCAGAAATGGAACTGAGGATTTACTGTTTGAGAAGAAATCCATACATGTTTCCATATGATACTACTACACAAGCTAATCTGAAGGTTTTTCTTTTCTTGTTCACAACAATTCCATCAAGCAGCTCTCAACCCATCTTCTATCTATCCATCCATCACAAAGAAACTCTTACAGCCATTCTTCCATCAAGCAGAACTTCTTCTTCTTCTTCTTCTTCCTTGCATCACAACAACCATTTCATGAAGTGGAAACTCGAATCTACTGCCTTTTTTTTGGTCCCTCACAATTCATGGTAGCAAAATTCCAAATCTGCTACTCACTCTTTCTGCAAGTCCACCATCTCTTCCACGCTACAAATCATCATCTTTTCAAGCGCAAAAAAATGCCAATCTGCAGTACCCAAGAACGCAGCTTCTCGACAAAAGAGAAGAGCTTTGGTGTGAGAGAGAAGGCGGTATCGCGCTTTCGGCCTCAAACTGCGTCTCTGGTCGAAGGCGGTATGAAGCTTTCGGCGACAAACTCAGCTTCTGATCGACGGCCGTATGCGGCCTCGGGCGACGATCTGCGTTTTTGGTGGAAGGCGGTAAGCGGCGTTGGGCCAGGAACGCAATTTGGTCGATAGAGAGACTACAGCTCTGGTGTCAGAGAAGCAAGGCGGTATGCGGCGTTCGGTGAGTGGAAAAGGGTAGGGTTGTATATGGCGGTGGTTGTGGGCGGTGGGGCGGTATGCCTCCGTCTTCCTCGCGTGTACCACAAGCACACTTTCCTTCTTTTCTCTTGTGTCTTTGCCTGCGCACCTTCGCGCTAAGCTCCTGCTGCTGCTGCGGCTGCTTCTGTTCCTGCTGCACACGCTCGTCGAGCGATGCAGATCTTCATTCTTTGCCATCGCTAGTTGGCCGTGGGAGTGGGCCAAATCCCGATCCCGCGTACGCATCTCTAGATTGCTTTCGTGCCTCCCAGTAGCAAAGCAAAGCAAAGCAAGTGGAAGGTAAGAACAAGGAAGGAAAGCAAAGGGAGGTGGCGCTAGGGTTTCGGTCTGCAGCTTGTTCATGATCGGCGGGAGCCTGGGTCCTGATACCCACCTGACTGCTTTTGTCACTGGATGGTGCTGGTGGTGAAGAAGAGTGCTCCGGGATTGATCTCTTACTCGTTGCCATCTCCAGTTGATCTTTTGCCGTTCAGGGAGGAGTGATTGGCGAGGTTTTGGTTTTGTGGGTCTTGTCGTTGCTGTTGCTACTGCTGTGTTTTGTGTCAGATCTCTCTGCCGCGGCTGCCGCTGAAAGGAAGGGTTTTGTTTTGGTTTGGGTTTTGGTTCCTGTCATCGGATTGGTCTTTCTTTCTTTCAAAGTTCGATTCTGGAGAGTCGTGGCGGTGGTGGGTCTTGCTTGTGGGAGTTATGGCGGTGCATTTCAAGTTCAGGAGTGCCATGGAGTATGACTCTATTGACATCGACGGGCCTTTTATCGCAATTGGGGGTTTGAAGGAGAAGATTGTGGAGCACAAGAATCTCAGAAGTGCTACGGACATTGATCTTCTTATCACCAACGCGCAGACCGGAGAGGGTGAGCAAGTTTTTTCTTTTTCATTTTTGTTTTTGGGTTTTGTGGGTAGAAGGCTTCTTTGCTCTGAAAGTCTTTCCTTATCTTCTCCAGGTTGTTTCATTCATGCTTTCAGCAAGCGAAGTTCTGCAATGTGCAATTGTGGTTTCTTTCTGGCTGTGTAAGGAGTGTATGTTATGGCATGGTAGGGTTTCAGTCATTTCCAAACCTGATGTGTGTGTGTGTGTGTGTGTGTGGTGGCATCTGGGGTTACAATAGAATACACAGATGACTCCTTTCTTGTGCCGAAGAACACAAGTGTAATCATCAAGCGAGTTCCAGCATCAGGACCCAAGCCAATCCTTCGTGTCGATGACCAGTAAAGTTTTTTCTTTCTCCCCCTCCCCGCCCTGCCCTCTCTCAGCTCAATCTAATAAGGCAGCTTGTCTACTCTGTATATTACTTCCTGCTGTCTTCTGTAAATGATTCTCCTGTAGCATTGTATACCTAGTAATCCTAGTCGTCGTTGTATACCCAGTAGTCATAAAAAAAAATTCTCTGCTATACTTGAAGCTCACTGATTACTGTCAAGTTTGTGTTTTGGTAAGGATGGAGTGTTGGATTTGTTCCTCTTGTGCATGTGCATCTTAGTCATGTAAGCTAAATCTATTGGGCAAATTGTGGTGTTTGCAGACCCAAGACACTTGCAGCAGAGGCACCACCTTCAGAGCATAGTAAAGCAACAGACACCGCATCACAGCCACCTGCGTTCGCTGTAAGACACCAACTCAAATTTACGAGTCATCTTCCTTCCTTCAAGATTTTTGATCTTTACCTGAAACCTACATTGCATGCCAGAATGCATGCATTCAGTAATCAAATTGATATACCATAGCAATGATGTGTTATGAGTTCTTAGGAAGTGTATTCTTATGTGTGTGTTTGTTCTCATCAGTGTGTTTTTGGGGGTGCTTACAGATTCCAGTAATGGATGGCATGGACGATTTTGGTATTGATTTATATGCTCTACCTGAACCCATGCCCAACAGCAGCAGCCGAATTGATGCTGATGAGAATAGCCGTATTGCAGCTATGGTGAACAATACAGCATCGGAATGGCAAAGGTATATGTTGTGTTACTTTTTCTTCTCGGCTTCTCTATCTCTACAACATGAGTGTTGCCCATCTCCAGCCTTCTTTTTAGTTCTATCTTCTCTTGCACATTGCTAGCTTTCAGAATGGAATCACTCCCTGTCATTTGTTTGCTAGGAATGATCATGATACAAGAATCTGAATGTCTGTAGTTCCAGAATGCCAGGTCTCCTCTCTGTGTGTTTGACCTTTCTTCTTTCACATCATTTCCAATGTTGTGTTAGGGTTCAACTCTGTGACCTCTTAACTGGCAGAGACTGCCTTATTTGTTTTGACTGTAACAACCATTTTAGTGTTTGGCTATTGAGCACATGAAGGCTTTGTTTTGAAGCAGACAAACACAGGAGGCATTTGCTGGTGGCCGTGGCTATGGACGTGGAGGTTATGGAAGAGGCAGTGTTGCCAGAAGCGCAGGTTTTTAAGCTTTACCCTATGAAAATCTTTGACTCTCTTTGTGAAGGATTGTTTTTGGATTGGTGCATGTGGATTCTGCAGATTGAATCAGAGGACTCTTCCTTCCAAGTATGATGTGAAGTCTGATGATCCTTTCTGCATGGGTGGTCTGTTTTAGGTCGAGGATTTGGAAGAGCTACCCCACCTCAAGGTTATGTTTGTCATCGGTGTGGCCAGCCAGGTAAAGTGCTAGTCTTCTTGCTCTCTCTGTGGGTGTGTATCTTTCTTCCCATTTGGTCATGGTTGTCCAACTGAATCCTTTTGTTTCGTCCATGAAGGTCATTTCATTCAGCACTGTCCAACTAATGGTGACCCCACCTATGATATGAGGAGAATGAAGCCACCTGTCGGCATCCCCAAAACAAGGCTGAAAGCTGACCAGGAGGGCTCCTACATTCTGCCAGATGGCTCAGTTGCAGTCATGCAACCAGATGAGTATGTCCCTTGAACCCTTGAAGTTCCACAGCGACATCTTTTATCTATTACACCAACAATCTCCTTGTTCTAACTTGTTACCATCCTTGTTTATGACCAGAACGGTTTTTGCCAAGGAGGCAGATGCATTGCTAGCTATCAGGCCTATCCTGATAGAGCCACCTCCAGAACTCAGGTGCCCTCTGTGCAAGAACATCTTCAAAGATGCTGTGATGATTCCTTGCTGCCAGTATAGCTTCTGCGATAAATGTAAGTCCTTGTTCTTCAAACCCAATTCTATAGCTGCTCCCTCCTTTTGAAGCTGTGCCTGGACTCTGACACTGTTTACTGTTGGGAAATTCTCTGGCAGGTATAAGGGAGGAGTTAATTGCCAAGGGTAAATGCCCTCAATGTGGGTCAACCAAGTTCAAGAATGATGATCTGCTTCCTAACATCAACCTCCGTCAGGCTATCGATCGCTTCCTTGAGGCACAAGTAACCACTAGTGGTGCATCTGACAGTTTTCTGAGACAACAGCAAGCACCAGGTAGACCCTGTTCTAAGGAATTTTCCCTGTTCATGTGGCTCAGCCTGCTGCAAGCATTCAATTCTGCAGTTTTGATGTAGGTTGTTTTGAATGTAAACACATCACAGTTCTGGATGTTATTTTTATCGCAGTTTTGTGACCATGAATGTGACTGCAACTACTGGATGTGCTCAATGTGCTGAGGCTTGAGCATTTGTCTCTTGGAACCTCTATGGTCCACAACAACATATTGGTCTCAATGCACAATGGGTTTATCTTTATCTTCTGTGTTGTTGGTGGTTTGCAGATGTGGAGTCAGGTCCTCGGAAAGTACCAACACCAGCTGCTTCACGGCTTCAAATAGAATTGCGGAAGCCTTCTAGCTCTGGTGGGGCAGCTGCAGTGCAGCCACCAGCTCCTATGGAGCCTGTTTTAGCTGATTCAGTTGTGGAGTCAATAAAAGAGCCTGAGACAGGGCTGAAGGAGAAGGAAGAAGATCAGGCTCAAGGCTCAGCAGTGTTGACAGTGGCAGCTGCCAATGCTGCAGAGGATAGTGGTGATGCCATTGAAGGGCCCCTGTCCACCAAGGATGAGGTGGTGGGGGCAGAGACTGTTGTGGGGAATGTTGGGGGATTGGGGAGAGATGAGGAAGAAAAACCAGGTTTTGTATTTGACGAGGGGGAGGCAGGCAAGATGATGTCTAAGAATATGGAGCCTACCTCTTTTAAGGAGGCGGATGGGGTAGCAGTGGAGTCTGAGGTTAGCAAAGGTGTGTTTCGAGCATTGAGAAATGTTACAAAGTTTTCCACAGGTCTCGGCCTGGAAAATAGAGCTACACTTTCCTGTAACATAGATTGTGATGGTCTCATACACACTGAGACATTTATTTGTACTACGACGCCCTTATTGGACATTGTGGTGCAGCAAGATGACTCTCTTTCCTTATCCCCACCTATACGTAGTTTGCTCTTTGGCATTATATGTAACAATTTTTTAGTGTTTGCTCAACTTCTGTGTTGTGCTGTAGGAGTAGACAGATTGGTTTGGTTAACAGTCTGCATACATACATATTTAATTGCTTTTATTGGTGGGATGCTAGTTAACTTGCTGCTTGTTGTGTGACTGCATGGCTGTGCAATGTCTTTGAAGTCCTGGTCTCAGCATGTTAGTTGATGGAGCAGGTGGATTTGTGAAGATGAATCAGGAAGAACCAAAAAAACCCCATGTTGCATAGTTGCGTATAGAATGTTAGTATCTTACTACATCCTGACTGTGCTCTGGCTGCATAATTCTCAGGAAAAAAGAAGAAGAAACGAGCACGTCCTGCACCTGCAGGTAGGGGATTGTGTTCACTTCTCTGTCCCTCTCATTCCTGAGTATGGGCCCTGAATTCTTTTCTAGATTGACTCTGCCCAATAGAGTGGGGTCTGAGCTGTATCATGATGATGCTAGCTGCCTCTGTAGCTAGCTCTGGGATTTGCAGGCCCTTGACCCATTTTGGGAGCTGTAAGGAAGTCTTCTGTGAGACTCTTTTCTCAAAAGACACACAGGAAGGTCGAACAGTTCTGAACCTAACGCCATTGGCCCATGTCAATGAGAAGCATAAAGGAGGAAATCAATCTATCCAGGAGATTGCAGGCCTCATAGTTCTTAGATTTGGTTAATGTGAACATTGGACGATGGTTGTTTTTTCTTGACTCAGTCAAATCCTTCTAATAACAAAGTGCCTAATAACAAAGTGCCTTGTAGCAGATGGAGCTACAGAAGTCACAGGTGGTGGAAAGATCAGGAAGGTTAGTTTTCCCTCCTCTGACCTAAGTTTCTTCTACTTGCTTCAAAACTGTGTCTGTGGATGTATGGCTAAATCACAAATTGGGTTGGAGATTCAGATGCCAGTGGAGCGCATGTGTTTCATTTGTGGGTCTCCCGACCATATGGCTCGTGATTGTATGGAGAATTCTGGGCCATCATATCCCCCACATCCTGCCATGTTTGCTGGCCCTGGTAATCCTCTCAAAACTGTCCTTATTTTCTCTTGCTGATAGCAGCATCCACTTGTTTGTTCTGCACTTACTGTGACCAAATTAGAGCTGTGGCTATTTCTTTAAATTTTAGGGTTTGGAAGTATTTGAATAGTGGATTTGGAATTCTCAGCTCTAAGGTCATTGATATACAAAAGGAGATCTTCCTGTAAAACTGTGGTGGATATGTTTAGTGCAAGTTCAGAAGTCTTGTGACAACAGTTTTTTGCACTGGGCAAGAAAAACAATCTCTGTTTTGAGGTCAGGAATACCAGGTGCAAGTGAATATGGGTCTGATTTTGTTGCATTTGTTATGCAGGAGGGCCAATGCCACCAATGGGGATGCCTCCATATGGGGGAGGAGGAGACATGTACTGGCATGGACCTCCTGTGCCTCAGCAGGTTCACCCATTTCCTGGAGGTTATGGGGAGAACATGCATGGCCCAGGTCCAGGACCCTTTCATTTTGATGGACCCATGATGCCAGGTCCTCAATATGGGTTGCCTCCTTACATGCCTCCAATGTACCATGGTGGTCCTATGCATGGGTGAGTCTCTTGCTCTTTTATCCAGTTTTGTCTCTATTGCTAGTAGTGTGCCATGCTATTGTGCAGTGCTTTTACGATTTTGAAACTCAACTAATGGATCCCAACCTCATTGGCGTCATTAGACAGTAACTTTGAAGCTTGGTCATGCACTGAATAGATCCTAATAGTCTCTGTTGGACAATTATGTATAAAGTTTTGAAGAAAGTTGAGGGTAAATGTTTGACAAGGGGACGGCTATGTGTGGAAGCAAGGAGAATGAGACAGTCAAGTTTTGTGTGATCTTGCGGGCATGTGAACATTGGTGTGTATATCTAACTATGAACTAGGATGCTTCAGTGGTGGCTACATGGGAGGCAACGGCATGCCTGGGGGAATGATGGGCCCCATGGACAGACCCCCTTTGAGTCGTGAGGAATTCATGGAACTTCAGGAACGACAGCGCCGGCGTAGAATTATGCAAGAGCATCCAGAGAGGTCTGTTCTTTTCTGCAGATTGCAAATTGTTTTAAATGTATGACCCGTTGTAGGAAGAGTGAGGGTCTGGTGTCCAAATTGCTTATCTTCATGTCCAGATGTTGATCTGGTGGAACTTGGAAACATAGGACTTTTTGCACATGTCCAAAAAAGTCCTATATTTCCAAGTTAGCTTTTTGCATGTTGCACTTCTTTTGGTTTGAGCTGTGAAGAGTTTTGAAGGACTTGCATTATTTCAGTTTGTGATGGGTAAGCCCCATTTATTTGCATTCATGTAGGGAATGGTCTCAAGAAGCTCCGTACTTGAGGGAAGGCCACCTTCGCCATCAAACACCAGAGTCAGAGCGCAGGCCAAAAGAGACAAGGAAGAGGCTTATAGAGGTGGATGACTACCCAGGCCTGTCACGGAAGCATGCTGTGGAACGTGACTCTGTTAGTGAGTACTCTGAAGACACAAATTATCAGAAGCCCAAGAGTGGTGGCAAGATTGAGCGCAAGCCTGTGTCAGAGAGGTTAGTTATTGACAAAGCCCGCCTGCGGCGAGAGCCTAGCATTTCTGAAGAGGATGTTACCTCATTTGAGGGCTTGCGGAGTCAGCGCTTGTCCCACCACAGTGACCGTGAAGGCAAAGTTTTGGTTACTGCTAAAAGAGAACGAGAAATTCATAGGCGCTACCAGCATGAGTACAACTCTGAGCAGGAAGATGATGTCAGACTGTCTATTGATGGGTTTGAAAAGAGGGAAAACGAGGTCCCACATTCAAGAAAAGGATGGAAGAAAGTGGATGATGATTACAGTAGGCCTGATCATGTTGTTGTTGAGGAAAGCCGCCATAGGAGTAGTAAGAGGATTGTGAGGACAGAAAATTCCCCCAGACACTTGGTACCACCCTCTGAGGAGCCTATTGACTTACGATCAAAGTTGCTTCGTAACCAAAAAGAGCGCCGTCAGGATAGGAGTCAGTATGCTGCTGCCTATGAACTAGATGGTGAGGCTGAGAGAAGGGAGCAAGATACAGAAAAGCCTCGACGGAAGAGGCATCATAGTCGCTCCAAGTCTAAAGGTGAGTCAGAGCCTGTAGAGTATGAGTCAGATGAGTTAAAGCGGAAAAGGAAAAAACATCATAGAAAGCATCATGAAGAAGAGAGCATGGAGAGGGAGAGAGATGTGAGAGTTGATGAAAGGGACTTGCAGGAGGTCAAGCCTCGCAAGCACAAGTCCAAATCATCTTCACATCCACCAGCTAACAACATAGAGGTAACCAGATGGCAGCTAGTAGATTCAGTGTTAGATGATGAGCCAAGAAGCAGTAGCTATGCACCGCACCATTCCAAAAGCAAAATTCAACACTCTCACAATGGCCGATCAAGGTGATTCATCCATTTTTCATTAGCACTAATGGTGACATTTCTCATGCTCTTCTCTCTCTCTCTCTCTCTCTCTCTCTCTCTCTCTAGTACAACTCTGTGCTCCCCTCCTTGAAAGTTTGTTACTTTCAACATTGACAACTCGGTGGGATGTGTTTGGACAGCCATGGGCAACATGGTGCATCCTAGCCTGCATGAGCCAATCTGATTTCCACACCCTGATCCTGTTGTAGCATTGACATTCTCATCTTGACTAGTTCAGGTTTGTGTTTGGTGGGAAGTCCAGTGCATGACAAAATTATTATGCAGACATGCTGCTTGTGGAAGTATTGGACAGCTACTGCTACATATGATGCTGTTGCGCTTCCTCTTTCCTGACAGCATTCTGTGTAGAGGGGTACCCTGCATACATTTGGTGAAATGTGTAAGGTGCTCAGTTTTACAAATTGGTGATGTATTGGGGAGACGTCGAAACTGCTTTATCTTAATTTTGCTCTCTGGTGTTACACAGCTTTCACTATTGCCAGGATGGTGGGAGAGTGTCAACTTTGATAAAACTCGTCCCACTCTTGGTAACTTGTTTCTTCTCTCAATTTGGCTCTCAAATAAATAAAAAACTTTCACTTTGGAAATTCTCCTGTGTGGCAGGAAGGAGACTGAGCATGACTTGCAATTTTGTAATGTATGTTGCGAGATGTAAATTGAGTATGTCCTATTATCTTACTCTTGAATGGATTTGCATGGTTTTTTCTTTGGTATTATATTGGAGCTTACCATCTATTGGTGGTGGTGGTGATGCATGTGGAGTAGCCATGGATTTCTTTTGTTGTTGAGTGTATGAATGGATTATATGAATGTTTTGATTCTGCACTTGTTCTGGAGGTTATTATTGCTGTTGATGCATGTGGGAGTCCCCTTCAAATTTTGTTGTTGAGGGCGTATGATGGTTTCCTACTGTAAATTTGTTTGTTGGGATTGTATTGTGGATGTTCGTGCCAAACTTGATGCCAAATTGAACGTTAAATCTCAACCCATTCAACCCATCTCCATTTTGTATAAAACCCTTTGAAGCAAAACCCCTTCAATGCTATCTTTGTTTTGTAGAAAACCATTTGAAGCAAAACCCATTCAACCCATGTCCATTTTGCAAAAACCCATTTCAAGCAAAACCCATTTGACCAATGTCAATTTTGTATAAATGCATTTGAAGCAAAACCCCATTTAAACTTAAACCCATTTCAATTTTGTATAATTAAGTTTGTATTATCCATTGGAATGGAGCTATTCTGAAGCCAATCTGAAGACCCAACAAGTTTGATCAGCTCCAAATCACTAGGAAGGGTATATACGTATATACATAGTAAACTTTTGTGCCAAATCTTGGAGTTAAAACACTCTCAAATTTCAATGTGTCAAAATTTGGATACAAAAGAGCAGACAGTACATTGTTTGACTGTAGTTGTAACTTGTAAGAGCATCTCCAAAGGTGCTCAGTATGTAACTCTGGATAATAAAATTAAATGTCTAAGTTTAGCTGTTTTTTTCGGCAACCCCACCAATAGTTGTAACTGGAACTACATATATGTGGGAACTACTAATAGCAAACCACCTGGACCAATCATTATGGTCCACCAATCAGAAATACTGAGCCGCAGTCAAGTCCAATTTATTACACTCTTTTTCAGAAGTGCACAACTGTGTTGCGCCTTTTACCAGCCACGGCAAGCTACACGAATTTGGTGCAGAAAAACCAATTTCCTGAGCTAAACCGGCACATTTTGACTTTTTTGCACTGTCTAGAGTCACATACTGATCACCATTGGAGATGTTCTAAGGGAGTCATGTTCTACAAACATGACATCAGTTAAAATTAAGGCATTTGTTTTATTACTTTGTACCAAGCAAATTTTTTTATAAACAATTAGGGGGGAAACAAAAATTGAACTTGCAAAAATCTTGAAAAATATTAATGGAAGAAACACAGCATTTGAAAAACATAGTTAACAATGGTTTTTTTTTTTTTCATTTATAAATAAGTTTATATATCTACCAATCATAAAAAATGAATCATAGTAAGGTCTTGTGCTGTTACCTTAGGAATGTTGTTGTTGGACATTTCTTTGCAATCTTGTAGATATGCCCTAGCCTACCCACAGGTCAGATTCAGCATAAATTAATTAAAATAAAAATGTGTCTACAATTCCTGAAAAATTTAGAAAAAATGTTGAATTTTTTATCAAATGTTTTTAAACCCATTTTGCCTAATATTTAAGAAAATTTTCAAAATTAGATTTGGCTACTTTAGGATTGGACTTCACAAACACAAGGAATACACGTGCTATGGAAGCTGACAAGTCTAGTGGGTGGTAAGGATCTCAACTCCAAAGTGCAAGAAATTGCCTATTTGATCTGGTGGAGATGGATCCAACTCTCTCAACATCATGATCTGTGGAGCTCCTAATCTCTTTGAAAGAAAAAGCTTTGGTTAGGTACAAAACACGGAAATTTGCTTGCAAGCACACAAGTTCATATATGTGCTCTTGAGCTCCCTTGCTCTCCTCTCCATTGTGAGAAATTTTGACATGCTAGAAAAATTTCTCGAGATTGCAGTGGGCACTACTGAACCCCCCCTTCCCCCTCTCTCTGTGTCTGCATTCATCTTGCACCCCTTAATAAGCTTCACATGCCTTTTTGCAATATAACATCATGTGAAAATTTCTTGTTCATTCGTGACATGTGTATTTTCTTCTTCATCACATGTGGATGGATTGTCGTCATCATGGCATGTGTGAAGAAGACAGTAGTAGATGTTAGTTAAGCTTTTTCCATGGCTACTACTGTAAGGTTTGGAGTAGCAGCAACGAAGCCAAATAAAGCAGCAGCAGCAGCAGCAGCAGTGTCACCGACAAGAGCATCGTGTGCAGGGATTCCGCCTTCACAGTTTATTAAACCACAGCAGTACAAGAAGAAGGAATCATGGCTCAGCACTGCTGTAGTAGATGCTAAGATACATGGGAACAAGAAGTTGTTAGCAGCAGCAATGGATGTGAACAAAGTGCTGGCTGAAGTTGAAGCTTGTCAGTGCATGATGCGAGGAGCAGAGACTTGCTCATCTGCATCACTGTGTTGTTGCCATGGAAAATACAGAAGGAGTTGTGACTTGCGGTGTTTGTGTCATGGTCATTGTTGTAACAGTTTGATCAATACACCAGAATTGGGGATTAGAGAAGGTGTGTTAGGGAGAGAGCTTTTCACAAAAACCAATTTGCCCCTCAACAAAATTGCATTTGTTGTGTGTGGCAACATTTTGACGACTTCTGATTATGAGAATTGTTATGAGGAGATGATGTTGCAACTTGCAGGCAGTAGAGCAGCTCCAAGTGTCTATTTGTATTGTATCAAAGTGTCATCATGGTTGGGTTCAGCTCAAGGACTGCCACCACTGGGTGCTCCTCATCCTCACCCAGATCAATATGTGATTCACCATTTGAATGACATGAGTGGTGCTGCAAATCACAGCTGCAATCCCAACATCCAAATCCAAGCATGGTAAGATCAATCATGCATTTGGTCTGGATCATGTGCATTTGTTCAGGTCTTCTTGTGCAAAATTCATCATGTCAAGAAATTATGTACAAAAGATCCTGATGCAAATTCTCTTGATGGGTGTTTGTTGATGATGATGGTGATTGTACTTTGTTGTTGATTCTTGTGCAAATTCATTGGGTTTTGAACAGTTAAGAAAGCTTCTGATACAGAAAAGTTCTTTTGGGTGGTGGGCATTGATGATCTTACTTACTTATGCTTCAGTTGGGCAAATAACAAAGTGTATGCTGTTGGGCGGACGCTGAGGAGAATCATGTTGAAGGAAGCACTAACTTATGACTACAAGTACAAAAATCCACAGAAAATCAACCATTAGTTTTAGGGTACCTGCAATTTTGCAAGTTCCACAAATGATTTTTAGAATTGTTTTCTTTTTGGGTGGGAAACTACTGATTGCAGTGAATTCACATATGCAGAGAAACAGCCTTTTCATGACTCTAAGTTTATGGAATTCCATGATGTCCTTTTTGAAGGGAGAAATGGGTAGTAGTGAGTGATGTACCTGTGTTTTTTTAACATCAAGATGTCAAGCGATGAGATAGTTTTCTTGAGAAAGTTTCTTGAGGATTGGGTTTTTGTGCAGATGGACAGGGGTCAACAAGAGCTCAATCTATGCAGAGTTGTGCTTCTGTCGGGAACCTTCTTGTCATGGTTTCATTGCTGATATTCACAGCACATTCATGGAGGTAAGCATTCAACATTACCAAAAAATGATCACAATGCTTGCAGCTGAGCATGCGACAACCCAAAAGATGTTGGAAGATAGACGACAGAGTTTGGAAATCACAACAAACTCAGGGCTAGATGTTGAAGAGTATGAGAAAGTTGTTTTCAGGCGTGAGATAGAGAATGCAAGATTGAAAGTTGAGATTGAGAACATACGCAGCGCTATTACCAAGGCAATGTTAGCAGCTCCAAAGCTTGTTGTACCACCTGCTCCTCCTGCTGCTGCTGTAGCAGAAGAGCCAAGGACAAAAGAGATGATAAAGAAGCAACAGTTTCTAACTCCCAAGAAACTGGCAGGTAGCTTTCTCAGCAATCTGTTTTTTTGCTGCTGCTCCTCCGGGGACACAAACAATAAGAATGTGAGGAATCAGTGTCTAGAGAAAAACTGCAATATGTCCACCAATTTTTCCTCTGCCTTGAGACCATCATGTAATGACCGTCAAAGTGATTCCCCATCTTGTTATAGTTGCTTCTTCCTCCTCTTTGTAATTCAATCTTTAGCTTCTGTGAGCAGAAGAAGAAAGTATGACCAACCCCAACCCATTGCACAATGCAACCCACATTTTCTGGTCTGTCAAATTGCCGCCCACAATTCTCCTGCCGATAAACAAGCAAGCAAGCAAAACTTCTGCACAACTTCATGCAATTATCATACGTAATAAGATTGGAGTCAAATTTGCAAGCATCATTCCTTGAGCACCAAGAAGCTGCAACAATAAGAACCTCAATTCAGATGGAAGGAAAGACCATTTGAAACCTAGACATTCAGCACCGATATCCAAATGGAATAAACCCTAATAAGATTCAGTCCAATCTTCTGTCTGGAATGTAGAGGTTGCAGGATTCATGTCGACAGATTTCATTTGCAGCACAGATGCTTGAAAACAAAACAGGTGTCTTTGATGCTGGACACCTGAAAGGATGGATACTTAAGAAGGGCTTTAGTTGGTTGCACGCCTTCAGAATTTTGCCATTTGGGGCAACCCATCCTTCATCCCTGAATGGATGAGGCAGATTGCTGGAGGTCACCGGCACACAGTTTCCAAAGCTTCAGCTCTGCAAATAACATGCACCCATCTAGAGACAAGAATTGAGAAGACCCCAACAAATAAAACACAAACCCCAAGACCCAAACCAGACAAAACAAAACCCAAGACGGAAACCAGACAAGAAAGAATTGAAGATGTAAGAAAGAGAGAGACACGATCTTGAGAGAGAGAGAGAGAGAGAGAGAGAGAGAGATGATGATGATGACCCGTCGATGGTCCTCTCCTTGAAAGATGGGAATGAGATTCAATGTATCTGTGCCCACCCATTTGCAGTAGGGGTTGGATTTCTGTCGTGGGTTTTGGCTTCTTTGCTTGCCTGATCATCATAGGCAACAGAAAAGGAAGAAAGTTGCAAAAGAAAAAGACTGACTTAGGTGGGTCCCAAGCTCAGAGAACTGCATTCTTGTTAGTGGATATTGGTGGGAGGGATTGTTTCGTCTTTTGGGTGGATCTGTTGTTGTCGTTCTTGCTTTCTGTTTCCCCGGGTTTTGGGTGTCATGGGAGAAGACGGAAAAGCAATCGGAGGAGTAGGAGGAGGAGAGTTGCTGCTGCCACCAGCACCAGTGGAGGAGCAAGAAGGAGTGAGAGAAGCCATGCAACTGGCAGCAGAGCTTTGCAAGCATTTCTATTCTCAAGGATGGGTGTCAGGGACAGGCGGCAGCATCACTCTCAAAGTTCACAACCCGCTTGTTCCTCTCTCAGAAAGACACATAGTCATGGCACCTTCTGGTAGGGTTTCTCTCTCTCTCACACACACACACACTCTTCTGTCTGCTTTGTGCTTGCCAAAGTCCTTACTTGCTTTCTTTGCTTGCTTGCTGTGAAGCTCCTTTGGATGCTTGTCTATGGGCGGTTTTCCCTGTGAATTTTTTGCTGTGTGTTTCTTGAGAGATTTTGCTGATGAGGAGGAGACTTGCAAGTCTTCTGTGGTTCACAAAACTCTCAAACTCAATGTGTTGTACATCTGTTGCCCTAATAATCTTGGAGCTGCAAGAGTTCAACTTCTTGTAGCTAGACATTCTTATAGCTTGAAGAACCTATGAGAAGCTCATGGAATTCTGAAGGAGACAAGCAAGCAATGCATGATGCCCCAACAGGTGTGCAGAAGGAGCGGATGTTACCCACAGATATGTATGTGCTTGCTGCCAATGGTTCTGTGTTGAAAGCTTGCGCACCAAAAGGCGCACCACATAAACCTCCCAAATGCAGTGAATGTGGGCCCTTATTTCTGAAGGTTTTTCCCAAAAAACATCTCAAGTTCTCTCTCTCTCTCTCTCTCTCTCTCTCTCTCTCTCTCTCTCTCTCTCTCTCTGAAATCTGTGTTTTTCCCTCTTGCTCCTTTTTTTCACATTTGAATTTGTTGCATAGACTTCAATTAGCATCTGGTAGAATAGATAAAGAAGTGGCAGTCATCAAGCAGCAGATTGTCTCATCATGTTTGCAAGATGATGCAGAAGAGTGAGCATGAAGGAGTTGACACTCACAAGTCGTCTTGCAGTTGATGACATGTGTGTGTTTTTCTTTCTCAAAACTTTTCTTTTAGGTTTATCAAATGAGGAATGCGGGTGCTGTCATTCACAGCCATGGAATCGAAGCTTGTCTTGCAACAATGATCAACCCATCTGCCACTGAGTTCCGGGTAACAACAATTATGTGAAGGGATGGATGGATATCCCATGTGTGTTTGGGTTCTCATGTCTCTTTCCTGTGAACAACAACAACAGCAGCAGAAGATTCAACAAAAGTTTCTATGAAAAGAAAAACTGGAATTCAGCTGGAGTTTCTATGAAACCTTTGCATCTGGTTGATGATTATGCTCTGGTTGTCCTTTTGCAAAGAGGAGAAAGAAAGAAAGTTGGTTTATGTTGAGCATAGTCTAAGTTCTGAGAAACCACTACTTTGTTCATCACGCATGGCTTGTGCTCTGTTGTCGCTCCTTCTTGGGTGTTGCCGCCATTGAAGAATGTATTTATTTGCTGTGGGTACAGATAACACACATGGAGATGATAAAGGGTATCATAGGACATGGTTACTATGATGAGCTTGTGGTTCCAATTATTGAAAACTCAGCACGGGAATACGATCTCACAGATTCTCTAGCAGCAGCTGTAAGCTATCTCTCTGTCATCACCTTAGATTATCCTAAACCCTGATCAACGGTAAGCTCTCATCAGGCCGTAAGCTCATTGGAAGTTATGTTGCTAAACTCCATCTCCATCGATTGTCATTCCTGGAACTTCTTCACTCACAAAGACCATGCAAATTCGAAGCTTTTCTTGCTCTACAGGATATGACTTGAGAATATTTTTTTCCCAGTGCAAAGTAAGTACAGAACAGAACCAATGTTGACTGCAGCAGTGGGCTGTGTGGCTTCTTCTGATGGCTGGCAACAGATAGAAGCGTATCCAAAGGCAACAGCAGTTCTAGTTCGCAACCATGGAATTTACATTTGGGGTGATTCTTGGATCAGTGCCAAGACGCAGGTGAGAAAGAGGGGTTTTCAATCTCTGAGGTCTGGGAAAATCCCCCATCCATGAGAGAAAGACTGCATCTAGGTAGTACCAAACAGTTTTTCAAAACATACCTGAATGGCTTTTTTCAAGGAGGGTTTAATGGAAGGAATTCGTGCGTGTGTGTGTGTGTGTTGTGATGACAGAGCAGGCAGAATGCTACCATTATCTCTTTGAAGCTGCACTTCGGCTTCACCAGCTGGGTCTTGATCCTGCGGACCCTAAGCACGGCCCACTTCTTCCACATAACTCTGTTGAACCATCCAGACCTCTGGTCATCCCAAATGTGTCAAGCAACAAAAATGGAGCCAAGAGTAACGGCTTGTTTTCTCCTGTAAGTTGCATGTAATAATTGACTTTGCTATTCAAGTGCCTTCTCCTTAGCTTTCCTTCTTTGAGAATTTGTGCCCTGTGTGGAATTGCAACTGAAACTCTCACTCTACAATTCTTTCATCAATTCTGGACATCAGAAAACCCATGTCTGAAAATCTGCAGAAGAGTGGCAAACACCTTATCCATTGAGCAAAGAAATCAGCCACATCTATCTATTTGCAGTGAAGAAAAATCAGATCTTGCTTGCAAGGAGCTATCTGACAGTGTCCCCCACCTGTACTGGTTGCAGAGGGTTATTCTATTGGACATAGAGGGAACTACCACACCCATCTCCTTTGTAACTGATGTATTATTCCCATATGCAAGAGAGCATGTAGTGAGTTTCCTGCGCTCAACATATGACACCGACGAAACCCAATCTGACATTCAACTTCTTCGTAAGCAGGTGTAGTAGTATGCACTTGCTCTTTCCTCTGCTGGGTTGTGTGTGCTTGGTTGATCTTGCTCTAGTAGTAGCTCCAACACTTGCAATATCATGTGTTCTCCACAAGGTCAAGGGTTTAGGGTTTAGGGTTTTGGTGGATATCCACCAAAAACTATGTGGATACTTAGGGCTCAAACCTTGGGGGGAAAGGGCTGGATAACCCTTTTCATTGCATCCATTGTGGTGGTTGGATAGAAAGCAGGGGGCACCTCTGACATGGCAGCAGTGGTGATGAAATAGCTGCAAGCTCAGTAGTGCTTTGGGTAGCAAGACAAATAGTAAGCACCCAACTTGTGGCAATGTCAGGTGGCAGAGGATCTGGAACAAGGACTTGCAGAAGCAGTGTTCATCCCACCAGATAATGCAGGGATGGAAGCTGTTGTTTCAGCTCTTGAGAAGAATGTTCAGGCGATGATCAAAGCTGACCGTAAAATTACCTCTCTGAAGCAACTGCAGGTGATGGTTTCTACAGTTTTCTCCTTCCCCCATTGCCACTGCTGCTGCTACCGCTACTGTGCTGAAATGTTTTTGGGGCCCATCATAACTGCAAGTGGGTTTCTGGTTTGAGGAATTTAGTTGGCAAAATCCTTGGAATTTTGATTTTGGTGGGAAGGATGTGCAGGGCCACATCTGGAGAGTTGGGTACGAACAAGGGGAACTGCATGGTGAGTTCTTTGACGATGTCCCAGAAGCGCTGGCAGCGTGGCATGCTAGTGGTAACAAGACATACATCTATTCCAGTGGAAGCAGGGAGGCACAGAGACTCATTTTTGGTAACACAAAATATGGGGATCTGCGCCAGTACTTATTTGGCTTCTTTGATACCACAATCGGGTTGGTGTCTCTCAACTCTCGTAGTAATTTTCCACTAAAGAGTAATAATTTGTTCACCCCAGTGGCACCTGTTCCTATGTGACAGTGTTTTCTCCTATGTTTTTTAGTGGTAGTTTTGCTCTTTCCCTAGGACCTAAGATCCTGTAGCTCCCAACTATGACAGATTGCTGACATATCCAGCTATGCCACCCAACAAGGTAGACTTTGGTTGTGGGAACACACAACCCAGGATTGAAACATGGGTTTAGGGTTTAGGGTTCTACGGGTTAACCATTCATTCTCTTCAGAGAATTGTAGGTCTCCATAGAAATCAATCGAAGCAGCAAAGATAAAAGAGGAGATGGACCTCTAGAGAGGGACTATGGCAAGAGTGCTCATCAATTTTGGTGTTTGTTGTTGGGCTGCTGCTGTCTGAGGTCACAGAAACAAGAGGGAGGCCCACAGCTACTCAGAAATATGTCTGACAGTTGGAGTAGATTCTCCTAGTCACATTACTTTTGCCACTGATGTGCTGGCTGAAGCTGTGGCAGCAAAACAAGCAGGTCTGTCTTAAGAATCCTTATCTTGATAAAACTCTTTGTGGGTGGGGTGGTTCCTTTTATTTCGCTCTATTTTTTCTCCACACCTACTTTTATCTGTGGGATAATGACATAAGCTGAATTTCAGTGGTCTCTTATGAATCCAAGAGAACCAGAAATTCTCATTCACAGCTGCTGTGTGATCTAAGAGCTTATCCAAACGACACCGCAGTTTGTTCTTCTCTACAGAGTGCAGGCAACAATGTGTCAGGTGCATGTCAATCTTTGTGTGCACTAACTATTCGGTCATGTTTTGTGATGCAGGTGTGCAGGCAGTACTTGTGTTACGCCCTGGGAATGCTCCGTTACCTCCTGATCATGGGTTCCGCACCATTTCTTCTCTCCTAGAATTATAATTTCACCATGTGTCCCTGGTTGTGTGCACTTAGGACTGTTATCATCTATCTGCCCGTGGAAGAGTTGTTGTTTCTCTTTGCAAAATTGTATGCCTAGTTGCAATCTCCTCTGGTTTCTTAACTTCTGAAGTGCATGGTCCTGTTGTCTGCACACTCAAAAAGAGATTACTACATCAAACAGCAAATTACCTTATTGTGTTGAAACTTTCTAAAACAAAGTAGTGCACTCTTAATGGACAAACTAGACAAATTGCACACATTTGGCATGCATTTTTTTGTCTTATTAATAATACTTGGGCTCCACTGTGCTTTGCACTACTAGTGACAATGAAATGATGAAAAAAAGTGAGTGGCTTTTGTGAAAATTAAGTGCCATTTGAATGAAAATATTGAATAACATTCAAATTCCATTGACTCAGATTCAAATTTAATTTAACAATGTTTAATGCATATGGTTCTCAATAGTTCATCATTATTTATGCCAAATCTTTCATTTCCATGTAGATGTGTAGGAGAAAGGGCTTAAGTAAATAGGTTTGAAAGAGGAAGATTATTTTAATTATTTCAATATACATACTATGAACATGAAAAGACACAAGTTCATTTGCCTTTTTAAATACGTGTAGGTGGGTAGGAGAAAGGAGTGAGGTAAGTAGGCTTGGAAGAAGTAGGTTTAAACTAGTGTGTGTAAGTGTCAATAGTTGTATACACGGCATGTAAATCATGTGTAAGTCTAAATCATTTATATTTACATAGTGCCACATAAATGTTTTGGGGTGCATACATGTAAGCAAAATGGCCTATATGTTTCTTGAGTTTTTTTTTCAAAAATGCCCAAAAACCTTCCTATCCTATACATGGTAGTTAGATAGTCTCCTTGAAAACAAGTTGCATTGCTTTTCTTTGTCATTTGAAAAACCATGCTTTTGCTAGTGGTGCAAGCGCAAAAGTGTCATGTCACCATCAACCAATGAATGACAAGCAAACAACACTTTGTGAGGAAAGAAGGTAGCTTCCCATTTGATATCCTCAATTGTTGGATTGGCTAAAAAAGGTAATTTGCAATCCTCATTCTCATCTACATAATGCACTCCTCTCACACTTGCATATGCATTATGCATTCAAGTTTTGGCACCATGGTTGATGTGGTGGCAAGGTTTAGATGATGCTTAAGCTTTATGTGCTTGATGGTTTTGTGATTTCTTCTTGATGAAGATTTGGTTGTGCAATTTATTATGTGAGAGGTGAACATCAGTGAATCGTGATAGGCTTATAACTTTGCAATTATTGAGCTTCAACTTTGAATGTTGTTTCAAGTTACAAGATCCAAAGTTCAAATTATTGGCTAGGTCACAGGTTGCATACAACAATGTTGCATCTATATGTAACTTTTGGACATGGCAACATGCACCATGAGCACAACATTAGGCAAAGCTTCTTCAAACTTTGTCAACCTACAAGTTGCAATTTTCAATCATGGTGGGCCAACTGACCTTTGCAAATCTAATCTATTTTTTTGAACTTTATTTGTTTTTTAAAAGTTAGAATTAGTTTGTCTTTCATCTATAATAGAAAGCAATTGCTACTAGACTTCAAGTTTAAACTATTTTTCATAGGATCAAGTTCTAGCATTTCATTTCCTACTATGTGTCTATCTTAATGCACTTCAACTCCAAGTCATTTTTTTTGCATCATTGGATTCATTTCAACCTAATAGCTCCCACGCAACCAAACCACCTCTCAAAAAACCCATAAAGTCATATGACAAGTTTAAAGTGTTATAGGACACAAGGGTTGCATGATTTCATTGGCTCAATTTGTGTTCGGACCAAATGGGTTGGTGTCACAAGTGAAGCGCATCATTTATTGAAAAAAATGTTTTTTTTTAAAAAAAAATATTGCATAAGTTAGATACATTCCAAAAAAACATGTTACTTCTTGCAAAGTCGTGTTGCTATTGGAGAATGGTTTCACAATAAAGATGCAACCCATGAAAAAATGAGAAGATTCACATATGCAAAAACAACGAATGAATCCTTACCTTGGTTCAATTTGGGGCTAATGCAACTCCAAAACAAAAGCTAGTGCAATTTGTTAATATCTTCCACTTGTTGAATCATGGTCAATTAAAGATAGAATTTGAATCTTTTAAAGATCTTTATGTGTTGTTAAATGTGGATAACAACCCTAGAAAACATTGGACTAACAAGAAGGGTAGAAATATGGTTGTGGAATGGCAAAAAATATGCATGACGTCATGTTGAAAAACACAAAAATTGTTGTGTAGAAGTCTACCTTTTTTGTTTCAAATGTAAATCATGTTACAATGATTGATAATCAATAGTGGATAAGCATGCACATTTACATGATGAAAAGTTAAACTCAAATTCCAATTTTTCTAATCCTTGAATGTGTTGAGATGGGTGCTACAATTGATAACATCATTGCCAATATTTTGCAAAACTTGGTCAAGTTTGTAGGTCTAGTTGAAAAGTAGATCACTACTTGATGGGTATGTTTTGGATGTGATAATCATTATGTGTTCCAAGGCCGTCACACAATTGTTATTGCTTAAATAAAAGAAAATACAACTCCTTACTTCATTAGTGTCCATTGTGTGGCACACCAAACTAACTTGGCCATTGTTGTTTTGTCAAAGCTATGTATGGTATTTCATATTGAAATGATGTTGTAAGCATTATACACATTTTTTGTTCACAACACCAAAAAATACCTTGAGTTTTCCAATCTTGTGAATGTTTTATGGCATATTTTTCACACATAATTCATGCCAATTTTGAAATGCAATAGATAGAATTCCAACTTGCTTAACATTTGAACTTTAAAGCATTTTGCTAAAAAAAAATCTATTGTTGCATATCTTTAAATACTAGGTGTAATTAAAACATGTCTTGATTTTTTTTCTTTTTGTGGGGTTGGATGTTTCAAAGTTGGGATGTTCGTGGGTTTTTTTTAATGTGTGGGGGTGTAAATTTTCCTTGTTGCATGGGCAAGGCCTTTATGGCTGGGGTTTGATTCTCGTGGGGAAGCCTACTTTTAATTAAATTTTGAATAATTTGGCTTAAGAAATTTAGATATATGGGAAATTTGGGTCTATCAAGATGTTTTTAGCTAGTTGTGTGCCTCCAAAACAAAGATGTATATAACATGTTGATCATAAAAAATGGCGATGTTCAAAAGACATACATTCAAAATATTGCCAATGGCCAAATGATTGATTACCTTATGAACACATAGCCCAAAAAAAAGGATGATTGAAAATTGCACCTTGAGAAATTTCTTTCTCACAAATTTTGCTATGCCATTTAAATGGTAGTAGCATTTTTAGCCTCCAAATATTCTGGAAAAATAAAACCCTTGGGTGCATCTAAAAGTCAATGTTTTTTTGTGTAAGGTGCCACTTTGATTAGTCCATCACAAAAAATCATGACACTTTTAATACTCCCCAAATATAAACATTTTTTACCAATATGGGACTCTAATAATACTTCCCTTTAGCCACCTATATACAATACAAAATCAACTTTTCGGCAAAGGATATTGGACAAATTGTGACTTGCTATTCTACGAAATATATTGGATGCACATTCTTAGGTGCATTTTGTCCCACCTCATTCCTTTACTAGAATTTCTATTCTTAATTTTGCTCATCCTCATTTTTTACCTAGGCTTTCAGAAGAGCTTGGGTACTTATTGTGATTCATAGTAATTAATTTAATTGGCTGTGGTGCATCCCAAGCACAAATGTTTCAAAGGTTTTTTTTTGCAATGATCCACTTTGATTGGCCCATCACCAAAAACATTTTGAACTCCCCCCTCCTCCCCTAAAATAGATTTACACAATTTTACACATCTCATGTTCTACATTTACATAACTGTAAATGGACCTTGTACACTTACATGGAATGTAAGTTTTAAACCATATACATGATATGAACACCACAAACATATAGACAACATTTATTATTATTTGTATATAATTTGAATTCAAATTCAATTAAAATCAAATACAACTCATGAAAAACAAGATGCAAATTTGGTGCATTATGAAGAGCCACATGTTAAATTGCCTTTTCATATTCATGTGTGTAGATTGATGAAATCATCAAGTTGAGGACCATATTATTGAACCTTTTACTTATTTCACCAATTTTCATTGTCACTAGAATTATATATTCCTTACATGTCGAAAACACCATAATTGAAAGAATCCATGTTCCATTAATAAATTCTTAAAATATATTAATTAATCAATGGTTACATGTTGAACCCAATGAAAGACTATGAAAATTATGCAACTTTCACATACCCAATTCAATCAACTTAATAGAAAAAATGTTTTGTAATTTTCATTACCACATTTAATAACAATTCTACATTTATGATGTGAATTCATTCAAGGGGATCTATTATTATAATTTTTTTGGGCTAAGTTTAACTAGTTGGTTCCCCTCACCCTTCCAATGGTTAAAAAAAATGATTTCCTTGTTTTCAAAATTTGGTATTTTTTGGGTGAAAAATTACCAATTTTTTCTATTGGGTTTTAGCATGTATGAAAAAATGTGAAGGATGATTAACATTTTAACTTTCATATCGTGTTTATAACCAAATTTGGATAAAATGTTTTATGCATGATAGCCATTTTAACTACATCATTAAAACAATTCAATTAAATAATTAAGTAATTAAAAAAACTCAACTAACACAAGTAATGTGCTAAAACCCTTATTTATATAAGGACCACTTTAAATGTTCAAATTCTTGTTCAAAGCTCCTTAGAATTTGCATGTCCTTTACATGCAACATGCAATAAGTTTTATTTTATGAAAGCAACTCTTAAAACAAACTCAAACTATTGAATTGAACAACCTCATTGATGACATTTTTTCTCTTTGCATCTATGGACAAGTCTAGGATGCTATTACAACAATGTCAATTTACTAAAGTTAATAATTAACTCCTCAAAATAATTCAAGGCTCCCATTCTAACAATATGATTTATTGGTCATGCCCCACTACTTTGGCAACTTTGACACTAATTATACTATTTATAAAAATGTTCAATTTTTATTTTATTTTTTCAAATAACAAAAAATTGTGAAGGAAAATATTGAATCTTCAAAGAATATTTTATTTGTTGAAATGAGAATTTCAAAATGAATTAATTATTCGACAAACATGTGTAGAAGCTACCAATGTTTTTTTCATCCCATGCTTGTACTATAGGATAATTTTTAAAAAATTGTTTTAAAAAAAAATCTTTTTTTCATCCCTAGGTGCAAGCATATTCCATTGTCCTCATATATTTGTGTACCTATAGTTTATACATTAATCTTAGCCCTTCTGCAAGGGGCTTCATCCTTTTTTTCCCATTTGGGGCCCCATCATTTTCATCGGAATTTAACCCTAGGGTGAGTTGAGGAGTATGCTCATGTTGTGAGGGCCGTCACCTCCTTGGCACTAACTTTGGCTTCTTTAGAAACCATTATTGTTTTGCAAGCTTTTCATTCTTCAAATTCATCCTCACCTTGTTCAAATTCTTTGATGGAATTCCAACTAGAAACGGACTTGGATTTTTTTTTAAACATGTTCAAGTTAACTTTCATCCATTCAATCCACCTTTTAGCTAGAAGGCTTTTAGGCATGGTTTTCAAGCACCTTCGAAATATATTTGATCCAACAAATTTAAATAACAACTTTTCCCATTTATTCTTGGTGTGTTTTTTTGTTGTTACATGGCGTATCCTTGGGAATATAATTAGGCTTTTGGTGTTATTAAGTTGTTAGTTTTGGCCAAACCTTTTGGTGGCATTCAGCCAATTGCAATAGTTAAGGTTTTTTATCAATTAGTGAATAGGACTCTTTGCCTTCAGTTTCACCATGCATTTATCATTCACTTATCCCCCCACCAGTTTGGGGTCATAGTTATGGGAGGCTATGAGGTAATGGTGCATAAGATTCGAACATCCTTAGATGTTCACCTTGATTAGGTGGTGTTGTAGGTAGACATTGCAAATGCTTTCAACATTGTTTCCCATACAATTATATTCTAAAAGTTGTGTGCCATAGGTGAGTAGTTGTTTCAATTCATATGTTTCATCCGTTCCTTTTATGCTCCTCAATTCCCGCTTTTCTTTAGTCACCACTCCCATCATGGCAAATTGTTTATTATTCAATCCTCCATTGGTACCCGTCAAGGGGATTTTTGGGTGGCCTTCTTTTTGCTTTAGCTCATTTTCAAGCATTTCGTAGTTTGGTTGCCCTTTTTCAATCTTGTTTATTTTTTTCCATTGGAGATGACACCCACATATTGGGCCTACTTTAGTTGTCTCTTAATTTTTCCATCATTTTTTTTCCTTGTTAAATTTGGTAGGCTTTGTGGTTCAACCTTGCAAATGTGCTACATGGTCCCCTTCAAGGTTGCCTTTAGGGTTTTCACCTCATTAGGTTTCTGTACCCATGTTGGGGGCATTAAGGTTTTGGGTGTTCCTTTGGGTCAGTTTCTTTCATTTCTTCTTTTTTCTAGGAGGCTTTGGATGATGATGTTCAACACATAGATGCCCTTCCTAAATTGAGGGATGTGTAGGTGGCATTTGGGATTCTCACTTATTGTTACGCATAGAGGCCTTATTACCTTCTTCGTTTTTTCCCCCCACTCATAGATTTTTAGCACTAATTAACCTCTTTTGATTCAACCCTTTGACATTTTTTTTCTTTAGCACCATGCACCAAATTGGGCCTCCCCCATCCCACAACTCGTGATTTTTACTCAATGCATATGCAATCACGCTATAGATCTGATAAGGATACACCTACTTTGTTGTGTTCATGGGGGAGAAAGCACAACCACACATGATGCGATTCAAGATTATTTCACTTCCATTGAGAGGGATGTTGGGGTCCATGTTTTACACATGTTTTCCCAATGCCATTTCTATAGACATCATGGCAATGGGTGGATATTGTGCTTACAACAAATGGTACTCACACTTTGGTAGATGTAGTCATTGTTGACTTGACTTGTGTGCAAATCTTGTTTCACAAGTTGTTTATTCCCAAGGAGTGGTTACAACGATTGTAGCTAAAGCAAAGGTTGTGTCATATCGTGATTGACACCTTAAGGATGATATCATCCCTCTGATAGTAGAAATATTTGGATGTTTATGCTAGTAAGTGGACAATTTTTTTTGATCGTTGTGCCAACATGGCATGGTCAATGAAAGGCTCTAATGGTCTTCCTCTTTCAATTATACGTTCATTTTATAGATAAAGGGTGTAGTGGTTTTTTAGAAAGTTTAAGCCGTCATTATCTTGTGTCATGCAGTTGTGGCGGTAGGAGAGGCTTCTTCTAGGATTGGTGTCCTTCTAGGTTTCTAACCCATCTCCTTGCACGACTTGTTTCATGCTATTAATGCTGGGTTTAGGTCCTTGGTTTCGAGTTTTCCCTTGTTAGGGCTCCCCATTCTGCATTTTGCACTTTCTCGTGTGGGCTTTTGCTTGAACATCAGTCCTTTCTTCTTTCTTCTCTTGTTCCATGGCTGGAGGTGTTTATTTATTTATTTATTTATTCATAACCCTTGTCTGTGTACAGACAGGGTTAAAAAATACTGAGAATGGTTAGGGTTCAACTGCCCTGGTCTTCACCAAAAAAAAATTAAAAATAAAAAAATACCAGAAGAGGAAAAAATTGTAAAAAAAATCCCAAAAAGGAAGAAAGGGTGAAAAAATGATTTATCTCTCAAATTCTTCAAAACCCTAAAAGTCAATGAAACCCTAACTGGAGCACGAAACCCTAAACAGGTTTGGAAGCTTTGGACGAGAAGAAGCTCTTTTTCGAGCTGGTCGAAGGATTTTTGAAACAACACGGGGGCATCGGGAAGGAGAAGGAGGAGTCGGGCTGATCGTCGCGGCGATTGCCGATGCTTTCTTCAGAAGCAGCAGTAGCAGCAGCAATGGTGTCTGTGCGGCTGCATTTGATGTCCCTAATGTTGGTCACGTTGTTGGTTTTCACCTCGGCCGTAGACAATACTGCCTTCTTGGTGGTGAACAAGAAGGCAACCATCCAGAGAGTGAAGGGCGGCGAGCGTATCAATGTTGGCATCACTCTGTACAACGCTGGATCTGCGTGAGTATGCTCCTCCTCATCCTTTCGGGCCTTCCTGTTTAATTCTCTGTTTTTTGTTTTGTTTTTTTTCCTTTGGTTTGTTATGTTTTGTTTCTTTTTTTAAATTAAAAATTTAATTTTATGTTTCTGTTTTTCCTTTTCTTTTTTTGGCCTTTTGTTTGTTTTTATCTCTCTCTCTCTCTGTCTCTGTGTGTGTCTGTTTCTGCTTCTGGTTTTGAGTGATGGTGGGATGGAATTTTTCAGTACGGCTTACGATGTGAGCTTGACAGACGACACATGGCCATCATCTCTCTTCAGCCTGGTGTCTGGAAATACTTCTCAAACATGGGACAAGCTTGAAGCGTAAGTTTAAGCTTTACAAGTTTTTCACATAACAGTTGTGAAGGAATTATTATTTTTTAAATGAAAAATGAAAATCCATTTTTGATTGGAAAATTTCCTTTTTCTGTTAGCAAACCACAAAGGAAGGTTTCATGCATGCATGTGTAGATGACACTCCTGATCTTGCATTGCAAAATGTGGAATGAATCCAGTGGTGGGTCTCTGTCGCATTCTTTCATTGTCGAGTCCCGAATTAAAGGACCCTTTTCTGGATCACCAGCTGTGGTGAAGTACCGAGTTGCAAGCAAGTCAACATTGCAGGTCAGTGCTGCTGCACACTACACTGTTTGCCATAGGAATGAATTCCTTGTGTGTACATTCACCATACTGGACAATGATGCTGGAGGGAATCTTGACATGGCTGGCTGGCTGGAGGATTTTTCTTTTTGCAGGAGGCATTCTCTACACCCCTTCCAGTGCTTGATATTCTGTCCGACAAGCCAGCTGAGAAGAAGTATGACTGGGTAAGCATGCAGTGTAAAAATTCTTATTCAAATCTGCAATGTTCACACGCTTGTTTCTTTAAGCCTTGATGGATCTTGTTTGCCCTTGGCTGCATGCCATCAAGGTCTTCACCTGCTGACAAGAAAACATGGCTGCTGGTTTTCCGTGTGTGTGTGGGTGGTGGGGGGGCAATGGATGCCTTATTCAAAATGCAGGTCAAGGTGAGTTCATTGTTGCTTTGATGCTTGGTCCTTGAGTTTCTCTCATGTTGTTGCACATTGTCTTTATACAATTACCTGCAACAAACTGGACAAACGTTGAATTAGTAGATTGCCATGGAAGGGTGTAGATAGGATCAGGGCCAAGAGTGCTGACACATGATGGTTTATCTTCATTGAAATGAATCTCTTACTGACATGTGGCTTTCTGATGGTGCAGAAGCTTGCAGTGAAGTATGGGCCTCTTGTAATTGTGCTTACAATTGTTGGCCTTTTCATATACCTGCTGATCACACCTTCCAAGTCTGCAAAGTATTCAAGGCTCAATAAAAAGCGCAGATAGGTTTGATAGTGATGTTCAGCCAGACAAAAGGGTCGCAGATGCACAGAGATTATGTTGAGCCCCTTTGTAATAATTCCCTGTGGTATGTAGTATGGACAATTTTGCTGGAGATTAGTTTGGGGGCTCTCTTTTATATCTGCATGCTGAGAACTACCCAGTCATACTTCTTCTCAGCTGGGGTCTACGTGATGTGTATGCCTGTATACACATCAGTGACTGTTCTAGTGCTTTGATGTTATACACAGCAAGATGGTATTTGTGTGCTCACAAATTGGTAACTAACTGTCTCTATCTCTCATACATGTATAGAACATAAGAGTTTAAAAAAGCTCTGATCTGGTGGAGCCATATGTTTCTATCCAGATACTGCAGATAGTTATCATGCAACCTTTGTCTTTTTTTGGGCATACTGCTGCTGTAGCTCTGATGAGTTTCTGTATTACATCTTAACCTTCCAGGTCTTGGAATCTGTTTAACCCTTTCCCCTATACTGGTAATTACCACTGTGAAATGTCGAGGACTAGTAGTGACTACAAGCCAGTAGTCATTGGCTGCATTGTAACTCACATGTAGTAGGAGTACATGCTATAGATGCTAAATGGATATTTCTTTCCTCAAAACCCGGATGACTCCCCAGACTCTCCACTATTGTATAGAAATACATCATGAGGATAATGGAGTGTGGGTTTGGGCAAAGAAATTTCTTGAATGATAAACTTCAAGATGAAATGTAGGTGAATTAGCTGTGTGAATATTCATGGAATGTGCTGTAAAGTAGTGAGTGAAACAACCACTTGCAAAAGAATGTCAACAAGTGTAGTTTTATTTTCATTCATGATTGGTACTTTGGGAGACCTTCCTTTTATTTCCATTTGTAATTGGCACTTGGAGACTACTGGAGGAGATTTTGAACCAAGATCTTTAAGATCTTGAGTAAAGTCCATGTTGAACTTGAATATGAAACAAAGTGCAAAATCCAAATAAGACATTGAAATCTGTTGAGGAAAGTTTTTTGGGCTACATGTAGATAACTGCTGCCCTATTGCATTTCACAAAATCTATACATCTAGTCAGTTTGCTGTCCTCAGTTTGATTCTTTTGCATCCTCTAAATGCCTTGTTTAAAAAAAGAAATTGATCATTTTTTAATTTTATCTTACATGTTTTACAAAGAAGTCTAGAAGTACAGACATGGGCTAATTTTATTATAAACCAAATTGACTTATGCTAAAGTTTAGCACAAGATGTAGTGCACATAAATATATGAAAAAAGGACAGTGTAGTGATAGTAGATAATTTCCTGATTGGATTTTCTAAGAAATTAGGGTTGAGAAGTTACAGATCTACTACTTTCAAGTCAGTTCAATTGTATACAAATAGTGATGATACATTGTCAACTGACACATACCTAGTATGATTGATAATTGTCTTTCCTTCAATGTAAATCTGTCTGCTTTTAATATCATAGGCTCTTTATATCTTTGTAACATCTTTCGGAGGTCATTCATGCAAGTACTATATTCAATTATGAAACACTTTTTAAAAATTTCATATGGATTTTGTGTGCCTACCAAAAATTAAAATGCACAAGGAAGTTTCTTTATCAACCTTGGAACACATGATGATCAACAAGGAAACCTAACTAGTGCCTTTTCTGGTACATAATTTTGTCATATATCCACACCCAGCCACTGGTGCACCATCCATTGGATGCCCATTGCAAACTTAGTTGTGGATGAACCTCAGCTGAGTTCATTTCTGGTTTCACATTGGTAACACATTCTGTAAGTAGGTAGATAGGTAGGAAAATAGGTGACCACTAAGTAGATAGTTCATATATAGGTGAGGGCTGTTTTAACTACCCCAATTGAGTCCTCTACACACAGAAACCAAATTGCAGCTTTTGCCAGAGTTATGGTGTCACTGCACTCACCTACTAAAGCATATTCCCCATCTCACACCTTTTTGATCTTTGACATATAATCAGCTCCACCCATAGGAAACTAGCCAAGGCTGATAAGTACGGCAAAGATGCCATAGAAAAAAAAAACCTTTGCTGTCAACTCCATAGCAAAACCATGATCTCTTCAGAGGTTAGAGATAACTGCTATTTCCACATCAATTGCAAGGTGTGAGTGATTGTTCTTGAAGTTGGTGATATCCTGAAAGCTAGTAGTGGGAAACCGGACCAGTTGCTATCTCCATAATGGAAGGCATCAGTCTTTATGCTTCACAGGGAAATAAACTCCTTCTGCAGCTGACCAGATGTTGTCCACTGATTTCTTGGTAACACCACATACCTCTTGCTGACCAGTAACAATGCGGCTATACTTTTTGTCATGGCTATGCAGATATGCATTGGTATCAACATGCCGCAAGCGGACCTTTTGGTCCCTTAGCCATACACTCCCCGTCCCTTCTATCTCCAGCCTACCACAACAGTACAGACTCAAAACGTTGATATAGAAATATCAAAAGAGACCTTGAACAGCAGTTAAAGTAGGAGGAGCTGTCACAAAAAACTGAGAATGTGATTTTTCAGCCTTACACCAGCTAGAACATGTCATGTTCAAGGCATTCATGATATACTTACTTGAGGGATGTGCTTTTGTTTACATATAGAACCAAGAAAACCCACAAAATTATTGTACTTGCTTCAAATTTATGAACACAACCACAATTCTGAAGTTAATCAACATCAAATATTCACAATACAACTCTGAACGTTGTCACAAAATTCAGATTTCCCTGTACTCAATACTAGCCCCAAGAAACATTAGATGTGGAATTCTTGCAGTATGTATAAATTCTGAAAGAGAGGGAGTAATGATACATACTTCCAATGATCACCTGTATCAGATTGTTCATCTCCTCCAAAGGCACTAACCTGCATTCAAATGCACAGTCAACACCTCCTTTTGGTCTGTACAGCTCAAAGTCATATTGTGAAGTCCTGTTATAGCCAGCATTTTCTATTTGTGAAGAGCTCACCATGCAAGATATTTGATCTGAGAATCTTTAGTCAAGTGGAGACTGAGTAGACTCTAGCTCCAGAGCGATATATATACAACACCAGCCAAATCTAGCATGACTGAGAGCCTCTTCCCAGCTTGGGAAGGTGCAGGCCCTTGGGCTCATACTGCCACCTTTCAAGGGTGAGCTCTATCTGCAGAGCCCACAATGCCCACTTTATCCAGCTTCACTGGAATATTAGCCTTTTAATAATATCACAAAGCCAGTCTCTTGCATCCACTCAGACACAATGAATCACAACCAAGAGACAAATGCCTCAGCACAAGGAGCACATGTTGATTTGCAAAAATCCAATCGCTCATAGCTGGCTTGCAAATATGCGCACACATACTCTTCAGCTAAGAGAAACAGACATAAAGGGATCAAATTGAATTGATCCAGACTCGTAAGGATGCAAATTGACCAAAACAATTATGCAAATCTCATGGACTGGTTGCCTCCAGAGACAGACCATCTTGGAAGACTGCTTAAAACTAGTGATGTCTTCCCTTTAGCCCAGGCCAAAAGAAGCCATCCAGATCCCTGAGAGATCTCAAAAGGCAGAGGACTTTTTGAGAATAACAACATAGGTATCCATTGTGAGTGCCTGGAGTCTGTGACACTTGAAACAGACAAATTATGCTGGCATGAAACATCACACAACCAGCAGTAGAGAAAACCACCCACCTCAAGATTGCCAGAAATTGGTGACTGGTGGAGATGACTGTGGAGCCATTTGCGAGTGCGAACATGCTGCAAGCGAATGATTGACCCGTTTGGTATGGCATCACCTTGCTGAAAATTCGTTCCTGAGGGAGCATGGACTATCTGTATCATCTATGAAAAAAACAAGATCAGGATCAAGACAGTAACAAAATAGCTACATGCCCATTACATTAAAAAAGTATCTGCTTCAGATGCACCTGTAGTAGATAAAAAGAAGTCCTGTAATTCTCTGGCATTCACATAACCCTGAAAAAAATTGCATCCAGGACTTGTTGATCATGAAGTCCCAGGAGTGTGAAAACATGACATGAGACATATGGCCACTTCAGAAGTTCAAGCTATCAGCTCCTTTGACATGTTTGCAGAAGTGACAAGAAATTCTCACCCAGAAACTGTTGGCATCTTCGACGCCTGGGAAGCTGGTTACAGACTGCTGTCCACTGCCAGAGCCATAGGGTACCTCATGTGAATGCAATCGAAACTTGGTACGCTCATGCTGGAGCTTTATTACACTTCCATGTGTAACCTATTCTTCCAAGCAGGTGGCAGCAAAACAAATAAATCCCATTAGAATGACTGATTAGGTGTTCACCACTGGATTTACAAGCACCGTGCAAAATGGGCTTAGGGTTTATGGTTTAGGGATGCAAAAGACTGACATTCATTCTCAGGCAGGCATAGAAACTGGAACAGATTTTCCCCCAAAAACAAACGATTGTGAACAAGAAGAAGGATCATCACGGGGGCTACTAACCTCTTTCCCTTCGGTGGTAGCAAACACAGGAGAAGAACCGAAGTTATAGAAGGACCCTAGAAGTGCAATCGATGCCAATGACAACAACAGCGCCATCCCCAAACTCCACTTTAGTAGCAAGGGCACCCTGCGCGGATCGCAACTGCACTTCCTATTCTGGATCGAGATCCGACGCTTCTTCTTCTCCTCTGCCCTCCGCTGCTCCTCTCTCAGCCTCCGCGCTTCCGCGAGCTCCCTCAAGAGACCTACACTGCTGCTGTTCGATACAGACCTCTGTCGGAGACCAGTCCTGGACTCTTGTGGTCCCGCGGAAACCAAAGACGAGGCCAGCTCTTCCCACCACCACCACCACTAACAATTGCACACCAGAAACACTTGAATTGCGCTCGAAGTGCGGACGGACGGAAGCACGGCACGCTGATCGGAGCTCGGAATTTGTGAAGAAATGCTCAGAAGTGCGTCCTTCCGGAGTCCTTCGCAAACCCTAAAACCCTAAACCCTAAAACCATCCAATCAATACACAAGTTCCAGTAAATTTATTTTTTGGCGAAAAATATGGTGGAAAAAAGAATATTCTGTCACAAAATTCCCTGTTTTTAAAAAAAAAATCGCCAAAAAACGATTTTTTTTTGAAAAATTTGCCAAAAGTTGCCACAATTGCCTACAATATGAAAGGGTGCTTAAGGGTTTCTGCTTCCATATTTTGAATATTGCCAAAATTGGCTAAATACACTTATGGATGATTGTCACTTGAGCAACATCACAATTTTTTTATTAAAAAATTGCACATGAGAACTAATGTGTTTTTTTTTTTCGTTTTTTTTTTGGTTTTTTGAAGGTGTGTCATAGGCACTTCTAATCTCTATCTATTGAAATAGGTGCCTTGAAGCATGGTTTACAAAATGTTTCATAGTTGATTATAGTAGCTTCAAATGTGTGAAATGTTGGCCACAAATTATTTTGCAAGTAATACTTTGTTAGTGACGTGTGTGCTCACAAATTGAAGGTTCTTATGCATCCTAATTGGAGATGCAAGCAAGAAGAGTGCTACTAATCAAAAAAGTGTGAGGAAAATTGTGACATCAATGAACATCAAGACTATAGGTGTGCAAATTATGCACAAGGAAAAATGAAACTTGTGTTACATGGTTGTGACTTATGCATAACTTTCAAAGGATTAATGTCTTCTTCAAATGCAAACAATGTTGTGTGCACTTTTTCCAACCAATTATCAAGTCTCTCTTTCAATGGGCGACTACGCAACATAGGTTACAAAAATGCTAGTGACATCATTCAACAAGGAATACACCCAAAAAAACAATTGAATAGTAACATGTCATCAAAAATAAAGGGGAGATAACTTTCTACGTGTGTAAACCTATGATGTTGGACATATAAACCCAATGTAAAGTCTTACTGAGACAGAAAGATTGTTACAAGTATTATTCCTACATCCAAATATTTACAAACACCAAACATTACTATCTTATTTCTATGGACCACAAGGGAAGTTATTCTCTTTTGATTTCCTCTTGAGGAATCAATTGGGTGTTTAATGAAAGTGGCAACTCATATCCCAATAACAGAAATCCCATAGATACTAACTTTAATTTCATCACATGGTTCCTTTCAGAGATTGGACAGAGATTCAAGACAAAAGCAATGAGTGTGATCTATCACACTTTCCAGTATCCCCTTATTCCCTAAATCCTCGAAACTCCCACTATGCAATAGTCTCTTCAGAATGAACACATTGCACATTCAACTTAAGACCCCCAAGCTATCAATGATGGAGCTACCACAATAACCGCTCCTGAAATGCTTGACACACTCATCATTTCCCTTATGTTGGTCCCTAAAAAGAAAATGCTAGACCTCCAAATTTCTTCCTGATGTTTTTGGCATAGTGAAAGTTCAAGCGTCAGGATTTTATGAGAGCCAAAAGTATCGATCAACTTCTGCCCCTAATTGATTACAATCCAAAAATCCAAAATCCATTCCACAATTGATAGTTATAATGAAAATTTGAAAACTTAGCTTCATTTTTTGCCCAAAAAAATCCACCTTCTTCCTTTAACCAGCCTCATATATATATATTTCTCCTCATCCCTTCGCTCCCCAAAAACCTCCTCACCAATCCCCTTGCAAAGCCATGATTCACACAACTCATAATGAGTCTCCATTGAGCAACTAGGATTGTGCTCCATCACTAAAACGAACTCACAAAGATCCCTCCACAATAACCTGCAAAACAACAAAACAAACCAAAACCAAAAAAACAAGAAAACAAGTTTTTCGATGCCCCTAAAACACCATGCCTCTAGCAGTTCAGCCATAGAACCAAATTAGGGTTTTCTACTTTCATCCACAAAAAACGTTTGACACTAGTTTTAGTTCACAAACCATCATTGAAAAAAATTACATGATTGTGTCTGCTTGTGTTTTTTCACTACCAGACATGTGATTGTTTTTTTATGAACATGTTCACTTGAAAATCAACTCCCCTAACCCTTAATATTTTTTTATTCTCAACTGATGCAAATTGTATTGTGAGGACAACTCTTATAATTATGGCAAAGTTCTAAATACTTGGCCAAGTCTCCAACATTGAAAGCTTGGAATATGAAACACATCCACCCCACACTTGTTCCCATCATCCTTTTGATGAACCTTCACATGCAAACAAGGAAACTCTTATTGACAAAAAAATTATGCCACTTGAATTGTAAAATCAAGTAATACAAAATGAATAGATCTACATAAATTGCACATTGAGCACAAAAGCAAAATGCATAAATTTAAGTACAAACAATTAAATAATCATATTCCAACTAACATGACATAGAAGTCTTGCAAAGTTCAACATAAACTTTTCAAGACTCTTCATAATTGATCTAACTATGTAGTAAATTGTTATAGTCAAAAATTCTATTTTGATGAAATGAACATGACAACCATTTTACATCCATTGTTGTCAAACCAATAAAAGCAGTTGACTATATATGAATATTAAAAAATGAAAATAAATACACTTACAATAGGATGATCCCAAGGAGCTCCCTAAAGTTGTAAATATTGTTTCCTAACAACACTACCATAAATAAGTCAAATGATAAATCCTATTTCAACAACCCAACCACAAATTGTAAGTCCTTGCACATCAAATGTCAATGGGGTTCTGAAAAACCTACACAACAACTTGAAGGTAGCACCACAATAAACATAGTAATAATATCCATGCACATAATCATTATGTAATGAACTACACAATTATTTCTTTGTATGCTCCATGTTAAATAAATTTTCAACTCTACAACTTCCAATTCTAACATGTGAATATATTTATGTATATGTTATGTTACTCTTGGTGGAGTGAATTCAATATTCAAGATAAAACAATTAATTATGTTTGTAATCCAAAAAACTTTACTTAAATTGCAAGATATGTTGTTTTTATGTTGATTTCATTTAGTTTTATGTTTTTTGTGAGGTCATTATACATGGATGTGCATGCAATAAGAGTATGCTAAAATAGATGAAGAATATATTAGTTATGATAATCCACTCAAGAAATTTAAATGACACAATGTGAATGACTTGAAAAAATAACCTCCCCATGCAAGTTTCACAAATTGGAGGCCTAATGTAAACCCCTTTGACTCAAATGAATGCCACTTTCACTTCCTTTCTTCAAATTATATGATTTGAATTGCATTCAAAGTTGAAGAACGTAAGTTGCAAATTTCAAAAACTTATAAGCTATAACCATATGTTCCTCAAGGAATAAAGCTTTGAAATTGTTGGCCAAAACAAAGTTGACAATAAAAATTTAAAGTTATTTAAATAATCATCATGGACACCACCTTTTCCAAATTAAACAAACCTAATATTTTTGAAAAGCTAACAACAAGATGCATTCACATTTCAAATTTCAAACTCTATTATTTAATATCAATGAATATATGCCCCCAATTTTGAAACTATTTTCAAAACATTTCCATGAAACTTAAAATCTAACACCATGAAAGTTTTAACAACAAATCCTACAATGTCTCTCAACACATATTTCATTAATCAATCTATAAACAACTTTTTTTTTTCCTCTCTTCCAAGTTTTTGAATTCTTTTTCCATGTGGAGAAGAACATCCTTGAACTAAGTCCAAGCAAAAAAGATGAATGAATGAATGAATGAAAAAGTGGTATCATAAAGATTACAAAAAAAAAAAGGATCCCAAGAAAGAGCCAAAGATTGCTGGTAAAGGGAAGGTTCCAAAGCTCGGTGATAAACAAAAGGTGGATGAAAGAACCCCAAGTTTTCCACATTCATTTCCTTTCCCACCACCATTGGATGTTATCATTTTTCATATTCCATTGCTTGTGAGGTTTTTATTTTACTTTATTTTATCTAACCATCATCATACATGTTGTCGCCCTACCTTATATACATTATGATAAATTGGATCCATATCCCATCATCTCACCCTCATGCTACACAATATCTTTCACAACTTAATATTGATTGAAACACTCCTTGATTTCATTATGGCAAACAATGTTTCAATAACCCAACAATTTCAGGATGCACAATTGATTGAAGAACAACTCCATGAATATTCCTTGGATTTGATTTTCATCCAATGGCTTCATGTTGAAAAACCCATGCAATTAGAAGTGTGGCCCTAACTTGAAGTTGAACGTATTCAACCATGGTACTATTAAATGTCCCCCAATGCTTGTTCTTTGGTGATTTTGCTTGAAGTCGAATCCACCATTGGTGATGAACCCACAATTTTCTTTGAAAGAAGTTTTGAAAATGATGAGATTTCTATCTATCTTCACATGGTCTTTGGTTCTTGGTATTAATCACCATTGATGGTTATGTAACCTAGTTAACCAATGGTCCCCTAGTTATAAAACAAATTATGTAATTTGAACTATTTGTTGCCTACTTGATTTCTTGCAACTATAAGCACTTCATTGCCTCATGGCCTAGACTACAAAATGTACTTTCATTTTCTTCTAGGCTCCTTTAGAAATCAACCACATGGTTTGGTTTATGAAATCCATGTTTAAGTCATTTACTTGAACATCTTGCTTATATATATATATATATATATAAGTTACATATTTTATGTTAATGTGATTATGTTTGAATTTTCACAATTGCAAGGGGGTCCAAAAATACTCATAGTAGCCAAAAAGTGCAACAAATGTCAAAAACTACCAGAACAAATTAAAGATTTTTTTTTTTTGGCCATTTGAAAGCATGGTAATCATGACAATTTATTCCTTTATAAAAAATATGAATGTCAAGAAATTCAAATTAAAAATCCATTCGATTCAATTTTAAGTTTTGGTTTAGTTAAAGATTTTTGAAAGTGAATTTTATTTCATTAAAAAAATACATTTTTACAAAGGGTATATATATATAGGGTATAATGTACATGATGTGTTGAAAAAAAAAAAGTTTATAGTAAATGAACTTGAAAAAAATGAACATTTTTTGGTATGATTTGAAATTATCATCATTTTTCAAGATGAAACATAAAATTTGCAAAGAATCTGCAAAAGTTTACAAATTCCTATTTATTAAAAATCTATTAAAAAAATTTGAGGCAGCTCTAACCAATTTTCATAAAAAATTGCAAAACAATTCATTCAAAATTTCATTGATATGAAAAAATTATTTTGGGGAAAAAAGACATGCAATCTTAACATAAATTAATGTTAATGGCTCCTTTGAGTGTGTTTTGACTCAAATGTTTAGGTGTGAACTGATGGTTAATTCTAATATCCTTTACATTAACCTAACATTATAAACAACACCAAGTGTGGCCATACTTTTAGCAAAGCTTACGGAAGAATGAACAAATTAACACCCTGTTAAAAACAATATTGGATGACATTGATAACAAACCCTTGTCACTTAATAGTGAGATTTTTTAATTTCATAATCATGGTTTTCAAAAGATGAAGAACCAGTTTTGATATATAATCATGAATTTTCCAAAAAAAATTCAAATAACCTTTTATAAAACTAGTGTTTTTTGTTGAGTTCTTTCACGAATACCAGTAGTTTTTTGAGGTTTTTGAAATTACTAGAACTAAAGTTTATTCTATTTTGTAAATTTTCAAAAAACCCAACCTAGAGGTTCTTTGATTATAAAAATTTCAACAAAAATATTTTTTGATAAAGTTTTGAAAATAACATTTTGTGTTTGTAATAGGGGTTGAGTATCATGTTTTCATGAATAATGTGGATAATTCATGTCAATGCGTGAGAATTTTATTTGTTTACAACTAAATTCTTGGGTAGGATTTAACTTAAAATTTTAATTGTTGACAACACAAGCTTGTGCAAGGCTTTATAAAGGAGATGAACTATTTGTAAACATTGAAGAAAACATTCTTTGCACTATGCTTTTGTTCTCAACAATAAAGATGATGTGAATATGTGAGGGGTATGTGCAAAAGATGAAGTTCATCATAAGGTTATTAATGGGTGAGTTTAGAAATGGTATGTGTTTACAAGCTTATAGATTTGTAAATTGTGAATGTAAGTTTTTTTTTTTTTTTTTTTTTAATTAGTGAAAATGGAAAGTGCATAAGGAAAGCTCCCAAAGAAAAAATACATTGGCAATAAACATGATTCAAAATTCCTTTCCCCCCTTAGGTTGGTGGTAAAACCAGTTTCAATTTGAATTTTGATTTTTCTTGCATTTTTGTTGTCATTGCTAGGAATGTTATGCAATAAAATGCCCCTTCTAAAATTTCTTATGAAAGAGCATTTATTGCATAACATTTTTGCACCTTCCTTTATTGCATAACTTTCTTGCACCTTTATGTGGGTAATGCATATTAATTTTGAATTTTGTAACATCCTTAGTGAACTACCCATAGGCCCTCACTTTATAAAAAATATATAAAGTTTTCCCAAAGCAAGAGAAATTTTTTTTACACATTTATTGAATTTTCAAAACATATCAAACTCATTCCAAAGTTACTTTAAACCCCTTCATGGATCTTAATATAAAGTATTGTTTTTCAATCACACCTGATGTTAAGTTAATGATAAGTGAATGCTAAAAAAATCAAGAATTTTCTTCTATTCAAACCAAGAATATTACTTAACATCAAAATGTAGATGATGTCCAAGGTGACGCTTGATGTTAAGTGGGTGATAACTTAATGTTAAATGAATGTTAATTTAACATAAAATCTTCAAAAAAAATTAAAATTAGAATAAAAGTTCAATGTTAAGTAACAATCACAAAATGAAAACTTTAAATCAAGAGTAACTTAATAAAATGCTTTAGTGTCACCCACCCACTTACCTATTATTTATATATCAACATTGATTTATCAACCTACCTACTTGTCCACTCACTCATCCACCCATCCAACCTAACTACTTACTCACCCATCCACTTATCTACCCATTCACCTACCTACCAACCAATCATGTATTGATTGTAATAAAAGAGACAATGTATAAATAAAACTTGCCTTCATCATAAGTGTGAATGATACTAAAAAAAAATTAAAATTTAACATTAACCTAGCTGTTAACTAATAGGCACTTTAACATTATAAGTGTGAATGCATTATATGGGAGTTTAGAAAGCTCACTTAACATTGTATTTTATAATTAAAGTCAGTTCACACATAGGGGTAACCAAGGGATTTATTTGATAGGGACGTTAAAAAATTAGTTTAAAAGTTATTTCAATATTAAAAGTTAGAATTACTACTAACCTATATTGAGGTAATTATTGTTGATGTGTTATTGTTGTTCAACCACCTATTTTATTGATCATGCGGTATTGCAAAAAACTTTTGGCACCTTGTCACTGTTCAAGATTAGCAAGCAACATCATTTTGAAATAAGCCATTGCCTTTCCAAATCTTCTTGTAATTTTTCTTCTTACATTCATTTATTTTTTCTTCCTACAAGTTTTATGGTTCTTTCAAACTCTATGAATTTTTCACACTTTGTGATCTTTCCACTTTGCATTCTTCTTGCAAGCTACATGTGATCTTTACGCTCATTTCTTTGGACTTTTTTGGCAAGCTTTGTAGCCTCTTGTTTTTAGTAAGCCTTTTATTTTTGTGAGCTTTTTGATTTGTTTTTTTTTATATCACAAGTTCTTTGATTTTTGTAATGCAAGTTTTTTTATTTTGTTCATTTGTATGTTTTGCAATTATGCAATTTTGATGATTTGTTCTTCTCCTACCTGCAACGATTTCTTGGAATGATTTGCTATCTTACGCATAACTTATGCATGGTGATTTTTTTGAGCACTCTACAATCTTGTGTATTCCTATGCTTTGTGGTCTTTATGTTTTCTCCAACTTTTTACAACTTCCTTCTACCATGTTCTTTGCAATTTTATAGTCTTTTTTTGTAGATTATGTTTCTATAAAATATGTCCATTCAAGGTTGTTCTTTTTGTCTCATTTTGTAGCTAGTCTTGCAAGCTTATGATGTGATAATGTGTGCTTTTGATGCAAATGAATCAAATAGGATGTGTGATGTTCCAATGTTTTCTTCAAATGAGGATGCATTGTTTTTTTTAAAAACAATGAACAATGTTCTAATCTTGCACCACTATCAATTTTCATATGTGTGTATGCATTACTAGGGAGTCAAGAGTTGGGAGATTGGGTTAAGGCTCGGTCTACCATTTGGTATTCTCAAATTTTGATGACACAATATGGCAACTCCAAGTGGATAGAACATTTCTATGTTAGTAGAATTTTCATGTACCATTTAACATAGATTATGAAACCAATGATGGGAAAAAAAAAATTCGTTTAGTTGTCCCTATGAATATTCATGTACCATGAAATTTATATAAATTAACACATGCATCTAAGTATTTGAATTGTTTTAAATTGTTTGCAATTGGAAAGTTAACTGTCCATTTGGTATTACATGAGTTTGTGTGTAGCCATAAAATCCTATGAATTTTGTTCTTGTGTTGGAATGTACACTTCATCTCCCTTAGCATGAACATCATTCACATGAAAAGGTGTGTTTAATGCTCTCTTTCCCCGATTCAATACGATCATAGAACTCCTTGTTGAACTATTTTGGAAAATGATGTTTTTCATGTTCTTCCATTGTCAAATCCCAGAATGGAATATGGTGACTAATGTTTGAATGATAATTTGAAACTTTTTTATAATCATAATTTAGACCATTCCACTTATCTTTACACATTCTATCATTGCAAGGGATTTTTTAATTTCTCACCTTTTATGATTCTTTGGTTATCTCCTCCCACTTTTGTGTGGCAAGACTTGCATAAGAGACCGTGGATCAATTAGACATTTCAAAGCAATGTGCTCAATTTTCTTGCATTGTATTAATGTCAATAATTATGCTTGCTCCCAATTCCCTTGCCTTTGGTGTGAAGGCCCTACTTTTGCTCCAACTAACATTACAATTCTTTCAACTGCTCTTGTTGCCATTGACGTAACACCTTTGGTTGGAACTATGACAATTGTAATAAGTGATGTACAAGGTGGAATTTGACTACATCGTCCCCTACCTCTTCCTTTCCCTCTCCTTGAATTTTCTTGTTATTGTTGTGGAAGAAAATTACTTCCATTTTTTTCATCCATGTTTGTTAGGTTTGTGTAGAAACAAATTACATAGATGACAAGTGTTAAGAAAATAGAAAAACATAGCATGCGTTCATTTCTTGTTTGTTTTGAATGTGCAAAAATACAACAAATTACACTACAAATTACGTCACAAAGTGCATGTTCACAACTTTAGGTGTGATGGAAAGGTTCAAAATGCAATGAACACATGTGCCATGGCTACACACGAAAAGTGCACGGACAATGGTTACACACGAAAAGTGCATGGGCAATGGGTATGTAGGAAGAGTGTGTGGGCGATGGCTATGCATGAAAAATGCACATGTGATGGTTGGACAAGTGAAGAATGTTCAGGTGATGGCTATGCAAAAGATTGATGGCAAAAAAAAATTGGAATTGAAATAGTTTATCATCCTAGTTGTGTGTGTGATAGCTTACCATTCATGATGGAAGCAAAATCTCAAATTTTTTGTAAAATTTCATTGTTGCACAAAATTGTTTATCACTCACACTATCACCTTTGGGGGTAACTTATGTATATAGTATGCCATGTCATCATGACATGTCTCCTATTTACCAAATTAGATCACCATATGTGAACTGACCTTTAGGAGGTCTAGATCCGAATTGTCAAGCTTGGTGTTAAGAGACTTAACACCACCGGAATCCGTAACACCAAGTGTGTGATTGAAGCATTGGTCTCATAGATGGCCTTAAAACTCTCATAAACCCTTTCTCCTATACTTGGTACCATCTAGAATCCCCAACATAATATGTGCCCATAATTGTTATTGCATGCAGTACAAAAGTAGAGCATGCTTCTTTTTTCAAGCTTTTTTTTTTTTTTTTTTTCTTGCCTACCCATTTTCCTTTTGAAATTTTTTTTTGGTTTTTTATTATGCCCCCCACCCCCCGCTCTTTGGTACTCCCCATACACA
>Ga0116231_10001236_pt1 | contig 51537 bp, 43 predicted proteins | sample S1TSphgellanicum_2_FD_89695 | JGI IMG/M metagenome (GOLD analysis project Ga0116231, IMG submission 89695) | Host-associated microbial communities from peat moss isolated from Minnesota, USA - S1T2_Fd - Sphagnum magellanicum MG | ecosystem: Host-associated > Plants > Peat moss > Unclassified...
CCTATATATTTAAATTAAAAGTAGATTCTTCCCCATCTACCTACTCACCTATAAATTTTGAAATGTGTTATTCTCATTTCCATCCACCTACCCACCTTACATCTATTTATCTACCTGCCTGCCTTTCCACCTTTCCTACCTACCAACATTTTAAGTAGGTACTACCAAACCCCACCTACATGGTTGCCACTCCAATAGACCCCCGATAGTCAACAACAATGAGGAATGAATAAAATGAAGGTAGTGCATGGAGCTTAAACAAACAAATAAATAAAATGACAATTAAAATATTTGACATACCATATATAAGGGTATTGCAAGTTTTGTTTAGAAAGTGTTTTCCATGGGGGTATTGCAAACCAAGTGGACAATCAAAACAATACAAAGCTCCAGTTCAATTTAGACACATTTAATGCATGTTATATTCAAGTTTGGAAAACAAAACATTTAATGAATGTGCAATACCCCATTCTAGGTAACCTTGAAATAGTTTGAGGTCTATATCATATTTTTCGAAATTTGGAGAGATATTACATAACCTTAACAAAACCTAGAAAGAACACAATACCCTCATTGGGCTACACTATAACACCATAGGCTGAATTATTGTGGTATAAGCTATTAAAGGGTATTGTGATAATATTTTAAACCATGAAACAAAATTACATTTTTATTAAAAAAAATATTCCATGTTCGATATATCATGCCCTACATATTGATTCAAGTAAATGAGTATTGCAAAGTTCATCACATTAATAGAAGTTATGCAGTTTAAATGCAATACTCATATCGTATTGTGATAATCCATTAACCATGAAACATAAAAAATATTTTAAAAATATTTGATTCCCCACCAATACATCATGAAATACATGTTTTCAAAATTATTTGTTCACCTTTCAATATGATTTAACATATATAAAAATGAACGTAATATGAAATTGGTCACATTGATGGTATAAAGGTTTAGGGTTTAATGTAAAATTTATTATTTAATGTTAAAAATTCATAGTTTGTCGAAATAAACAAATTAAAGTTCATGCTTAACATTTCTTCAATGATGTACATTTAAAAGTTTTTCCCTCTTAAAGTTGTAAACTCATTTCAAAAAACAAAAACATAAATTTTATAATTGAATAAGATTTAATTTCTATTTAAAAAATTTAAAACCCATGATTTTTTTAATGGTTCACATAATAATAATAAAATGATCTCTCTCATATATTAATCCTATGTATGATTGAAATTTTATTTTAAATTTTCCTAACATACAATAAATAATTTATAGGCTAAATTAATTAGATAGTAAGCTAGTAATATTTTATGTTTCATAAATATATAACATTAGTCCTTATGTAAATTTTTTTTTTAAAGATGTATAATATTGGCTTAAATATTGCTGTAAATATATTGTTATTTGTAACATATCAAGTAACGCATTATATATAATTAATTATATTATGAAATTATATTTTTGATTCATTTTAATGCATATAATATCTTCATAGACATCTTGGCTAAAAATGGACTATATTATGAAAGAATAAAAAGATTTCCTTAAAGGTTGAAGCAATGTCATTCATAGGGTTTTCACCTTTTAAAACATTTTAAACCCCTTTGTTTTCATCATGTTAATAAGCTTAATGAACTCAAGGTGATTATTTGGGTTATGAACAAAATATGAATGATAACTTTGTAGCAAACATTATATGTTATTCACTATTCTCAAGCTATATAAGTTTTTGAATGCAAGATTGCATTTATGAGTCAAGCAATGAAGCCCAATCGAAAATGGTGCATTGTTTGTATTAATTTGTTTAGTCACAATAATTTTTGTTCCTTGGAATGCATTTACCCATTAGCCCCAAAACAAAGGAATTTTTGAGTTACAAAGGTTAGATTCAAGCCTCCACCATTATGCAAGGCCTTCGTGATCACAAGAATAAAGTTTTCAACTTTTCTTCCATCAACAACCCTTGGAAAGGATCTCATAATTGGAACCTTCATCCAACTATGCATAACATATGCATACATGGAAATCTAGCTAATTCCCATTATCCATAGTTTTCACTTCATGACATGTAAGGGGGTGTAGTCACATGAATAGGAGCACAAGTGTAACAAGTGTTTAATTTTTCATGTTTAAAAATGGTAATTTAATTTGGTGTTGAAAGTATAATATTTTTTTAATATAGTAAGGTTCATAATATATTATTGGAACAAATGAATTAATTTGAAAAATATCTGATGAATAAAAAGCTCTCAAAATCACTCATTAATCATTGTAACGTGTGTTACTTAACATTAAAAGGACTTATAAATAGACTTCAAAACTTTTGAAAATTACATAATTTTGAAATCTTTTACATAAACCTTGACATAATATTTTTTTAAAAATAAAAATAAAAATGAAGATTAAAAATATATATATTTAAAAATATTCCCCCAAAAAAAATCCCTTAAGCAGGTGGGTGTAGCTCATGTTATCTTGTTTGCACCCAAGGGCCACATAATTAGTAATAAAACCAATGGCTAGAATTGTGTTAGTCATTTAAATTCAGACATAATCCATCTTGAAAAGTTTAACCAATGCATTTTGGGGTTTTAAGCACACCAATGAAATAATATGAAGGTTTCTTCTTCTCATATACTACCATAGGATGACATGCTTCCAAGATTTGGAACAATGCAACAAATTGAACCAACTTTTTCTTCTCCATCTCCAAGTGATTATGCTTATTGACTTATTTCAAAATTGTAGCAAGTGCTCTAATAAAAAACATGGTTTGATTTCTTTTGTCTATAAGTCTTGTTATTGTACCATTTTTTTTTCTTGACTTGGAACTTTAGCAAATCCTTCTTTACCTTCCTCTTACCCTCATGCATGTTTCATCAAAGTACTCCACTTGGGAACAATCAAGGCTTCATGTCAATTGTGTTACAAACATTACATCCCTCATTGTGAAATTACCATCAATGGCGAAGACCTTTAGCCCAAAAAGCTTCACAACCCATTAAATCTATTTTTTTGGTGTGTGATTGTAAGATTTTTTCAACTTTTGAAGTGGGGAAAAGTAGCAAGTCCAGATTTGACTTGGTATCAAATAGGTCGTTCAACACAACAACCTTTGCTAACAATGTGGGGGAGTTGATGCATGAATTACCACTAGAACTTGAAATATGCTTAGTGTTGGAAATAAAAAACAATTGCATGAGAAAGTGAACCAATAAAAGGGGTTATATGAAAACTATAAGGCAATTGATTAAACAAAATGATGGATGAAAAGGCCTATCAAATATAGCCAAAAAAAATGGCAAACTTGAGACCACACCAACTATAGGAAATGGCAAAGGCAAGACCTCATTAATTACGGAAGAAGGTGATGGATTATTAAAGAACCCTTGAAAATGTGGCCCATAAAAAATTAGCCCAAGGGTGCAAATAAGATATTTTTTACATACTTGTTGCCTTGTTTTCTATTTGAAAACACCCAAAAAATAGTCTTTCAAATGTCTAACTTTCCTCTAGTAGTTTCAAAACAATATATGTCATATCATTTGGACTTGAAAAAGTAACCCAAAAGTATCCCCAAAAATTATGTCATTGTTTAGGGGTTGGGTATGATTTTAGTTATGAAAAAAAGTTCCATTAACCAAAAAAATTATATTAAAATGTTCACCACATCAATATTGAGGTGCTTGAAAAAAAAGCAAATACTTGCAAAATATTTCACTTACTTTCAAGTACTTGAACTTTATTTTTTAAACTGCCACAAATTTTAGGTTTGATTCAAGTACTTGCAAGTAGCTTTAAAAACGATGATTATAACAATTTAACTTTTGAAGTCCATACAAACAAAAGTTGAAAAATAATGTACCAAAAAAAAAATTTACTATCCCCATAAAATCATTTATTTGTAAATCCTTTTATTTAGGGACCCCAATATTTTGTTGTTTACACTACTTTTTGTGTATACTTTACCATGCTTTCACCCCCAAGAATTTAACAAGCCATTGCTAGAAGAAGGTAAAGGCATCGAGTCACACACCATCCACAATGGTTATGCATTGAAAGCATTTCGACTATTGGAAAAATATTATAACAATGCGGGTTTTGACTTGATTGTGGACCTTGATATGAATTCCAATGATTTTCACTTCATGATGAATTCTAAACATAATATATCAAACATGCACAAAACACAACAAATGTTGAAATAAACAAAACACAAAACCAAAAAACATTGCATCAAATTACATTGAATATTCATAAACTAGATACATTTAGGATTAAAAATGCAACTTGAGATGGACACTAAAATTGTTCCTCCATATTTTGAATAAAAAATCTAGATCTTCCTTGAGGAGAAATGATATTCATTTTATGGTGTTGTTCACTCATAGTTACAAGTTCAACATAAAAATCTTGAAAGCACTCAACGACATGGCAATATTCACAATGAAAACCATGTCTATTACAAAATGCAATATTTTACAAATCTTTATTTCAAAGTCCGAGGTGATTTCTAATTCTAATGACATAGGAATTAATTTATATGGGGTTATTTGCAAAAAGTTTCATATGTCACTTCTACATGACCATTTCGGTTGTATGGTTATCCTTGGACCATTTCAAAGACAATTTAGAAATAACTACTTCATTTTCAAGCCTATCTATTTCATAACTCCTTCCTTTTCCTATTAACTTTCATAATAACTATCTTCCACCTTTCCTAATAACTACCTTCATTTTATGACTACCTCATTCCTTTTTCCTATCCACCAACATGGATAAAAAAAACAAATTAACATGAGCCTTTTCATGTTCATGAAATGTATATCAATTTAAATTAAATTTAACATTGACATAAATATATGAAAACATAAGAAAAAATAAAAATATTGTATCATCATTGGTAGCACGTAGCAATGCGAAGCTCAAATTGAAACATAATATAATTAGGTGAGAAACATTGTTTGAAATAATGGGAGTTATGGTTATGATGACCTTCTCTCTTGGCATACTTGCTAACGATTCAAACCCTATAATTCTAATTGAAAGTGGTTACAGAAATGGTCACAATGGCATTATTGGTTACATCCTACAATGGTTGTTTGAGAAGATGATAATTTGGCCCCAACAATCAGGTGGAATCATCATGGCGATATGACATTGACGAATCATATGGCTCCATTGGCAGATGCCTTTGTTGTGGTTTGGTTACTATTTTGGATTTTTGCATCTACCTATTGACCTATAGAAATGTCTAGTGTTTTCAAATTATATTTTTCTTAAAAAAAAAGGCTATTATCAACCTTTAGAACCAATTTGATATTCCATAGGAATTTGTTGTAGTTTTTAATAACCACCCAACATAAGATTGCACTATCTCCCTCCCTTACAAACTTTTTAAAGAATCCCCCCGCCCCCTCCCAATGTGGGTTTTGCCTTCACACCCCCAATAAGCAAGGATAAGTTTTCCCTGCTTCCCTTGGTTCTTAATCCTTTGGCCTCAAACAATGGTCATTCAATGATGCATTATGCTCCTTAATTAAGTGTTTTCCACCCTTGTCAAATGGAAACTTGAACAATTATTCCCCCTCTTAAAATTTGTTATGAGATATTTTAAAATAATTTTCTGAACATATTTGAAATATCAATATCACGTTTTGAATCATATATTCACCATTGTTCAAATCCATTCTGATTGAAAGCATTTAATTTTTCAAAATGATCTCTATTCAATTTAACCTTCTTCATTTAACAATAAGTAATTGACTTTGTTGCATTTCAACAAACATATTGATTGCACGGGTATCCATTTATTTTGTTATGTTAATCATGTATTGTCCATTTATGTCAACCTTTCCTTTGGGCTCATGACCAAGGATGGGGCAAGACCAAATAATGAATTGAAAATGGAGTCATGACACGACATGCCTCAAACACATTCTCAATGTGAGCAAGAAGTTTTGCTTGAGTGTCAAGGAAGAACTCCCATGATTTTTAAACAAAATTTCACTTTGAAAATTTGGACTAATGTTATATAAATATAAATACATAATCTAAAGAAAAATCACAAAATTAGTCAAATTTACATGCAAAAAAAATTCCAAAATTTTCCCAATTTCTTAGTTAAAAATTGGCAAAATTTTGCTAGAGATTTTTTTTTTGATTTGAACTCCTATGGAACAGGCTTGCATTTTGGACATAGACCTTAGTTGCATTTTATTCTATTTTCTTTTTACAAAATTGAGGATTTCTCTTTTGCTAAATAGGTTTCTTCATTTTTTCTTTTGCTACATTGGGTTTTTTGGGCTAAATTGGGGGGTTTTTTTTTTTTTTTTGCTAAATCCCCCCCCCCCCTTTGTTTAAAAATTTGGGGGCACTTGGAGTCATTTGGGATTGGATCCAATCATCAAAGGTGTATTCTCAACTCTTTATTTGTTTTTAGGATTTTTTTTTTTTTGAATTTTTTGCTTAAATTGTTGGCTTTGAAAGCTCATGAAACAATTTTCATTTCCAAGGGAAGAACATGAAAGAAATCATGGGGTTGAAAAGAAATTTTATAATTTTCAACCCCTACTTCCCTATACCCACAATCATAGCGCACTTTTGGCATAGCTGATGGAACCCAATTATTTTTCACACTTGTAAGCTGTTAATTAATTTTGGCAGTTTGCCCAAAAGTGATGAATAGGGCTAGTGAGTGAAGGAAAGTTTCTTGCTTTGGGGAAAGTTTGGTGACATGCCCATTCATTTACTGGCTTTTTGTCACCTACAATGTTTTCATCCCTTTTTGCACCTACAATATATATTCATCCCTTTTTGTCACCTACAATGCTTTCATCCCTTTTTGCACCTACAATATATTCATCCCTTTTTGTCACCTACAATATATTCATCTTTTTTTGTCATCTACAATGTTTTCATCCCTTCTTGCACCTACAATATATTCATCCCTTTTTGTCACTACAATATATTTATCCTTTTTTGCACCTACAATATATTCATCCCTTCTGGTCACCTACAATATCTTCATCCCTTTTTGCACTCCCATTTCTCAACTAGCTAGATGGCCCATTAACTAGGCTGAAGAGAATTGCTACCCAGGGATTTTTTTTCTTTAGTTTTTTGTTGTATTATTCTGGCAACTTAAGTCACACTTAGGATTAAAATTGATGAACTTTTTGAATTTTTAAAATAATGAAAATATTCCTAAGTATATTTATTTATTTATTTATAATTTTTAAATTTATTTTTCACCACAGTGTGAAAATTTGTTGCCTAAAAAAAAAACATTGCTATTACCTAGTCCATAGGACACACAAACCCAAGAGGCTTATTATGATGACCCTGGTTTTTAAGATCTCATTTTTAAGACCTCGCATAATATGAGAGATGATGAGCACTCTTCTCTTATATTTGTCAATTTTGTGACGATCTATTGATAAGAAGATTTAGCCACATTTTGGCTATAAACCTTGTATGAAAGTTTTAAATTGTAAGGATCCTTCTATAGTTTTGGCTACCTACTGGAACAACCTATAGAAATTTGGTTACTTTAATTTTAATTATTTCAGAATCTGGCAATTAAAAACTCCAAAATTCACCTCATTTTTTCATTTTTTCTTTTTGGCAAAATTTCAAGGGCTAAAAACAAAAGGCTGCTATGCAGTGTGGAGGCAGGAAACTTGAGGTTCCAGAAGAGCTGCCTCCGTATATATACCCACACCATTGTTTTTATTCAAAAAAAAAATTGGGAAATTTTTGGATAATTTTTTTTTTCTAGTGTAATTCAACTAATTTTTCTAATTTCTTGGAAAAAAGTTCACCAATTTTTCAATATCAAAAAATTGGGGGGAAAAAAAAAACCCCTGACCCTTGGATGATCTTAGTCACCAGATGGGATTGATGCAAGTCTTGACTAATGAAAGCATTCTTCCAAGGATGAGTTTACAAGAGAGCATTTGATTCTCATTGTGTCAATGAATGAATGAATGAGACAACATCCGACGGATTAGCGTTGGATGAATAGAAACCTCACATTAGTCACATTGTATAAGCTGCTGTTTGCAAATTTCATGTGGTCAGAAGGGCGGGGTCTGGTTCTCACACAATAGTTAACCAATTGAAGGCATTAATCACTTAAAATATCACAAACTACAAATATTTGAACCTTTTACCCTAAATTATTATACAGATATAAGCAGGGTTTTTTAAAATAAAAAATTAGAATTTATTTATTTAATATTATTATTTTCCTTTTCAATTTGGCAATGTAACCACACTGGCGATCATCCACAAGAGGAATTAGCCAAATTTGGCTACAGATCAGAGAAGAAAGTAGAGAATATTAAGAATTTCTTTAATATTTTGGTGATATGGTGGAACTTATCATCTAAATATGGCGATTTGGAAGAAAAAAAAAATCCTCAAAATGTGGTGACTTTTGTGCATTTTTTGGCAAAAACATCCTTTGTATGAGTCACACTGGATTTTTCTTAGTCACCAAGTGATGAAAATTTGCCCCAAAAAAATCCCCCTACAGATATAAGTAGGTATAGAATGCCTAAAGGTTAGGGTACAACCAAATATCATAATATGTGCATAAGCGTTTGTACCTTGGCAAGTGATGCAAAGACATTTAGTTGTGCAACTGTTATTGGAAACATAAGCACACATGACACAATGGAAGGCAAAAAAAAGGTATATCAAACACGAAGAGAAACCTGTTAAGACCTTTAGCAATACACTCAATCACTCATGTAGAGAGGTACACACACAACATCATGTCTAAAGACCTTCAAAGTTGCAAGTAAACTCATAGAGGGCTCATTTCTGATGATATTGCAATGGAATTGCACAAACATGTTCATTGAGAAAAAATTATAAAAAGGAACAAAAAGAATTAATCTTTATACTTTTTGCATATAACGCTCCCAATAATTCCCAAGCATTGATAAATTTGACAACAATGCACAATTGTTGAAAGTAAAGATGGTGGCCCAAAACCGCTTGTGAGAAGCTCCTCCATCTAACTAAGTTTTGTTGACATATTAGAGTTATCCGTAAAGTAAGAAAAACACAGCACCAGAACCTTGAGTTTGGTCATACACAGGGCGAGATTCAAAAAAAAACCTGCAAAAAAGTACACTAGCACTCAAGGGGGGATGAAACTCAGAAAACTATCAATTTTGGTGGTAAACTGAGTTTCATTCTGTCTTTCCTTCTTCCTGAGCACCTCCACTGCTGCTACATATATTTTCACTGCTCTTAACTGTACAACTACTATAATTAGTCTTAGACCTCGTGCATTAAATGCTGAGATTCAGCATTTCATACCGAGATTTAATCAAATGTCTTTACTTTGCGGATACCACTGAAAGAGGGGATAGGGGGTGAAAGGAGGCCCAAAGACAGGGTGAAGACAAGGTTACTTTACAGATAAGTCTATTGTCATCAAAATATATACCTATCATGCAAGACATGTTTGTAGAAAGTTGCTTTGGTTTTTCCTAATTTCTGGCTGACAAAAAAGAATACCACCCACTCACCGAAAATCACCACAAGAACAAAACCAGCCCTCAAAGTGATGAAAGTAAATTGGCTTCAAGGTTTTAGGGTTTGATGTTGTCTCTCCCCCTCCCCCACTTTCTTTGCAATTGACGTGGTGGCAATGTGACAATCACCACACACCTGCAGAGTATCTGAAAACATTTGAGTGGAGTGGTCAAGGTAGATCCATTGATTGCATGAGCTTATCAGCACAAATCTGTGCAGAAGACTAGACACTAGACCCAAGGATTCAACACGCATGTTAGTGCCAACTTCTGGAATTGCATGTGTGCACCAAGTTTTGATTGAACAAACTACATAAGTGCCAACTTCTGGAATTTCATTTATGCACCAAGTTTTGATTGAACAGACTACATAAGTGCCAAGTTCTGGAATTTCATGTATGCATCAAGTTTTGATTGAACAAACTACATAAGTGCCAACTTCCGGAATTTCATTTATGCACCAAGTTTTGATTGAACAGACAACATATGTGCCAAGTTCTGGAATTTCATGTATGCACCATGTTTTGATTTAACAAACTACATAAGTGCCAAGTTCTGGAATTTCATGTATGTACCAAGTTTTGATGGAACAAACTACACAAGTGCCAACTTCTGGAATTTCATGTATGCACCAAGTTTTCATCAAATAAACTAAACAAGTGAAAACTTCTGGAATTCCATATATGCACCAAGTTTTCATTGAAGAAACTACACAAGTGCCCACTTCTGGAATTTCATGTATGCACCAAGTTTTGATTGAACAAAGTACACAAGTAATGCTCCAGAACCCTGTTTGGTACTACAAGGAAGAGGTTGCCAGGTTGAAATTGAATATACAAATGTTATGGTTTGTGCATCCCTCAGTAAAATCAGAGGACATGAACATGCATTTTCAGAGGCAAATGTTGCATGCCTGTGATCAATTGCAACATTGCCTGAAATTGCATGACATCAATTGCAATTGCCTCAAACTCAATATCATATTATCTAATGCATGGGGTTCGAAATAATTATGGCAGCAGTAAAGCACAATAACAGTGAAGGTGTTTCCAAAAAAACAAAGAACTATGGTTTGCTCTGTAATGTTTGTTCTTCTTTCTTTTTTTTTTGTGGGAAAGGCAGAAATGAATGCAACGAATCCATTGCAAAAATAAGAATAACACAACCCAACTGAACCAGGAAGTGAGAGAAGCACTCAACCCACCTGATTATGTATTGCACCACTTTGTTCTACAGTTTAGAGGGCTGCACACTACCAACCTTCACCTTTCTTTACAGTCTCTAAGGGTTTAGAGCATCTCCACCCCGCACCAGCAAACAACGCCTTTATTGGCCTTGCCTACCAAGGCAAGGATATTGTGTTTAGATTCATTATAGAGTATAGTAGCTTCAGGGATTTTTATAGGCCCCTAAGTAGTAGGTCTAACTTTATATGAGGATTTTTGGAAGATGATATTTTGGCTAAATTGTGTTGAAACTTGAGATTAGTAGTTATAGATTTATGATATCTTGAAGGATTTTGGTTTCTTATAGAGGATTTTTTTGAAGATTATATTTTTGCATGGTGAAATATTTGAATTTCCATCATTCTTCTTTTGCCTTAAAATACTTTTTAATGGAAATAGGAAGGCCACAGTGTGACACACCCCTTGTTTTAGAATAGACTATCGTTTAATGATCACTGTCCCCACCCCACAAACGTCATAAAAGTCCCCTTTAAACACTCAAAGACCATTTATGTCTTTACATCTGGATGAGTAATAGTCACTGTCCAAATCCATAGGAGAAAAAAGCTTTTTAAAAGGATTAAAATGACCACTGCAAAATGGACCATCAATACGAGAGAGCAGCAGGATTTGCTATCCTGCTGCAAGATTTAGTGAAAAGGGGTGTTTGCTGGTATGGGGTGGAGATGCTCTTAGATTAAGAAAGGAACTTAGATTTCGACCAAATTTCTTTGTGTCAATGTTCTTGCAATGAGTCTTGAGTGTGGATTGTTAGACCCTGTAGAAGGCCAGGTATATAACCTAGTACCCTTCCAGTTCAGACCTTGCCCAAGTTTGGACAATCCAAGAAGCCCATGGGTCATTTTGATGGTTGAAGGTTAACCAAAATGACAACTCCTCACTTCCTATTTGACTCAAGAACTGCAACAACAATTTCTTTGCTTAAAAAAAAGAGAATTAAAAAAGAGGAAAAGCTAATGCCATGTTCTGTAAGAGAAGAAGTAAGTATTAAAGAGAGTCTCCCTTCAGGCTGATTAACTTATTGACTTAGGGCTGCTGAAGGCAAAATTAGTGAATCTCCCATGCATCAACCCTCATTTGACATATAGCACCCTAATCAAACCAAACTCTCTCTAGACTACTACATTAACCTAAGCTGGTGCTTAAATGCTCAATTTACATGTATGCTAGTTTTAGTTCTTTTGATGCTCCAACCAAGAGCTTCCTTCACATGCAAGTCCCACCGACTTATGAATTGCTGCTGATCATGCAAATAATGTATCTGACCAATTGCTTGCGCAATGGAAAAATTGAAAGCAACTGACATTGTGGTCCATTGTCATGATCAAAATCTCAATGCTCCATCACCCATTAGATCACATGAAAAATGAGACTCTCTAGACAGCCATCCCATTTTCTTACAATATATTTAATTCAATTTTTCACAATGGCTTCACTCAGCAGACCTACTTCTACATTCTTACTCTCCTAACTATCTGCTTGCACATCTACTCCCCTTTACTGGCCTCCTCCTCCACCTTAGTTTTTCCTTGGTTATACAAGGAGTCCAGGCCAAAAGTTTTTTGGGGCCAACAATGGGAAATTTGAGCACTTTTTTGGCTCCTTGTTTGGCCCCAAGTTATTAATAAAATATTATTTGTTTGGGGGTCAATGAGTTCATGTATAAAGCCATTGAGATCAAAAAGTAAGGACCACAATTTCAACTCCTCATATGGTTTCATTTGGTTTTTTTTAATCTTTGCTTCCTTTCTCAAGCTAAACCCTAAAAGGTAGACCACCATAGTGAAATGTATGGGGTGTAAAAAGCATTACATTTATCATTGTAAGAATTTTTTGTGTATAGCTATAAGAAAGCACTTAAAACCTTTGATGATAGAAAAATTAACATCAAGTAGCATAAGAAGAATGGCGAACAAATTTGAAAAATTTCAAAACATACCTTATGTTTTTGGGGTAGTATATGGTAGCCACATCTCGATTATTGCACCACCTATAGATCAAGCTTCTTACTATTGTCGAAATGTGTTCTATTTAGTTTTATTGCAAGGTATGATTGATGCAAAATGTAAGTTTTGGGATTATGATTTTTGATGGATTGATCACTACCATGATTGGACACTATTCAAAAAATTCGCCATGGCAAAAAAATAATGAAAGGTGCATTTTTGTCATACCAATTGATTGGAGATGCAACCTACCCAATGAGGCCATGGTTTTATTCACCATTTAAGGGCGAGAAAGAAGGATTGCCAAGAGCAAAAATGTATTGGAGCTTTATACAATCTAGTACCCAAATGACAATGGAAAGCACTTTTGGAATTTTGAACAGGTGATGAAGGATCCTATTGAAAAGACTAAATGTGCCATTATGAAATATACCAATTGTGGTTATAGCTTGCATTTGTCTTCATAACCTATGCATTATCCATGCAGATAGCTTTGAAAGAATAGGATCAAGAAGTTGAACAAATAATGCAAATGGAAACTAATCATTTCCTTGTACAACTTCAACACAAATACATGTTTCATGTGGTAGAACAAGCAATCGAGGAAATGCATCGACTACAACACCTTAAAGGCATTATTCAAATACAAGAAGGGGAAGAAGAAGACAATGTGAAGATAATTGAAGGGGCATTGTAATCAAATAAAAAACAAAGAAATCATAATTTTAAAAATGTTGTTGGAAGCCACACAAGCTCATGAATTATTAGTCAACACATTGTATAAAGAAAATTTGAAGTAGAAAAGTTAATTTTTTTTCCCAATTACGCTATCTAACTTAAAATTAGAATAGTTTCATGGGACTACAATTTATTTATGAGTTGATCCATTTGATGATCAACCCTTTCCAATAAAACATTAGTTTTCTTGAAATTGAATCACCATGATGATATTGTTTTCCACCATTATGGTGAACATGCCAATTGCTTGTTCATGAAATTTTTTTTTACCACTTTTAGTTGCAAATTGTGATGTTGCCTTTGAAATCAATTGTTTTTCCACCAATTCAATGTTGTCTTCACATTGAAGCAATTCCATCTCATTGGCAAACGCGGTGACAAGTTTCATGAAGGTACCTACTTGATGCCACCATTGATCAATGGATTCATAGAATTTGCATTCATGCCTTTCATCCCTTGAAATGTCAATTGCTAATTTATTGGACTTGTATTGTTTAAACAACAAATTGAACTTCTTCTTGCATGTTTTTAATGTCTTTGTAAATCTAGGAATTGTTGCCACCATGCAAGCATGAAATTTCAACCATACATTAACCCCTAGACATTGAAATTGAAGGCAAATGGTCAAGCCCAAGGCCTTTTAATGGCTCTAATTGGCCTTAATATGAATTTGAATTTTTGCTTTTGTTTTAAAAATTCCAAGTGAACATGAATTGAAAGGCCTAACCTAAATTTGAATTTTTTTTGGCTAAAATTTCAATTGAACATGAACTAAAACACAATGTAAGGACTAAAATCTTGCCTTCTTTTTTTTTCATTATTGACAAATTCCGACTTCATCTCTTGACAAAGAGCAATTAAGGTCTCCACATCGCAATCCTTCTAGTTAAAAAAAAAATTCTTCATCTCCATCCACCTCAGCTTCTTCAACCTTCACCACCTTTTCTTTGAATGCAACCTTCTTCCGGAGTTCTTTTTTTGGGTTTCAAATGGTGACACAACTTGAACGTCCTCCTCTTGGGAGTCTTGAAACTTGGGAATGTTCTCAACTTCCTCTTGGACACAAATTTTTGTAACATTTTGAAACCTTTCCTATTTGGAAAAATATGATTTGAGGTCAAGATGGGCATGTTAACTTTTATAGTTATAGGCATTTGAAGAGGTGAATTGAAAGGTTGAAATGCATGAAGACTTACAATTGACACACCTTTTTCATGAAACACTCCAACATCTTCCATATCCCAAGTAGAAAACTTAAAAACTCCTTCCATCATTCACAAACAAATACAAAATCTTGACAAGAAAAAAACAAAAGATATAGAATTTGGTTTAGGGTTTAATTTGATCCTATAGTGTGGATTTCATCAAAACACTAATATTTTATCATTGTAACATTGGCCCCAAGGTTTACAAATTGGCCTCCTAAGTTTATAGGTATCCTTTTTCAACCTTGGGGCCAAGTTAGGGCTATAAAGTGGTAGATTAACAAATTATTTTCTTTTTCAGCTTTGACTCATAGTATAAAGCCCTTGGGGGTGATGTCAATGAATGCACCAATAGGAATGTTCAAATTGAGTTGAACTTTGGCCTTAATTCCTAATGTAAAGTGGGCCTTAGTATCTTTGACTAACCGACATATATAGTTCAACCCATGCACTGCACCATAATTTCCCCCTAAAGCATCACACATTTTAAAGTTTTTTTCGTCAAAATTATTTATTTTAATCTCTTAGTTGTCCCATAGGTTTTCAAAAAAATTAAAAATAGAACAAAAAATTTCATTTGGGAAAAGAATTCAAATAACCAATGGGTTTCATGAATGAACATGCAAAAAACCAATGGTCCATGGTAGGTTTTTTGACCATTTTTTTATTTTTTAAAAACCACATGTATGGGTCAAAACCAATTGTTTCAATTTTTGAAAACTAGTGTTCAAAAGGCCCATATACTTAATGCTTACCCATTGGTTCTTTCTTTCAAAAAAAATAAAAATATCCAACACTAATCACATGTGGTTCAATTCATGTATGCAACTATTGTTACATTCAAACTTGAAGATTGCAAAATTAAGAAACCTATAAATAACAATTAATGTTCAAACATGCACAATTGATAAACAACAACATTTGAAGGGAAAACAATGGAAACATTCTAAATTAAAAATTTGATAAAAATAAAAATATTTGAAGAATAGAAAAAAAAAATTGAATGTTGAGATGCCAAATATGAAAGCTAAGAAACAAAAACATAGTGTCAAAAGCTTGAAAACACCTCAAAGAAAACACCAATAAAAAATAGAAAAATATTAATTGAAATAATCACAATCACGCTGAAAAACACATTAGCAACATTGAATTGAAAACATTGATTACAAATTGAAATGTAGACATGAACAATGATAGAAAACCATCAAAATTTTGAAAACATTAAAAAGAGAAATCAATGAAATGGAAAAAGCTTGATGAATAGAAATGATGAAGGAAGCAAGAGCTTGAAAACAATACTCACCCACAAAATCAAAAAAAGTTTATTGGCACTCATCACAAACTAAGATTGGCCTCCGATGACGGTTAATGTAGCTACCACTAAAAAGTCATGTAGGTATATTTGGTAATAAACAAATAGTTAAACTAGGACATAATTACCATTGAAATGTTAACAAAAAGTTTCATGGCTTAATTTAAAACCTAACTTTAACTTAATTTTGAACCTTAACTTGTTAAGGCTACCTTTTAAGTGCGAAGACTGCATAAATTATGTAGTAAGCTCCAATGTGACTACTATGATAACTATCATTGGTACTAGTACTAAATTATTATAACATTTAGCCTTCATTTATATTGTGTTTTGAATATGGTTTAAAGCTTACACCTATTTTATTAGAATGGTTCAAAATTATGCATTAATACATTGACTCCTTCGAATAGATCCACCCATATTCAACATTTGACCTTGCAACAATATTTCTCCTATCCAAGATTGTTTGTTTATTGATTCCAAACCTCACCCAAAAACATGAACTTAGCCTAATAAAAAGTCAGAACCTCTCTAGAATTTGTTTTATTCACCGAATTCATCTTGCCCTCCAAGCAGCTCCACCCGTGCTCAGTATGTGGCCCTACAACAATAATTTCTCACATCCCAGATTAGTGATTTACTTTTTCCCAGCCTCACCCATAAAACTGAAAGAGCACAAAGTAAGACACTAATAAGAGCCCTAAACCCACCTTGACCAATCCTTGACCAATCCAAGCATCTAGCCAATCAACAGCAGGTGTTAGGCTTTTGCTGTGCCAAAAGTTATAACCATTTTGTTGAGCCAAACCAGCATGTTTTGACTTCTCTTCTTTCTTCCCAAATTTACTGTACTGTGTGTGGCCAGAGGAGTTGCTCTCAAATGATGTAGAATCATCATGTTTGGTAAATGATTCCATGATCTTGATTGTTTCTTGGCTTTTCCATAGACAGGTGAGAGTTATGAGTTGCTTGCTTGCTTGCTTGTAGTTTTCGCATCTAGGTTGCTTATTTTTCTCAAAATGTTGATATCGGAAACTTCAAGTATTTGGTCCTTTACTTTGACATCATTATGACCCTCCTCTTTTGAATGCACACTCCCCATTTTAAGTCTTCCCCAAGTCCCCCCTACATGAGACCCACATGCTTTATTCTTTGTCACTTGTTTATGCCACATGATCCCCATGGGTCATTTTTTAATTAAAATAATTAAAATAATTATGGAATCAAATAGGGTATTTTTAAAAAGTTAGTAAACTAGTAACCCAACCATAAACCCTGGCCAATCAATGCATTAACATTTTTTTAAAAAGCACTCCAAAACCCTAAACCCCTTGTATGGTAGACACATAGTCACATATAAAGCATTGAATAAGAACTAGAACTAAGAAATTAAATAAATGTTTAATGGGTTAGTTGTCCCATAGCAAATTCTTATGTACTAGGGTTTAGGGTTCCACAAACACTACTGTGAAGTTTCATTTCCAACATTAGTAGGAGCAACCTTTTTTTTTGGGGTGGAACTTTCACACTATACAGACAGAATTTGTTGCAAAATTAATGATTTTTTGAAAACCTTTTCAAATTTATATGTATAAATTGCTATTTTTTTAATGGGTTTCAAATAGGTAGTAAAAAACATAAGGATTTTTTTTTCTCATTCATATTTTGTTAGTAGTCAAATTTGGCTAAATTGGCTTATGAATGATGGCAACCTTGGATAGCTACATCACAAATTGAAAATGAAAAACACTTAATAGGAGCATTTTTAATTTATTTTTTTCCAATTATGTGGTTTCAAAATTTTGGCAATGTTTTTTTAATAAAAATTAGCAGCAAATTACACTTCAAAACAACCTTTGAATAAGAGCATTAGAATTTTTATTCATTATGCGGTTGATGATGTTTCATTTTTTCACTAATAATCTAGCAACTATTGTCTTGAGGGTAATGACCAATGTTGCAAGGTGTTCGCTTTTTGGAACCGGCGGGTAAGGGTAGGGTATATGTATACTACCAATGACATCCAAATTATGTTCTAGTTTTCACAAATTATGTATACAAAAGCATAGTGAAAATACTTATCAATTTCATTTAAATGCCATGGTATGATGGTGAATCAGACACTACTAATATTATTTTCAATATATATATATATATATATATTGTTGTCAAAGAATTTTTTTGTAAATGAAAATAAAGAATATTTTAGAATATTTTGAAACATTTGAATTTCTCAATGGATTCTTCAAAATAAAATAATTATTCAACACTCAAATATTGAACTTACCATGGTGCTATGATAGTCAATTGTTTATGGTATTGAAAAGAAAATTTTCGTCTATAAATTTTTGTTGGAAGCGCGGTTGAACTTTGTGCTAGTAACCAATTTGTGTGAATTAGTAATTATGTTTTTGTTCTAAAGTTTGGAGAATTTTAATGTAATCCCAATCAAGGATGCCTTATGTTCAAGTTTGATTTGGCACTTAGGTGTTTAAATAGTTTTTTTTGGCTCTTTCTCCACAATTAATAGTTTAACAAAATGAATGTAAACAAATGACAATGTAACAAGGTGCCCACAAAGCTAGCATAACTTAGGAAAAGAGCCTTGTGTGTTTCACTAAAGTTGATGAAACAACAATCAAAATGTATATGGGCTTATGTAAAAGAGCAACAACAAAGGAGAGAAAGTTTAAATTTCCTTCTCAACCCAAGATGATTTGAATTTTTCCACATTTCATGTGTTTATCGAAGGATCTATCTAGGTTATCGGACACTTAAAACCTACTTAAAATATTACATGTCACCTACCTAAAGGGTTAGCTAGGAATTTTCTAGGATAAAAGATGCACACATAGTATTTTTAATGTCATTCACACATTTTTTTAAAGTTCAAGCCAAAATTTTATGCCCAAATCCTAACCGATGTGTAATCTCTTCTCTATGGGCATAAATCAACAAATATAATGAAATCCATGACCAATAAATTAATAACTTTGGCAATGTCATCATTACTCCCAAACATGCAACATGTGTATGTTTCAAAGCCCTACACTTCAACTTGATCTAGTTGTTCATGGCTTTCATTTTTAACAAACAATAACTCACAAACCATGCTTGCCATTTTAATTTACATATGAAAAAAGATACAAATTGCACATATAAATGTGGGTAATATTGAACATCACAAGGAAAATGCTTATCATTGCATTAGTTTAAGCTAACATTTCTTCTAGAAGGGGGTACTTATTGGAAATTTCAAAATAAACCAAATTAATTGCATCCTAAGAGAAAATAGTAATGACAAATGAGTGGCCAAAATTAAAGTTCAACCATGAAACCAGTAAATATTTCACATGCTTGAAAATATGATTTTCAAAATGCTTGAAATTGAAAATTAAGAAATTTGAAAATCACTTTGCAATTAATTAGAATCAAAATAACGGCAATGTAAAAAAGAAATCGCATTCAACAAATAACAAATGTAAAATTTGGAAAATGAAGGTTCAATTTATAAATAAGAAAATCAGATTATATATATATATATATATATATATATATATATATATATTACAAAGATGAAATGTAACACGAATAAAATATCAATGTTGCATATCAAAACCTTTTGATTATTTAGGATGGTTATGGAATGCACAAAGAACAATATATTTGCATAATGTTTTCAATTTGACCTTTGTGTAAAAGTAGTGCCACACTAATGTACAAAAACGAAGGCATCATATCAAATCATTTGATTCAAAAAACATAAACAACATGAACGAGTAAAAGACCTAACTTGTCAAATTAAAGGGTTTTTAATTGAAAAACATATACATTTATATTCAAATTTTGAAAGAGAGACATTGGGAAGCCATGGAATTTGCCACTCTAATGTAGTCCCCATGGGACATTCAAAATATGCTACTATAAAGGGAGTATTGTTAAAGCTTGTAATTGAGTTTTGGTGAACTACATGTTGAAGTTCATGTTGAGATTGTAGTGAACTATTAAGTTTAGCTATAACTAATTGATCTCATTGAAGTGATGTGTCAATGTACCATTGACCTCCTAGAATTTAGTTTAGTGCATGTTGAGTGATTTGTTCTTGATTTTTTCCTACATAATTCATTAAGGTATATATATATATATAGATTTAATGTTGGGTAGAACACAAGTGCATGTTTAGTACTAGCTTGTATACTTAATATGACGTTTGACCAACAAGTCCTAATCAATGTGTTTTTTAAATTTTTGACCAAGTTTTATACTATAGATTTTAAAGATATTTTTGCATGTTAGATGGAGTTTTTAATTAATCAACAATTCAAACATTGTAACTATCTTATTGGTTTATTATGTGTGTTTAAAATATCAAAAGGTGTATAAGATGCTTGTTGAATGTTTTCATGTTAAAGAATTTCACCCAAGACTTTTTTTTTATAAACCATTTAAAGGCTTTTAAGAGGCATGTTGAACTTTGGGGCATAGAATTGAAGCCTTATGGCGAGTTTTTATTTTTAATAATATAAATATAACAAGTGAAAGGCATTTTGTGACAACCAAAAACATATGTAAATTGAAAAAGTAAGAGTTAGTTTTTGGTTGTCACAAAATGCCTTTCACTTGCAAAGGACTCCATAACTATCAATATATGACATTCAATGGTATTGAGGGAAAAAAACCTTGCTAATTATTGATTTTATAATATAATGCAAGCCTAAGGCGCACTTTTTAGTGCCATAAAAAAAAATGTTTGAGCTTTGATCATGAGATTATGACAAGTTCCTTAAGTTGAACTCACAAATATGTAAAATTTGCACAAACCGATCAAAAGGGTAATTAGTGTAGTTTTGAACCAAAATGGTCCACAAATGGTCCACGAGCAACTCACATCATTAGATTCACCATGGTTCAACCTTAGGGATTAAAAGGCATCATTATCTTCCCTATATTATACCTTGTAAATGATAGTAGGGACTACATCAAGGGGGCACAAATTCCCAAGACTCTCAAGTGGGAGTGGGAGTCCCAAAATTACCAAGTTATGAGCCTTGCCACTTGGGGTGTTCACGACTTTCATGTGGATTTTGATTCAAAATCTCTCAAAAGCAATGTTGTAGCTTTTGAAAATAACATTCCAACAACATATCAAGCTCCCAAATTGGAGCTATTTGATTTATCTATTAGAAGTGCTCAAAAAATGAATTGGCAATTTGACTCCCAACTATTCAATTTGCCACAACTTGTGTTTCAAATCTCCCAATTGAAAATGTTGCCCCACTTTAAATAAATAAATAGATACATAGTCACAAAAAATTTGACAACATAAAGAGGGTTCAATTGAACAAAATTTGATTCCCTAAACCTTGTTCCAAAGTCTTGCATGACAATTTGGTATTCACAAGTCCCAAAATTGAAATCCACTTAGTATAATGTTGGGATTCATTTTTTTTCACTCCTACACACACACTTGTGAGTGTGATTGAATTTCAAAAGACTTTTACAAATCATTTTTCTTACCATGTCCCTAGTTTGGTTGCAAGTTCAATGCCAAGTTTGTGACACGAAACAACTTGAATCATTCACCCATTTTTCATAATTGTGAAGAGTTAAAGTGTGTGCCACAAGTTTTGAGAATCCATCATCCTAGGAGTGGAAATTACATCAATATCATTTAGTAAATTGTTTGGGGTGCATATGTTAAGTGTAAATTCGTGCACTTCATCACCTTAATTTTGAGTTGTTCTTCCACCTATCGAAGAACATTTAGATGTACCTCAATCAATACATCCATTATCCCTTTTTTATTAATTAAAAGAACAACCCCATCAATTAGTTTTTCAACCTCTTCTACCCTTTATAAAGGTGTTTCCCCAAAAATTATGTCCACCCACTCTTGTTATTTATTGGACAACAAATTTTTAAATAGTTCTAAAAGACAAATGGGATGAAGGGGTGAAGGGTTTTACCCATATGTATTATTAATGACTTAATCCCTCCTTTTACTTCTTCTTTTATCTCCTATTGTTTTGCTTTGGACAACAAACAATATATGACATGGCAACACCCATGTACACATACACTACCCACACTCTATTTAAACTCCTTGGGCAACAAATCTAACATGTTAACACAACACACATACACACACATACTTCCTTAATACTCTATAAACAACAATTTAAAATGTTAAGACAACACAAATACACATTTTTATGTTGCCTACACATACTTTGGGTGGGTGTTATGCACATTTTGGGTCTATAATGGACATCTAGTTGATTATAAGCCCAAAATGCGCATAACACACCTACCCAAAGTGTGTCTAGGCAACATCTATCTTTTTTGAGACAAAGATGGAGTGGGCCAAAGGCAAACAAAGAAAAAAAGGAGTATGTTAAACTTGTTGTTTGATTTAACATCTTCCATACATCGCCTGTATGTTATAAAACATAATTTAGTCATGAACATGAATTCAAATTATGCCAATGCATTGGATCATTAAAGTCATTGAAAGCATTGGACATGACCCCATCCACCTCTAACATGAAAATGGAAGCCCTACCATTTAATCAATCAAGAAATGAACTAAAATAATAACGTTTACATTTATTACATCATGTTGGATTATTATGGTATGTTTGAACATTAATCTATTATTTTTTCATCGCATATGATCAATTTCTAGGGCTTTAATGGTCTTTTAAATTTGAGAGTTAATACATCAAATCATTAAATATGTTATGCACAAATGAATAGTAGGACATATTTCTACAATGGGTAGTTGGGGATGTAATTGGTGTCAAGTATGATTACTTTCTTTCATTGATTTCAACCTCCCTCGCTTATAATGTCATCTTTGTAATACAATGAAAAAACATGATCATGCAAACAACTCTACAACATGCAAAAACAATCAAAGCAAATTGGGAATTGTATCAATGATGATGTACACATAGCAAAACAATTATAAATTTCATATGATATTTTCACACCTCACTTAAAGACTTGATAGACATTATAATTTGTAAACTATATCAACACCCATACAAACACAACTTGACAACAAGAAGGAAATTGTGAAAGTTTTCCCATTAACACATGTGAAACTTAACCCAATTTGTGTTCACATTCAACTATATAGCTTAATCTTAGTTACATCCTTAAGTACACTAACAATTTGAGAACATGTGAAACTTAACCCAATTTGTGTTCACATTCAATTATATAGCTCAATCTTAGCTACATCCTTGAGTACACTAACAATTTGAGAACAATTTGAACAACAAAGGTTAAAGGTTATGTAAATTGTTGCCAAGTTCATCATCTCCAATTTCACCGTGCCATTTGTCACACCACATTTTTTCATCTAGATGTCCAAACCCTTTTATAAAATATGTAATACCATGAATTATATTTTAAAATATTATATTTTTGAAATGTTATGTGAAACTTGGATGGGCTTTTATTCAAATGTACAACATCAGTTGATGAACATCATTTGAAAATTAAAAATTAACATGTTTTTATGTGTTCAATTACAACTTCATGTTGTATTTTGCATTGTAATTTTCACTTAACTATTCATCCATATATAAATATGAACTAATTGACAAGGTGTTCTATCAACATCAAATTTGCTTTAAAACACACAACCATGAAACATAAAAGCCTAAAACTAGTAATATTTGTCTATGAAGGAAGATTTTTTGTTTGTCATGTTGAGATTTCCTAAACCACAACAATTCTTATTATGTTCTTAGTACCATTAAAAAGCCTTCAATGAATAGAGGTGCACCAATTTGGTTTCATAGTTGTTCAATTTACATAATGTTGAATATTGAACAAAAAATTCAATGAAAATTCATTTAAACCATTCATATCTATCTATATATATATATGAATTTATCAAAAGCCCTTTGATAAGTAAGATTTAATGAAGGTGATTGGGACTTGAGGTGCAAGAAATATTGAAATTTGAATAGTTATTGTCACTGAAAATTCAATTAAATTATGAAAAATGATTTTGAAAAGAAAATAGTTCACATTGTTATATTGGTATCTATTAACGAAGGTTGTTTGTTTGTTTTATTTGTCACATTGAAATCTCCCAAACCGTTGTGGCCCTTGTTATGTTTTGGGTACTATTGGAAAGTCCTTGATTTTGATGAATAGGGGTGCACCAACATGGTTTGGTAATGTTTAGACTTACATTGCAAGAGTTATTGAATATTGAAAAGAAATTATTAAAAAAAATTCAACAAAACCAATATTTGAGAGAAATTGAGGTGCACTTTGGTATTGGCAAGGTCATTTAAAAAAAAGAACACATAAGGTGGGGGATATATTGATTTTTGAATCATATTTTTCATTGTAAATTAATTAAAATTATAAAATAGTTTTTTTTCAGAAATGAGCTCTATAATAAGGTCACATTCACACTTGGGCCAACAACACATACCATACTAATAACAATAACATTAGATAGGGCAAATATTCAAACCCCTATATCCACACACACACACACACAAGGAAAAAAAAGTCAAGGACAATGGAGTGCAATGGTTGCAATTACCTCAAACAATATTGCAAAACTCAAAAAAAGAAATAAATTTGTAAAAAATAGCCCCTCGAGTTGACAAAAAATAAGAAATCCATCATCTTGTTAGACTTGGGTTTAGTAAAGGCTTGGGTTCCTCACAAAGGTCTAATATATATGTAACTTTGGTGGTAGTTTCTTTATGAATGTGTTGATGCTACTGCCCATTGGTATCCATGGGTATTATGCATAATCAGCAAGGGAATTTGTATGGGGTCATGACATATTATTGTCCACCTGCCCCTTCCCAAATATAATTGCAACCTTTGTTGATATCGTACTTCACCTGATTGACTCCCCTCTAGCCATCCTCCATTCCCTAGAGGGTGTTGTAGGCCCTGGTTTCATGGGAGCCTCTCATAAATTGACATGGAGTTCACCAATCAGCATGCCATTTTGGAGCCTATGACCACACTCCACATGGCCCAGAAAGAATTTTTGAAAAAAAAAAATAGAAAACAACCATTGGGACATCAACTTAAAATTTCAATAAAAGCACATATTTATAGTTCACCAAACCCAATAGTGTCAACCATGACATCTAGTGATATAAGGGGGATTTTCCTTTTGTGAATTAGAATAGGATTATAGAGCAAGTAATCATAATTAAGGTTATGTGGCGAATTGCATCTTGACCCTTTACTTGGTGAAAGAATTAAGGGATGAGATTTTTTTGGGGGTACGTGTTTATGATATATATATAATGGACATTTTTTTTGAGTAAGAAAATAAGGACAAAAGAGATATATCATGAGGGTAGATGGGCTTGTTGGCATCCTAACCTTGGAAGCCAAGCAATTGATATAGCCTAGTTGATTGGGGTTCATCTAAAGCCATTCAAAGTTATAACCAAAAAAATGTTCTTGGGAATTCCTCATTGTCACCCTTGGTGCAGTTGACAACTTGGGGTTTGAGAAATGCAAGCACTTGAACATGTACAACCCACATGTGTCGAGTTGTGTGGTTCTATCACATGCTTTGATTGGCTTGACCTTAATTTTAAGGTAAATAAAAACTAGCACTATTATTTGTAGTGTGTGAAAAAACCGCGTTGATGGTGGGTATCCTTGTTCTTTGTTGAGAGGTTTTGGATTTGAAATTGGTGTGAGACAATAAAACAAAAAGATATAAATATTTTTGCTAAACATACAAAACAAGTAAAATCATGTTGCATTGTTTTATGCATAATCATGCAAGGTGTGAAAAGACAAGCCTGAAAATATGTTGGTCAAAATAGAACCAAGTTGGGTGGTTTTATGTAGAATCACATTGGGTGCAAAAAGAACAAGCTTGACAATACATTGATTAAAGTAGAACCACATTGCATGATTTTATGTAAAATCATGTAGGGCGCAAAAAGACAAGCTCAAAAATATGTTGATCAAAGTAGAACCATGTTGTGCGATTTTATGTAGTATCATGTACGGTGCAAAAAGAAAAGCTCCACAATCAAAGATCATGGGAGGGGATTTAGACTCTCTACACCTATTCCTTAATATAGGAGGGGTTCTTACACCTCCTTATAAGCATAAGATCCTTCCTACCCATTGAGAAAGCATAAGATCTCTCCCTCTCTTAAAAAGAGGAGACATAATATCCCTCTTTCCTAGGTGGGTTATTGAAGGATATAAGGTGCCCTCCAAATACACTAAGAAAATTCTCAAAATGCTTTACAATATAGTTAGTTGTAGAGGCCATGGATTCCCCCAATCATGGCTTATAGGAGGTGGCCCACTTTCTCTTAGCCACCACCTATAAGCCATTTGGTGGCCTACTCTTCTGCTGGCATATGGTGATATGTACACGTACTAATGGATGCAAATAGATGGCAAACAAGTGAAGATGTATGGGTGAGAGAGTGTACACCAAATCTCAAACACATTTCTCAAACACATTTCTCACATGACCTTCTCACACATGCTAGGCTAGCTTCTCATAGTCAATAGTTTTGAACCATCCGAGCATAATAGGTAACATTAAAGGTTTCAATGTTTGATTCACAAGTTAACGACTTACAAACCCTTCTTCCCTTACATATTTAGGCTTTTTCTCGAGTGCTATAGACTTGGGTTTCAATTTGGGTTTCAATGCTTTCATTTCACAATTTACAGCTTGCCAAACCTCCCCTTACCTGCATTATTAGAATTTTATAAAGTTGACAAAACTGTTCAAAGTAGCCTACCACTTCAGCAGCTGCTATTTGTGTCCATGTGCAACTCCATTTGTAAATTGTCGTTTTATGATGATGCTTTTTTGATGGAGGTCTCGTTTTTTAGTCTACTTTGCAACTTCATTTTTTTGTTGGTTTTTGCCAAAGCAACTCAAGCTTGTGTTGTTGACTTATGTAGAGTCTAGACTCCTCTACACCATTCCATGTGTATGTGTGTGTGTGTTTTGCCCAAGTTCCCGATGTGTTTCCCAATATGTTCTTGATAGCACCTCACTCTTTTCCCATATTCTTTTGGAAATTTTGTCCTCCTTTCCCCTTCAAAGGGGGGCCAAAGGGGAGGAAACATACACTTCAAAATATAATCTTCTTTTTTGGGGAGCCTCCATATTTTTTTTTTTTTTTTTTTTTTGGTTCTTCTTTTTTTTTTTTTTTTTTTTTTTTTCCGGAGTGATGGGCCAAGCAGATTGTGTTGTTGCAAAAAATAAATAAATAAATAGAACTTGGGAGGCACCTCCTCTAATTAATAGGAGAGGTGTATAAACTGAGAGACCTCTTAAAGTCTCACCACATGGGCAAATCAATAATAATCATATCTTTTTGGTGTAATATCCTAACTCTTGCAAGTGTCACTACCTTGAGAGCAAACTTTAGTGTCAAAACGACAATTCCACATACCTAATTTGCTTGCTACATACTTCATCCAAAACTTGTGGGTGAAGGAGTTCTTACTCTTATGGGTGGAGACTCTCTAAAAGCATCTCTACCATCCCACCACACCCCCTTACTTGAGCCTCTACCCATGTCCGTGGCATCCAATTACATAGAGTGATAATTCTTTCCTTATTCTCTCACCAGTGATTTTTTTTTTAAATGTCATTTTTCGAAAAAAAGTTGAGATTTAATTTTTTTCTAGTCTACATTTGACTAGTTTTGCTAAAATTATGGAAATTTTTTGCCAAAATTTGGATATCACAAAATTGAAAAAGAACATTGATTTTCATCTATAAACATGAAAAAAAAATTGGACAATCCAAAGTGATAGACAATTAAATTTTTTGGATCTAGATGAGACTTTTGGAACTAATCCAACCATCTATGAACACCATGAGTTGGGAAAGTTCATTTGTGAGGCCAAACTGAGAAAATGCACCACAAACTCATGGTAGGAATGTCATCTTTTTCCCTATAATTTTCTCATTCTATTTTGGTGTTGTTTCCCCCTTGAAAACCCACAACTAGATTGAGCTACAACCTCAATGAATGTGGGGCTTGTCTACTTGGGGTTCAAGGTCACATTTTGTGATTCTAGTGTGTGATATGATGTCATACATTTTTTTTTTTGTTGCAACCACAAAATGTGAATCTATGAGCCAAATGTCCAACCATTGCAATTTAAATATTTAGGGAACATAGGACATATGTGATGCAGCATTTGCTCATAGATTCACATTTTGCTCATGGGATAGGTAGTGGCAATTTAAATATTTCAGAATTTTCCACACAAAGGTTAACTACACAAGGTCCCACATACATTTACAACATATTGGTGGGGGTAAGCCAGGTGTTTCCAAATAGTTCCAATAGTTCATTATTATTATTATTATTATTAGAAAAGAAGAGTTATTAATAAATAATATAAAATATTACAAACATGGAAAGACACATGTAAATTTTTTTTAGTAAATTTATATCCATTTTGATGGGTAGAAGAAAGGAATGAAGTAGCTAGTATTAGGAAAGGAGGGAGGTAGTTTAGCTTTTCATATAATCCTTCACATTCCAGTTAGAATTTGGAATTGTCAATGGACAACCAAATGAAGGATTATGCAAAAATCCTCCGTAAACCAACTCTGAGAAGACTTTTGACTAGAACTTCTTTATTTATTTATTTATTTATTATTTATTTATTTATGGGTGGCATTCTTGATAATCATTTAAAATTAGAGTGTTTGACACTTTGCATAAGAAGTGTGGAAATTGCCCAATAAAGTCTTGTGGGAGTATTACATGAAACGAGTTGATAAATTTGAGTCAACCAAAGTTAACTATGCACACACCCATTTTCCAATCACATCGGTGGAGTGAACTTTGGGGCCATTGTGGTGCAAAGAAAGTTGGAGAACGTGTTTGTCTTTCTCCTCTATCTCCTACCGACTGAAACACAAAAGTACCTGCACACCATCCTAAAGATTCGAGGAGAAGCCACAAAAATAGGGTCTAAATTATACTCATAAATTATACTCATGGAGAGTCAAGACTGGAACACACCATCCTAAAGATTCGAGGACAAGCCACAAAAATAGGGTCTAAATTATACTCATGGAGAGTCAAGATTGGAACCTTTTTTTTTGTTCTCAAAGTCAAAAAAAATAAAATGCTCAATGTGAGTGATGTCAAATATTTGGGTTCCCTTACTGGGCCCTGCTTAGACTCAATATTTCAATAGATTCCCAAGATTGGAGCTGATCTTTGACATTGTTTGTCCTAAAAGTTGAGGTTTTTTTTAATTAAAAAATTAGAAATAAATTTTTTTAAAGTATTTTAAATTTTAATAATTTAATTTAAAAATTTCTTTTGGTGGGGTTTACCTTAGTGTTTCAATTTGTGTGAAATCTATCAAAATGCTACTTGCTCTACATAACTTTCTATGGACTCCAAGCCCAATGTTCAAGTTTCATTAAAGCTTTGGTTTTGTTCTCATTCACTCCACTCATTCTATCATACCTGCTAAGGTGTCAAAGGGCTCATGTTGTGAGTGAGTTATCGGCATTCAAACACAAACCCTGAAACTATCCCTTCAAAGCCTCAACCCTCCCCTCCACTTTCCCATCTTTTACTTGTTAAGAGCATGTCCACCAATTTTAATTGTTTTTTTTTCAATTTTTTGATATCAGAAAATTTGTGAAAATTTCCAAAAAATTAGAAAATTTAGTCAAATTTACACTAGAAAAAAATGATTCCCAATTCTTTTGGTAGAAAAACACAACAAAACAAAATGTGTGGAACCCAGTTTTGGCCTTTAAATATCCCCCAGAATGTCCTTCAAGAGGGCATCAATGTTTTTGATTGGCCCAGGAGGCGACATTTTTTTAAAATCCCTAACACTATAACTGTCCACTTTTTTCACATTTGTGGGTGGGGATGGGGGGGAATAGCATAGTACCTTGGCCACTTCAACACATGTTTGTCCAATAATTAATTAATTAATTAATTTTGAGGATTCTATTTTTTTTAAATGATATATTCTCAAATATTCCATCAGATTCTTTATTTTCATTCAAAAAAAATTTCTGAAAAAAAAATTTTAATGAAAATTTCAACATTTCTGAATATAATATAATTAGTGTCAAACTATAGCCCCAGGTACTATATAGGAAGAAGCAACACTACATGTTGGATGTGCTAGAAATTGATAGAAGCCCAAAGATGCGGGTTGAGACAACTCTTATTCAATAAAAGAGCATTGGGAGATAATTTTTTTTAAATGAATGCCTTGAAAAAGGAACGAACTTATTGAAAGGCAAGTATATGTTTTGGATGAGAGTGCCTTGGGTAGTGTGCAACAATATTTGTTGATCTTTTGAGCAACAAGCAATATTTGTCTTGTAGGTATGTATAACTTATATTTCTCTTCAGAACTTTGACTTGCTTTCGAACTCAAAAGGTTAAAAAAATAATTTTAATAAATAAATAAAAATAATAACCGAAAAAAAAACTAATGGGTTGGACAAACAGACATAGGCTATAATAATAGTTCTACATTGCATTGTATTTTTAATAATTGAATCCCAAAAATTTCATTATGCATTTGGAGGGCTCTATCATCACTCTGAGAAATTTCCTAATGTATTTGGAGGGAACTCTTTTCTTTCATGCTTGTTATATGCAAGTGTTATATATGCCTATTATGTAAAGTTCATGTTTGGCTTGTTTGGCTTTGTGTTTTGCAAGGGTGTGTGCTTGTGCTTGGATTGCCCATTTTCATTCACCAAACTCTCAATGTAACACTTGTTTTGTGTATAGCCAAATGGCAATAATATAAGTGTGCTGGATGTATTTTTAAGCTGCCAGCTTGACACATACAGTCAGCTAACAAAGCCACTTGTCAAAAATCCTTGAAGAAAGACAACACTGATGTGGCACACCCGACACCTAATATAACACATTGAGAGTTCTAGTCCCAAGGAAGGAGATAGGCAACAAAGATCTTGAACCTTATAGAGAGAGAGAGAGAGAGAGAGAGAGAGAAAGAAAGAAGAGGACCATTGGACTCTTGGCAATGGTCAAAAAGAGAGCCAGCCTCTTCACCCTTGTGACCAGTGCCCTTACTTGGCCTTGACTGAAATCACACCTATCATGGTTACCATGGTAAAGCCCAATACCTATTGTGGTGGTACCGTGGTAAAGCCCAATGTTTTCGGACATCACACATAAGGTGAAGCTGAAGCCTGTATATGCTCTTTCTAAGTTAGAGAAGAGCAGACTGGACTGACTTTGATTAAGTGGGTTAACCCTTCCATCAGATAATGAGTTAAGTACACGAGATTCTATTCTAGTGTATGGTTTACTTGGGACAACCATGTTGAAAATAATAGCACTAAAAGCCAATTCATTCGCTCTTATTTTACACTTCACAGCCCACCACTAGGCATGTGCCTTGATAATACAATTTGTTGGCCATTAGACATGTGCATTAAATGTACTACTTTGGTGCATATCAGAGTCCCCCCCCTCCCCCATACACACACACACACACACATGGTCTGTTTCCATTACCTTGGTTGGCTGTTCCTCAGAGTTTTTCTCATTCTCGATCCAAAATGAGAAAAACTCTGATGAATGGGGCAATAGTTGGATGTAGTAAAATGAAAGGATGTATTGAAAATTGTGTATGTTTTGTTCCATACACTAGAATAGAATCTCATGTGAATGAATTGAATGTATGTTAAATCATACACTAGAATAGAATCTCATGTGAATGAATTTTTAGTTGGATGTGAATGGGGCAATAGTTGGATGAAGGGTAATAGTTGGATGTATTGAAAATTGTGTATGTTTTGTTCCATTATAGGTTTGTATGATTGGGGCTTCTTGCAGGGAACTTTTGTTAAAGAATTTAAAAAGATACAGATATTTTCATAAAGAAACAACACATGTCAAAATTGGTTTTAAAAAAAGTTGCAAAATTATTTGACTCCCAACTCTCTCACATCTTCTCCATATTTTGGGTCAATGTTTATTTTAACCTATCGAGCTCTGAGATAGCTTTGATCTGACAAATTGGAGAACAAATTTGCAATGGAAAGTTAGTTGTTGTTACAACAAATCCTGTCATCGAAACCTGTCATCAGAATGAAAGGACATGAAGTTGGATGAAAAGACGTTATGTTGGTCAATTGATGACACATCATGTGTTTCCAGTTAACTACTACTACCTACCGTAGTATTTAAATATTTTCACAAATGTTGAAAATTTGAAAAAAAAAAAGAATTACAAAAAAAGGCCTCATGTGTGGATGATGATAATTCACACAATTTAAGATTCATCCATGATTATTTTTTTAAAAATTTGGGCGGGGGGCTTTGGTAGCCGAGAAATGAAAGAAAAGGGCAAGTGCCTATTTTTTATTGGATCAATTTAGTCGGTATACAAAGCCACATGGTCTCATCGATAAATAGATAAACATGAGGCCCACATGGGCTGAAGTCCAAGAAACTTGCAAGTAATCGAATGTAAATGAACAAGTTTTCACTCAGAAATCAGCAAAATTTGCTCCTCGGAAAAGCCAGATGGGATGTCCAATGTTCCATAGGGTGTGTTGCCATGAGTAGGCCACCTGCTCACCATTTCAGTGATTTTATTTTGTGGCGAAATAATTTCGCCATTTTTCTATTTTTTTTAAAAATGCACTAGCAACATGGTCAAGGGAACTTTTGGAAAATTTCCAAAAAAAATAAAATCGCCACATTTCAAGGAAAAAAAAAGTTTTGAAATCACCAAGATTTTTGATCTGAGGATTTTGGCGGATTTTTTAGCTTTTTTTTCAATCGCCATATTTATCTAATAGGTTTTTAGTGAAATGTCAACATGTAATAGGATTCTTAGATGTTTTATTTCTTTATTTTTCTTGTAGCCAGATTTGGCTAAATCCTGTTGTGGCCAATTGCCACTTTTGGAGCAACATGAGAAAATTAAAAGAAAAAGAAAAAAAACCAGAATCCTTCCATATTCTGGCCTACCTACTGGAATTTATTTTGAAAATCTGGCGATTTTTATTTTGAATTTTTTTTGCAAATCTGGCGAATTTGGGTTTTTTTTTCCCCTCAAAAATCATTTGTATAAGTCGCAATCATATTTTTCAGGTCGAAATTTGGCGAAATTTCTCCAAAAGAAAAAAATCATTTGGCCTATTACCAACCTACGTCCAAGGGGATGAAAAGAAAAACAGAGAGCTCATGGATGAAGAAACTTTGGGAATTCCATTTCTCATCATCCATGGAGGCGCAATTTGGCCTTGTTAATCATCATGCTTTCCGTCGAACGAAAATCACACAGGTACCTACGACGGTGATAGTAGGTACCTACTGCTGTGATAGACTGCTGACACGACAGTTTTGTAAGTTGCGACGAAAGCAAGTCCCTTGTGGTGAGTTTTCGGGGGCCGCATGTGGGGTCGTATGTGGGGCCGTGTTTGGTGAGAATGCAAGGAACCGTGTGCGCAGGCTTTGGGACAGGTCCTACGATTGCGCCACCTTCTTCGTCCCGCCCGCACTTGAACGCGGCGTTCTCTCTCCTCTTGCTTCCCTCCCTCCGCCGCCGCCTCCTCTTCCTTGCAACCCCGGTTTTGGGTCAAGGCGGAAAGCGAGTAGCGACGAGTTTCCTTGCCGCAATCTTTCCTATAATCTTTCGTCCGTTCTTCAGATATGTTTCAGATTTTACGGAAGTCTAATCTCTTGCTTATCTTCTGGGTATTGAAAACGCATTTTTTGCTTGTCTTTAAGACGAGATAGTTTATTTAGATCATTGCGCTGCTGTGTATTCGTCGTTGTTTTTGGGCCGCATAGTACCGTAATTGTGAGGATCAGGGGGAAAGTAGTGCGAGTAGTGACTGAATCTCTCTCTCTTCGTTCGCTTTGTGTGTCTGTGTGTTTGGATTTTATATTGTTTCTGGTTCTGTTTTGCACGCAATTCTGTTGATTGCTGCTTTATCTTCGCAAATTAAGCTAGTTCCTGAGGGTTGAGGGTTTCTAGCGGGCAAGGAAGAAAGCCTGGAGACCGTGAGGAACACTTCTTACTTTCGTGGAGTGATCTTTTTCTGTTTTTCTTTTTCTTTTTTTCGACAAATTTGTTGATTGCTTGCTGCAGGTTTTCTTGAGGGAAAAAGAACATCTGTTTCTGTTGTTGCTGCTCCTGTTGTTGTTTCACGGGGTGAGGAACAGGATCAGAAGAAGCTTGTAGTGCGCGAGTGACGACTCCTTTTGTTTGTTTCGTTTTTCCTTTTTTTTCCCGTATTCCCTTGCTCTTTTCTGTATCTCTCGCTCGTATTTTGTGCGTCAGTTCATTTCTTCTGGTCGCGAGACTTGTGCCTTTGCCTTTGTATTGCTACCGCCGTTCTGAATTTTTGCACAGGTTTTCTTTTCGTTTCGTCTCGTCGGGTCTGGACTCTGGACATCAGTGTCGTTGCTCTTCTTCTCGCGTGGATTCGTGGTCGTTCTGTTACACTTTCTGGCTTTGTTCTTTCGAAACGTTGTTCCAATAGCAAAGCTCCCGAATCAAGAGCTTGCCAATTCCTGGAGCGTAGACACCCCTGGTGTGGAGAACAAACCTTGTGACGCGGAAACTTTGCTTTTCTTTGCATAAAGAAGAAGATTGTGAACTGCAAGGAAAAGCAGACGGACGAGAACACACTCTCCATTTGCTTTCGGAATTTTGCAAACCAACACGCAATATCCCTTGCGTAGAACAGGCGTGAACACTCAGTCGAGAAGAAGCGTTGTGTACCACGCCGATAAGCCTTTGAATGAGTTTGCAAAAGATAGAAGAGAGAATGTCAGTCCTTGTAGCAGCCATGGAAGCTCTCCTTCCTCAAATGTCAAGCGTCGAAGAGCAGTGTCTCCAAGGCTACTGCCATAGTCCTTCCCACCAGCAGCAGCGTTTGGAACAGGTACCATCTCTGCTCCTCTTCTCTACCCCCTGTGTTGCAGCAATCTTTTGTCTTCACCAAGACTCTTCAACGTTGCAGAGAAACTACCGGAATATGCATGCACATGAGTCCTGCAACGGCCACCGATTGGGACATGCTGCGTCAGGGAAACTGTCATCCCAGTCTGTTGTTGTTGTTGTGTCTCTTGGAATCTCACAGTGTCTGTTGTGTCTCTCACCTTCTTATGTTATGTTTCTGGTCGGATGTTATTCATGGCTTCACATTCCCGAAGGCAAGGGCATTGTGCTGTGGAGTCTCAAAAGCAGGAATCTCTGGATTCAGTTGCATGTGTTGGTGGTGATGATGCTGATGATGATGATGCTGCTGATGGTGGTGGTCTTTTTCAGGAACACAGCTGCTGTTTGGAACTTGACTCAGCAGATGAGGATGCTGCTCTTTCAGAAGATCTCAATCAGGAGCAGTGTCGGTTATCCGTAGGCTTGAATGATTACGGGTTCGTGGCCTGAACATACCTACCTTGCTGTTTTGTTTCAACAGCCTCAATCTGCTGCTCTGCACCAAGTGCCTGGCTCTGATGCCCTTGCTGGACAATATTATCTTTTTAGTTTCGGGAGATTTGTTAGTCAGAAGCTTACCAGGGATTAGATTATTTGCTTTGTAGATTGAAGGATGTTGCAACCCAAAAATATCAATGAGGAGAACCCAACTGTCCTTCATGTGGGTATTAATTTGGTTGAGGTATTTTGGATCTATCTATGGTCATCATCAGGTGTGCACACTATAGAAGGAGGTGCCGCATTCGAGCCCCATGCTGCAATGAAATCTTTGATTGTCGGCATTGCCACAATGAAGCCAAGGTACCCCCCTTCAAAGAGGTTTATGTTCTTTCTGCATGGGATTGGCAGTAGTAGTGTGTGTGCCATGGTGTTTCTATCCTCATGTACTTCAGATTCTGGAAGTTATCTGCAATGAATTTTTGATATTTTCAATGCCACAATAAAACCAAGGTACTCTTCAAAGGAGTTTACATTCTGCATCAGATTGGGAGTAGTGTCTGTGCCATGGCATTTATATGTCATGTACTTTAGGTTCTGGAAGTTTTCTTTAACCTGGTAGTTAGGTTTCCAACAGACCAATTTTTGGTTTTTCCCAAAATTCAGTTTAGTACTTCTTCAGGTCTTCATCATTTGAAACAGCACAATGTTATGTTTTGTCCATTTTGCAGAATGCTAATGAGGAGGACCCCTTAAAGCGCCATGATTTGCCCAGATTCTTAGTGAAACAGGTATTGTTTCTGTCTTCTGGCCTTGAAGCTACATTGTAGACACATTCCAGGGTTCTTGGCTCTGATAAGTAGCAGTCATTTGCTTAGGCCATAGTATCACATTTGACAAATTATCTGTCATTCCATGAAAGGAGTGTGAAAGGTTTGTAAGCTCTAGAAATTGTCAACTGTTTAGAGAGAGATTCACAGATCCAAACCTTAGGGTACCTGCACATGATCTACAGGTAAACCAAAGATGAGCATGCAATTTAGTCATGTTTCCTCAGAAAGATGTGAAGAAATGTGGATTTGGAAGGTATTTGTATTTCTTGCTGGTGTATTTCATGTTGACATCTGTGGTTCATCTATTATTTTGGTGTGAATGATGTGCAGGTCATTTGCTCACTATGTGACCATGAGCAAGATGTGCAACAAGTGTGTGAAAACTGTGGTGTGTGCATGGGTGAATACTTCTGCTCTACCTGCAAGTTCTTTGATGATGAGGTTAGTTTATTCTACTCTCCTTTTGCAACAGATGCACAAATGGTGATGAGTTCATTAAATTCTTGTCATTGGCAGATGTAGGCAGGTGGTCAATTGATTGGATATTTTCTTAATTCCATTTTCTCAGGTAGACTTAATTTCATCAGTATGGAGAAGTTTTGGTTTCATACATCTCTGCTCCCAGTGTAGATACCTGGCTGTCTTCTGAAAGATACACATCAATCCTTCTGGAGAGTTGTGATAGCTTTTGGATGGGGGGATATACACAGTCATCCATTGACTATTATCTAGGGGTTCATTTTGTCAAGTGACATCACACCTTGAACTTGTCCAGTTACATGACTTCCAAAATAATATCTGAGGACCTCCACTAAGTGCAAGTATGGTCTTAGTGTGCCCTTCCTTGGTTGAAGCTTGTATGCTCATGAGTTGGTAAGGGCATGAACCTGAGATGACTGTGCTATGTGTTTACTCCACAGCGTGAAAGTCCATGATTTAACTTGGAGACGTCATTTGTCTTGCAGACAAAGAAGCAGCAGTATCATTGCAATTCTTGTGGGATCTGCAGGATTGGAGGGCGGGAAAATTTCTTCCACTGTGATCGATGTGGTATGCACTTTTAAAGTCACTTCAACCCTCACCTACAACAGTTACATGTTGATGCCTCAGGATTAGCAAGTGGCTCCCCAGTTGGCAGTCCTCATGAAAGATCATGATCTTGTAGTTACTTGTGTTGTGAGGCATTGAGCTTTTCCTATGTCCCAAACTGGCTTTGTCTGCTACATTTGTTGTGTTGTTGATGTGGCCATATCACAGAACAAGACTTCTGAGGAATATGGGTCCAGAAGCACTAAGCTGCACAATGTTCTTGTTGTTGAATTTGCTGCATTTGTCTTTGGCAGGCTGCTGTTACTCCACTACCCTGCAAAAGAGACACCCTTGTATAGAGAAGTCCATGCATCACAATTGTTCTGTCTGCTTTGAGGTATCTCTCATATTCACGTTTACTGTCCATAGGCTACTTTGGAAGAGAATTTGGTACATCTTTAAGGACACTTTGATCCATACTGACTTGTGATGAGATCCATGTACTGTATGCATTTTCTATTTCATGCATACACTTAATAGCATGCTTTTCAGGTTGGGGCTCTATTTCAGGTGGGGACTCTATTTACATGTGGGGTTGTGTTTTGTGCAGTACTTATTTGACTCAATGAAGGACATCACAGTCATGCCTTGTGGCCACACCATGCATCTGGAATGCCTGCGTGAAATGCACAGACATGCCCAGTGAGTTGCTCCCCTAACATGGAAGGAAGGTTTTGCATGCCATTTTTCTCTGGAATGTTGCAGAAATGAGTGCTTCATTCTTCGCTTCTTGAGCTGTGCAAATAATTTGTCTTCTGGCAGACATTAGGGCATTTGGCAAGTGTGTGCTGTTTGGTTTCTGGATATCTGAGTTTGTGCGCTTTGGGAGTGGGTATTGTCGGTGCTTTGATTTGATTCCTGGTTCAAGAGCTGAAAGGTGGAGGATCAATAGCACAGATACAGTGGCTGAAGAGACCCCAAATTGTGATGGTGAGGTTTCTGTGGTTTCTGTACTGAAGTTCTGCCATTCCTTTTGATGTTGTCAGGTATTTCTGCCCAATCTGTTCCAAATCTGTCTGTGACATGACAAGCATCTGGCGGCATATTGATGAAGAGATTGCTGCAACCCCAATGCCTGAGGCATACCAAAACAAGCTGGTAATTATTCCACATCCCCTCCCATGTGGAAAACCTCATCTATCTCTCTACCTTTGCTGATGTAATTGGAATCGGCAAAAAGTGGATCACAAGGTTAACAGGAGGAAAGAAGGCATGGGTTATGGAAAACAGGCTTTGTTTCCACTGCTTTCAGACTGATGGTCAAAGGGGCTCAGAAATATGGTGAGCTTGTTATAATGAGCATCAAATGATCAAGTGTGGTTGGCTGCTCAATATGCAGGTATGGATTCTTTGTAATGACTGCAGCTCCACAAATGAAGTTCCATACCATGTGATTGCACACAAATGCACGGGCTGTGGCTCTTACAACACCAGACTGACTTAGAGGCACTCCTGGTCCGTTCACATATTCATGCCACCTATTAAAGCTGACAACACTCCCTACCCAGATGGGATTTCCTGGTGGTTCTGTGCAGAAAAGATGTGACCCTTTCCATTGCTACTAATGATCTTGAAGATTCCAAATTGCCCTGGGGGAAGAGGTGAAGAAAGCCCCGGTACTCAGAAGAGGTAAAAAAATCTGTACATTATCCTACCTTAGCATGCTGCAACCTTCACAAGGTGAAACTTTCAGGTAGAAGTCTTAGGAGGGCCTGCAGCCTGCCCAGGTTTATTCATTTACATTCTTTGGTTGGAAATTGAGTCCCATCACTAACAAACAAATTGGACAAGATTGTACATACTAACAGTGCCTAAAGGCCACATTATTTTTTAGAAGTAGTGTTGTTCACTAGCAGTGGACCATGTAATATAAAACTTCTTTTGGAGTCAATTTATTCTCCTCCTTAATTGGGAGGATTGTTTTCTTTCTTGATATGTTTGAATACTCTGAAGAAGTGCACGATTGTGTTCCCGCACCTACAGTGAGCCAGCCATTACTCTTAAGGTTGGGAGTTGTGTCTTGTACCTGTGTAAGCTCAGAATTGTGCAAGCAAGGAAGATTTCATTGACCCTTTCATTGACCCAATTGGTGGTTTTTTTAAAAAGTAATCCACACTCTAACTTAGTTCAAGATTTCATGTTTTGAAATCTGTTTGTTTGAACCTTTTAAGAGAATACTATCTATCTTTTGCATATGAACAGGTTAAAATTCTAAACCAGTGTTTTGTGTACATAGCAGCATTTTGGTACACCAGTCTGATGAAAGTGAGAGTAATGTACTTATGATTTGAGAGATGAGAATGGTGATAAGAATTTTTATTTTATTTTTTCTTATGCACATTAGAAGTACATGGTTCTATATAGGAAAGGTTAATATACAAGACTGATATCAAGCATCCAGTATTTATTCATTCATTCTGACCATAACACAACATTACCTCTCAAAGAATATATCAACTCTCTACACAAATGATACTACCAATAGCTCAAAAAAAATATCAACTCTATACAGATGAGACTACCAATTCTCTGAAAGAGAATAAAACACTAAATTTATGCAGGTGCATATGATCTGTATGTACATCTGTAATTGGCTATTTTTCTTGCAAACCCTTTGAAGCATATTTGGTAGCTTTGGGAAAGCCTTGAATTGTTCGGGGAGAAAAAGAAGGTAGGCATCATTCTTCCACACATGAAGTGGAGTAGAGTTACTTGATGACTTAAAACCTTAGCTACTCATAAACTAAAAGAGAAATGGTCATAGCTCAAAGTACACATACACATGTCATATGTGCTTTCAGTATAGAGAGTCCATGAATTGAGGAATTTTCAGAAGCATTTCAAATATCAAATGAACCAACAGTCAATTTGACTTCCTCAGCTACATGTGGAGACAAGAGAGGAAATTTAAAGAAAACCCCCCACTTCAGAAAAATGCTACATTCCAAGTATGGGTTTATCCATCATTGAATCTGAAATTGATTCACCATGCTTCTCTGAGTTATTCAATCTGAAGTCAATTCACCTTGCTTCTGAGTTTTGCCAGAAGTATAGAATAGAAGTTCGATACCAGAAGGATTTTGGGTATTTAGAGAAAATGGTAGGTATCAATTTGGACCTGTTTCAATCCACAGCTATACACAGTGACACCAGTCTTCTTTTTCCCCTTGTGTTGTGAGTCCCCCGCTTCAAATGATTAGTGAACTTTTTCTGCTTCACAACATTATTTGTCTACTGTTTGAGCATTCTACTCCCACTCGCCCCAATCCTGAAACCCAACAACATAATATCCAATCAGTCCTTTCAACCTATGAGACTAGTGGATTTCAATAGCAACACAATTACTTATGTTAAGACCCTGCACTCATTGTTTCCAGTACAACTTGAACTGTCCCATGTGCAATCTCAACTGTTACTCACATACTGGCCAGAAATTTCCTACTTCTGATGAGATTCCAAAATTCACAACTTTTGTAAGATTTTGAATTGGAAAGACTAAAAATTTAGTGGATCTTTTCCAATTTTCCAAACCCACAATAGCTAAAATGGGTCAGGATCATATCATTGAAACCTGTACTTGGAAACTTGAAACCCAGCATAGAGTGGAGAAAAATCAAGGAGGATCTTCAGTACCTCCTCAGTTTCATCTCCATGGCTCACAGTAGGTCCGGTAGGTTTGGAGGTCTTGTCAGAATCCGGGAGCACTGGATCTTGGCTCTCATCATCAATTGATAAGTCAGGTATGTTGTCAAGTTCTGCCTCATCTCCACCCACTCTGTCCCCCACTTGTCCCTCATTTCTCTCACTGCCCATCCTCCACCATTAAGGCATGATCAACAGAGTGCCAGATTTGGACATACAGCAAAAACAAAAGAAATCAAAGCTTTGGGGCTCTAGTTCACATGTGGAGTAAAGCTGCTGGTGGCTTTAATGTGACTTACAACTGCATTGAAGATGAAGGGATGGAGCTGTTAACCGGCTCTGTTGATTCCAACACCTTCTCCTCTGGGACTACTAGCCACTCACTCCCTGTGCTCCCTTCACTTTTTGCTTCCTCTTCATCATGTGCATCTAAAAGATAGAATGTACAAAAAATACACCCCATCATTTCACAAAAGCTTTCCACAGCAATTGTTTTGTGAACTTGATGAAATTAGTCTTGTACGAAACTCGACAACCAACCATATGCAATGTTGATGATCTATTGCCACTCTCGAATACTTGAGGACTGATCATGCATTAAGTCTATGGATCTAGTTCTTGCTCCACAGAAAATTGTATTGGCTAAACTATGAGGTTTAGGGTTTAGGATAAAGAAAATTGTATAACAAAAAGTCAAACTGCAGATGAAAACTCCTTACCATCAACTCCCAATCTGCTGAATGGCCTGATAAACTATAGTCTGAGATGCATTGTCTGAAAAGTCAGGATATTTATCTACCTTCTGCAACAGGTGCTGCTGAAAGGTCAATTGAAGCAGTGGATAGAGAAGCCTTGGATTCAGGCTCCTCCACTGTTGTTGTGGTGGTTTCTGAAGTGCTCTCAGTTTCACTTTCTGAGACTTCCTTTGGTTCTGTGACCTCTTGCTTGTCTTTAGCTTCTTCCTCTTCTTTGTCTTCTTCCACATCCCAACTGAGGTCCTCCTCCTCTTCACCCGCAGTTGCCCCTATCCCATAAAAGACCCCCCATTATCTTAATTGTCAGATATTAACAGGAGCAGAAAAAATGGCTCAATTTTTATGTCATTCTTTCTATGTGTCATGAGTAGATACTCCATGTTCCCTTTTCCATGTTCTCCAATCTCTGGTGCTGCAAACTCTTGAAATCCACATGAACCAGGCAAATTTAGTATGGGGTGTTAATGCAACTGAATATTTATTCTGCCTCACTTGGAAGGTTCAATGATTCCATATCTACAAATATGTGCACATTGAAAAAAAGGGTACAACAGAGAAGAGAGAGACTCACGCTTGACAAGATTAGCACGTGCGTTTTCAACTTCTTGTAGCTTATGCAAATGGAAGAAATAGCGGGTCCAAAACACATCATACTCCACCACAAGAGGCACTGCAAGTCCGCCCACCTCTCTCCCTATCACTCCCTTCCTCCTAATTCCATTCCCATTCCTTCTCCTCCTACCATGAATACAACCCAACCCATCCTCACAATCCCTCATGAAACTCTGTACTACATGGGACTCTAGTCTATGAAACTTCATCTACAAACTTGCAATTGCTTGGACCTTCTTAGACAGTGTGCAGCAACAAAAGATACATACTGACGAGACATCCTTAAGGCTTAGACCCATATAACAAATGTCACAGCCACATTTAAACAACCCAATTTCACAAGTATGTTTTTGATGGTTTAGGGTTTTAGGGTTTTAGTTGCAGACTTACCAATTCGGTTCTGGAGCTCTTGCATGAAGGCATTGCTTGATAGTAACTCCTCAATTTCATCTTTTCTGCATAAAATCAAGGGGAAGAAAAGTCATATACACCAAACACAGAACAATGAGGAGCCAATCACCAAGTGAGAGAATATAAAGAGTCTTTGTCTCACCCAAAGTGGAGTTCTTTTCTCCACCTGAGAAACAAGCATTTAACAAACTAGTAACAAATGCTAAGTTTTCTGTTGCCTGTTAACACACCTAACTGAAGTGGGCATTTACTGCACACCAAGCAATGAAGCTCCAAAAAAATCCTGCTAATAATAGGGAAACCATAGACAAAAACACAATTTATCATTTCTCAAGGAGAGATATCAATTAATGATGTTTCAGGTCATCCTGGACATAAGAGGATGACAAGAAGAGTGAGTACCGGTCATCAATTCTGAATGAACGTATCCATGCCTCATACTCATCCACTTCTTTAGGCTCATCACAATATGTGCTGCTGTCCCTTTGCATTGCTCTCACCTGCTCATCCTCCCCCCCCCCAAACATCTCTCTTCTTACTTTTACTGAAGACCAAGACAGTAGAACTACTCAGAAGAAAGCACTTGGAAGCAAGAGGAAGGATCTGAGATGCAGAAAGGTTGTGTCTTGCTTTTACCTGGGCCTCATAGCGGCTGTACTTCCTGCAGATCACACCCCCACATATTGTCCACACTTCCTTGAGACCCACTTCCTGGTTTGAGCTTACATACTTGACAAGACAAAATTTGAAAAAAGGACAGGCCATGGTACTACCCAGCAACCCAATAAGGAAGGAGACAAGGGCATATGAGAATCAGAAAAGATAAGATAGTTCACCCGCCAGTGAGTTGGGCCGTTAAGGGATCTGATGGGGTGGCTGCAGGAGCTTCTTCATCAATGCTCAGAACTGCCTCCTTCACTTGTGCAAATATCTCTGTAGTTCTGTACAGCCACACACTCGCATTGTACAATCAACCACTTCCTCCATCTCAGGTATCCTTCATCTCACATAGCCCTTTGCACTGAATGGCCTGAGAGGTTCACTTTATTTGAATCTGGGTGTTACATATTTGCAGCTTAGGCTGAGTGGGGGTTGGAAATGGAGACAAAGAAACCCAGTTAAGAAACCTACCCACGCCAAACCGAACTTCCAAAATCCTCTACTACCTGACCCACTGATTCCAGTGACTCCTGCATTACCAAAGAGCAAAGGTCTTCACTCAGTTTCTTGTCAGAGAAAATCCAATAACATAACCCCATCAGTTCCTCTTATAATTGTCTCCTGGAAATGTACACAAACTCTAAATGCACCTTCCATGATGTCAGGACTCATGAATAAAGCATAAAAATTTGCCCCTCTTAGTGTAAAAGACAAGTGGATAGAGTCTTCTACACGGAGTCAATCACCTCTCACAGAATCACAGAAAGACATAAGTGTTTTACTTGAAAGGACAACCAATCTAGACATAAAAATGGCAGCAGATCAGTACGACAAGGTGATCCACTGGGGACCAACATGTATGCAGTTGGGAGAGGAACCTGGGCAACAGAAGCGGTGGATTCAAGAGAGAGGGGAAGGCGTGCCACAGCTGCTGTCTCCTTCTTGAGGCCGATCCCAAACTCCTGTAAATCATGTTGGTACACTTGCAGCACTCCTCCTGACTGCCTCCATCCAGGTTCCACCCATCAATCAGATGAATGGACATTGGTCAGCTGTGAGCATTAGGCTTTGGGTGTGTCATTCATGATCAGCCAGATCAAGAGATCAAATGTAAAAGCTCATTGTAAACTACCCATTACCTTCTCTGCCAGGGTCTTGATGAAGCCACCAAAATTCCATCCACTGAACACAACCACCGTCAACCATCAGATAGATTAGACATATATTTTGCGCCAAACTTCTACTTTTGGATCTCTCATTTTCATGATTTTGCCTTCTACTGTATTTTCTTCTTCTTCCAGTTCATAGAAGGTGGTCCAAGCACACAAAAACATCATGAAGTAGAAAGGGAACCTTGCTTGATACATGCTCTCACTTTCATTCTCTTCCTTCACTTCTACAGCCTCCTGCTACACAAGAAACAAAAAAAAACCCATGAAAAATGAATTAGTACTGCTCCTCAGAAGCACTACTCAGGCACTATTGATGGACCTCCAAATTCAGCAAAAGACAGGTACAAAAATACCAGCTTGAAATATGTTTCCATTTTGTTTCTGCCCAGGAATGCATTAGGACAAATTGTAGCTTTATGAGAAATGTGCAAGGATCTGGTTGAATACAAACAAGCCTATTTCTAGCTCCTACACTTCTTATACATACGCATATCAGAAAATGTGCAGGAGAGTCCAATTTCAATCAACTTTTCTAAGTAGATAAATGGAACAATTCTTCCTGCTTAACTTGATGTGAAGGTTTCAGCTATCCACAAAATAGAACAGCAGTGAGAAAGGAATTAGGCAAGTTTGGATTCATGCAGTAAGCAGCTAACAGAACATATCAAGAGATGTAAAGAGAAAATGATCAGAACAAAACAATACCCAAGTGCCTGCTGAAGTGCCATGACCCAGATATCATGTACTTGTCAAAACCACAAAATTCTATACCACTTTTTTTGTAATCCATTTTTTCTTCTGATGAGAAACTCTTGAATAAAATGTTGCAATTTTAGAACCCATTTTGTGAACTAAGTTGAAGGTTGCAATTCCTAATGTACATACATACTAGACATCAGTTGAGAAAAATAACACTCATATAAGTCTCACCATATATATATATATATAGACACACACACATGCAGCATTCTCTTTGAAAGAGTCTTGCCTCAGGTCTTGTTTTTTTCTTTTGTGATCAAATCAGATTTGCTAGAAAGGACCCAAAGACTCTTTCAAAGAGTATGCCACATGTACATACAAGTAGGCATTGGCAAGTGCAGAAGGACAAACTCTAGAAGAATTGAATTAAAAGTTCAGATTCTTCCAGTAGCCTAGTAAAAGTGTCACACACATAAGATGCAGCAAGCTCTGCAAAGCACTCGAAACTGAAGAGATTAAAACCTAATGAAGAATACTACCACATGTGGAGCCCTAAATAGACAAAACCCAACCATTGAAAAACACCAGTCCAAAATGACCTCTTCACTCAGGAGACAAACTGCAGCTCCAGGAGGTGGGTTATCTACGCTTCTGATGAAGCATTACAAAGTCCAGAGAAAAAACCCAAACAAACAAACCGCATCATACTTGCACCACCAGCGACAAGAAAATCTTGAAGAGGAAAAAACACAAAAACAAAGTTACACTACCCAAGTGCTCGATCCTCTGAAAAAGAGCACACGCGTAACCTTAATCCACACACCATCATCTTCCACATACCCTGAGAAAACATTCTTCCTCTTCCCAACACAAAATAGAGAGGACCCATAAGAAAAAAAAGGGGGAAGATGAGCAGTTGGGTGTCCGAGAAAAAAAGGACTGGGGAAAAGATGTAGATCAGACCTCAGGCTGTGCAGAAGAAGAAGAAGAAGAAGACCCAAAGATTCCTGAAGACAACAACCCTCCTAGTCCCTTCCCTGCCATCATCTCCTCCAGCATAAAATTCCCACCTTAAGAAGGCCTTTTAGGCTTTTCTTCCCCCTTAGCTCCACAGATCTCTCTCTTTCTCTCTCTCTCTCTCTCTCTCTCTCTCTCTAGTCTTCTGCCTCCTCCTCTGCAAGTAAGTTGTTACTCTTTCTAGTTCTTCAACAAGACATACATCACATGAGCATCAGCACACTTGATGCAGCAACAGCAGCAACAATCTGACATCTTCTTCTTCTGCTTCCATTATGCAAAACCCATCTTCTTCTTCTTCTTCTTCTTCTCTCTTTTTTTTTTTTTCCTGTTTTTTTGGCTCTATGCAAAACACTGTAGATAGTAGATTGGGCAAATTTTACGTGCTTCCAAATAACACCTATCCATCCATTAGATTTGTAGCTTCAAAATGAAGCAACTTTTTTTTTTAATTTAAAAAAAAAAAAATTGTTTGGGTTTGGTTACTGGTTTGTTTTTTTGTTTGTACAATAAATTTGTTGAATACACATATTCATTTTTAACCCAACAAAACATTCATGAAATAATTGTGTTTTGTTGACTCCAATTTATTTTGTGAGTTTTTGGGAGTAAATAATTGTGTTTTGTTTTGATACTTTATTTGATGCATCTGTAACTATGTACAGTAGTAGCTCCAGAAATAATAAAGAATTTAAATTATCAGATAGTAATTAATTCTCATTTCTTAAGTTTACTCAACACAAAATAAATTGTTTGTTTCTAAAATTGTTTCATTTTTGTTGAGCATTTAAGCATTTACTCAACAACAAAACATAGGCTACCCCAGTTTGTTGTTATTATTCTGGGAGCTACAAATTTTGCATCAAGTTGCCAACCCAACATGTTCTAACTTCTAACATGGATTGATTTTTCAATCCCCTCCAATTTCTAATGTTTTTATTATAATTTTTGCTTTGCTTTCTGAACAAGGAAGTGAGTACTTTCACTACACCAAGTGTCCATCTTTCAAGGTTGGTTTTCTGAACTTTATTTCTCTTTTTTTCCTTTTTTAGCTTTCCTTTCTGATGAAGGAAAAAAAATTGTTCACTTTTTTTAATGCTTTGAATTCATTAGGCAAAAACATCAACCCTACTTGTTGAGGTCCTCTATTATTATTATTATTATTATTCTAAACAAGTTGGGTTTTTGTTCCTGGCTTTATGATTTGCATGATTCTGCAGAGAAGTAAAAAGCTAATTCTTTTTAATTTAATTTGAATTAAGTTCTTTTGTTTTATATTTTTGGTTCAAATAAGAAAATAGACGGAAAAATGAAGCATTCTTGCCCCCCACCTTTTCCACATTGTCTTCTTACTTATTAGGGTTTCTTTGTGATTTTTTAAAAATATCTTTTCAAATTTTAAAAAGGAAGGGGGAAATTAAGAATGGGTGGTTTTTTAACTGTGTTGGTCACCCATTCCTGCTTTGTTTTTTCATACAGGGAACTATTTTCAAATCTCTTTTAAGTTCTGCCTCTCTTGGGTATTTAAGATTTATGTATTAAAATAATTATTGAATAATATAGAATTGAAAAATAATTTGTGAGGGTGCATTTTTTTATCAAACATGGGAGTCTCATCTGCTTTGCATTTTCCATCTATAGTAGTTGAACAAAGTCCTTTCAGCCTTCATGACCATTCCCTTTTTATGGTCACATTTGTGCAAATTGTCCACATTATAATAATTATTATTATTTTATTGTTTTGTTGCACAACGAATGTGAGAATAGCAAAGCAAATTTGAAGACTAACTTAGCTTACTTCAATTTAGTCCTACTTCATGTTTTGTTGTCAAATTAGCATTTTAGGATTATAATTTCGCATGATACAATGTGCAAAATGTACTTGGAAGAAAATATGAAAGCTTGGATGGAAGGTGTTACTTTTTTCATATTGCGCTCCATATGAAAAATTTTGTAATGTCCTCCATGCAAGCACAAAAAGCTTGTCATACAAAGGCAACATTGTTTTATCATTTGTAAAGCTTAATTTAACAATTTAGCTTTCCGAACAATGACACCCTTGGAGCCATGCATTTCCAAAAGGCAAGACCACCTTCGACTAACACCTCCCATAGTGGACCCTCCTTTTGGGAATGTTCTACTACTCATGCATTACCTTATACATATGGGTCAAAATGATTGATTTCCAACCTCTAATCTCCACATCTTGCTTCACATCAATTCTTAATGAAAATCAAAAGTTCAATAAAAGATTGATGGTCAGAACCATCACAAAGGAAACAAAAAAGGAAGGCCAAGGAAATGCCAAAAGACGCACAACCTGAAGGAACCAAAAGAAGGGAAAAAGCTAGTCCCTCTCGTGGTAGGAAGCTATCTCACCCACCGCCCCTCTAATGTCATCAACATGCAATTCATGGGATTTAATAGTAATGGGAGGTCTAGACTAAGCATCACCCACCAACATAATCTTCCTTTCTATAGTCGAAGTTAAAGCATGTTGAAGAGCAATACTAACACACTACTTCAAAATTGAATGCAAAAAGACAAAAATAAATGACCTCCCAATCGTCTATCCTAAAAAAGACAAGCACATTCCTTGATAAAACGATCCATATCATGCCCAGGTGTGTTGTGCACCTCCAAGGCCATTGGAATAAAGTGGTGCCCCTCATGAAACCCTCTATACTTACAGATTTTAACAATGGCATTAAATTTTGCAATTACACGTGTCGGTTGACCAATGACACTTGAAGCCACTATTCCTTATGTCAGGTTAGTAACCACCACATCGACAACAAAGACTTAGTCCTCACAAGTCATGTAAAGATTAGTTCATAATGAAACTTTCGACCTTAAGAACATATTATCATTATATCCATACAATGTGCCCACTTTCTTGAATGAAGGCACACATGACGTCTCTGATGGCGTCATGTGTGGCTATCCGCTAACCTCCAAACAAGTAACGTGCTAAATGCGTGCCAGATGCGTCTAACCCATGTCCACACTCACACGTGAAAAGACTAAATGCCAAAATCTAAATCAAACCGAAACGGAAAAACTCATCACTAAAGTGAAAATAAAGTGTGCAATGTGAAACAAACAATAGATGGCCTAACAAACCAACCATAGCCCTACCCCCTTGCCTGAATAAAAACAAATGCAAGGTATGGATGCGAAGGAAATGGAGTCATCTTCCAAGACAACCCTAAAAGATGTGCCATAGTGGATGTCCATCTAAGATGTTTGTAGCCTCGAGCGCTGATAACAACCAAACTCTAAAAAAAAGGTGCATTTTTCTAGCTGTAAAAGGAAAGCTATATCGAACTACACAAAGACATGACTTAAGGAGGTGCGGGCTCCCTTTGACTTGAAAAACATACTCTTCCAAAACGAGTCTATTGAAGATACGAAACCTTGAGTACAAATATGGAGCCACCAAAGCCCAACTCCCAAGAAAAGCAAATGGGCATAATCCTCCATAAATAAAAGGCCTATACCACTAGAAATTGGAAGTCAAACATGACGCCTCACTAAGGGGCCTTGAAAAGACTCCCATGACCTTGGACCCATAATGTCCCCACATACTTGCATAATTCTCTTATCGAAACCCACCAAAAAAGATAAAAAGGAAAAGGAAAAAAGTATTGTCCATGTGAAATAAAAAGGTCGATGAACTATACACAAGGACAAAATGCCCAAAGTAACAAGAACATCTCCCAAGAAAAGAAGATCATCGACATGCACCACATCCTAAGATAAATCTTCATTGAAAAAGTGTGACAAAGTCCTAAAAACCCATTAACACACCTAAACCATATGTGACCAAAGTGCAATGCTAAAAAATTTAAAGAGATCCCTGAAGGATTCTAAAGCTTGCACTTTGACATTTTAACCCTAAGCCCAACTAGGGCTAATTGGGTCAAAAGGTGGTCAAAGCAATACACTAGAATGTGTCCTAATTCACTTTGGGTTTCATTAATTTTTGACTGAATTTGGACATTTTTACCATGGTGAAATTGGTTAATCCCTTAGTGAATGCGGACCAATTGTTATGGATAGTGAATTGGTTGATTAGTACTTAATGAAACAAGGTTACTCTTAAATGAAATACAAATTTACCAAACCATTCACTTGCTAGTTAATTAATTAGGTCGCATGGAAATCAATTAAATTTAAATTATTTAATATATAATATTATTGATAATTTCATGATTTTTCAACCCATGAGGTATTGACACGTGTCATTACATATGTTTGGTTAAAAACCTAACCTAGGTACGTAGGCCATGTAATCAACCTAGGTAAAAACCCTTTGGCATATGCAAAAAAAACAACAAAATGGTAAAGCCAGAATAAATTAAAACTTTGCGAACCCCCCACCATCGCATCCCTCTTCGCACCTGCATACGTTACTTAAACCAAAGCCCTAAACCCTTTAACTTCCTCCTACATTAGCGAAGCCCCTGACTTCGCAACCCTCTAACTTTGCGAAACTAACAGCATTGCATGGCCTTTGCGATAAATAGTGTATCATAAGTTCCGATGCGGGTTATGTCGCAAGCCTTGAATTGCCGAAAGTCCTTAAGGAATGGAATCCCTTGAAGCTGTAGTGAAATCAATCTGGGGGTCTAAAGTGAAACGGCGTCGGAATTTGAATTCATTCTCGGCATTGCTCGAGAATTGTCGAAGGAAAGCTTGGGCAGAGAGGAGGTTGCGGATTGCAATGGCTGGGACTAGTGGAGGGGGTTCTGGGTGTGGAGGAGGTGACAACAATGAGGAAAGGTTGAGGAAGATGGTTGTTGATCACTTGAGAGCTTCAAAGCTCTCTGCAATCGATACTAGGACACCTGAAGGGTTGGCATCCTTGACAGCCATCCTAGGTCAAACATTGCAAGCAGGGCTGACTGCTGGGGAAGCACAAAAAGATGAGGAGGCAAGGAAGGCTGTAGAAGCCAAGGCAGCAGAGAAGAAGAAAAAGAGAGATGAAAGAGCAACAACAAGAGCTCTCTCACCTAGAACTCTCGAGAAGAAAAGGAGGAAGGATGAGAGGGATGCCATCAGAAAGGAGAAGCTCGACCTGAAGAAGAAGAAGGAGGAGAGGAAGAAGCTCCCTCTGATAACATTGGCAGAGGAGGGAATTCCAACCGAGCTGGCATACACTGGGGCCAAGAGCACCATTAGGCACATTGTCTCCACCAACTTTGCAC
>Ga0116231_10001237_pt1 | contig 51458 bp, 28 predicted proteins | sample S1TSphgellanicum_2_FD_89695 | JGI IMG/M metagenome (GOLD analysis project Ga0116231, IMG submission 89695) | Host-associated microbial communities from peat moss isolated from Minnesota, USA - S1T2_Fd - Sphagnum magellanicum MG | ecosystem: Host-associated > Plants > Peat moss > Unclassified...
ATACTATTGTACTAGAGATTAAAATTTAATAGGCTAGAGGGTGGTTTATTGTAGTCTGGTGATCTGTGCAGATGGACCAAACCTAAATCATCAGTGGCATCCAGAACAAGTTCTCCAGACTCCAGACTCCAATCTGATAAGAGAACCTGATATTAATGTCACCTAAAGTCTTTACCTTATGAAATGATTCAGTTCATTAATCAAACCATAAAATGATTAGAAATAGCCCCTTAAGTACCTGCCATTGACCTTGATTCACACTCAATGGGAAGACATGATTCTGTACGTAAATCAAGGTTTAATGTGTTGAAGTACACTTCATAAATAAAAGAGCTCCTGAAGATTCTAGCAGGTCTCTCTTAATGGGTTGTTGATATATTGTATGTTTCAAGTGATCAAGTGTGCTTCATGTTTTCTGACTGCAAATTTCCTTCATATAATACAAAACTAGTGTTCCCTAGCTACAAAACACAAGTTTTTTATAGAAAATAATACCATTTTTAATTCAATTGGTGTGGTGGGGTTGCAGGATCTCAGGTTCTTTTACAATTATTTGCAAAGATTTTCCTTTCATTTTTTGTGTAGAGATGAATGGTGAATATATATATATATACTGAAGTTTGCGTGAATTGATGTTCCTGTTGTCAATAATAATAGTGCATTTAGTGTGGATGCTGTTAAGTTATTGTCAACATGTTTAATTGTAGCTGGTTTCTTAACGTTTCTAATTGTACTTCCATCTGGGGGGAGGAGTGTCCAAAGGTTTCTCTAATCTGAGAGTAATCACCCATTGTTGACTTTAACAACAAGGCTGTAAAGATTGAATGTTAGCTGCTAAGCAAGCAGGTTGGAACTTGGGAGTGGAAGACATTCAATCAGCCAAGGGTGCTAATGGCCAGAAACAGTACTACCTGATTCTTTTCTTCTCTTGCTGCCCATCTGCCCATCCAAGATGTGTCTGCCAGACTCTGGTAGTGACCAGAGACATTTTGGAGCTGCCCAGACACATTCATTTTGGGTCCATGTTAACATGCATCCAAAATGTGTGTATAGGCAGCATTCATCTTATTTGACAAAAAGATGAATGGGTGAAGAAGGGCAGACAATGAAAAAAAAAAGCAGGCAGCACTTCTGTAGTGCCTGCATTTAGGACCCTTGGTTGATTAACATCTCCCAGTTGGGAAGGGTTGGGAGCTCAAATCCCAGCTGCATCCCCCTCGCCTCAAGCTCAGTTAGGGAGGAGAGTCAGCTACCCTGGTGGTTACAAGTTGAGGCCCTATCCTGAGAGTTAACAATACCACAAACAATACCACAAATGCTTGGTAAAACCTAAAATCATACATGCATGTCTACTATCTTCAGTAAGGCCTTATTAAATATCCATCAAAGCCTTAATTTTAAAAAATTATATCTCAAAAAATTTATATTAAAATTTTAGTTTATTTTTAAATTGACATGTTTTATTTTAATCAATTATTGCATAATCTTGCAAATCAAAATTTTAAGAACCTCATTTTAATAAGATTTAAAAGAATTTAAGCTATTCATTTGTATGTTTATTAAACAAATTTCATTTAAAAAATTAGTCATATGAATTTTTTTTACATTTCATAGTGATATGGAACCTTGTGATACAGAAAGGCAAGTGACAACCCCAAAAAAAAAAAATTGATATAGAGGCATGATTAAATTATTTACCCAACAATCATATTTTGAGAAGAAACGCAAAAAGTAGTAGATAGATAGACTTCAAAACAACCCATCAATTGGATGGGTGCACCCAAAATTTACACATGCACGTCCACTAGCTTGGGGCAACAAAAAAACATTGCAGAGTTGTGTGAACGTAGCATTTTGTCTCAAAGTGGACTTGGCAAAGAGGAAGAGTCAAATTTGGAAAAATATCAAATTCACAAAAATGGAACTTTTTAAGCAAAAGAACAGAGCAAACAGTATTCCATACTGCACTTCCAACAGCTGTAAACTCTCAAGGATGCATGGCAAACAAATTCCAGGAAGCTTTGGGTGTGCATGGAACTTCTTCATTTTGGCATTTTGCAAAAAAGGAAAAAGTATGACAAACTCTGAATTGATTGATTAGAACATGCAGTCAAGGTGGAGTCTGGAGTCTTGAGGCTGGACACTCTCTCAGATACAGAATAAAAAGTGTGTTGTCACACTGTGGCCTTGCCATTTACATTAAAAAGTATCTCAAGGCAAAAGAAGAATTATGAAAACTCAAATATTTCACCACACAAAAATTATAATCTTCAAAAAAACCTCTAAAAGAAACTTAAAATCCTTCAAGATACGATATAACTCTATAACTATTTATCTCAAGTTTCAACACAAGCCAAAATATCATCTTTCAAAAATCCTCATATAAAAATAGGCCTATTATTATTACCTAGGGGCCAAAATCCTTTAAGCTACTATACTCTATAATGAATCTAAGCACAACATCCTTGCCTTGGTAGGCAAAGCCAATTAAAAGAGCTCCAGACTTCAGTTCTGAAAGTTGACCAACACTTCACTTTGTGCTGGCAAATTGAAAGCACTGTCAAAACTGTAACTTACTTCCTGAGAGGAATATAATTAAGTTACTACACTCTTCACTCTCAATACTCATCTAAGTGTTCATAAGTGTTTTTTTTTCTTTTTTTCCAAATTTGACTACAGCCCAGACAGGAGACTATAATAAAACTTTAAGAATCCTCCTATATCTTGGCAACATGTTAGAATTCCCATTGTTTATCTATGTCAATTTCAAAAAAAATTCTATCAAAATCTAAAGGCTTTGGCTCATTTTTTCAACAAGAATCCTTTGTACCCTATTGCCATGGATTATTATATTTCCAGAGTCTGAAAATTCACCAAAAGGAAAATCTTGGTCAAGATCAGCATTTTTAAATGAGGCAAATTTCTGCCATTTTTCCAAAAAAAATTGTACTTCAACATCAGCAAAGGATTTTAATTTATTTTTTAAATGACCTCAATTTGCCATATTTTGATGAAATAAAATAAAATCACCAGATTTCTACCAAGGTTAGTGTCTAGTAGGTAGCCATAGTATAGAAGGATTTTGAAAAAACAAATACTGTGAGATGTGGCTAAACTGTGGCTAAAATCTTGTTATTAATGATTGCCAATCTGGAAAATTTTGGAAATAAAAGTATTTATCAAAGAAAAACCCACTAGTCAAGATCATATTTTTCAGGTCAAAATTTGACCAAAAAAATTGCCAAAAAAAGAATCTCTGGAGTTTGTCCAGCTGAAGCCAGCAAATAAATGAGGCTGTGAAAAACAAAGAATAACTTGGAACTTGGAAGTTCAAATGTGTACTTTGAGGAACCAATTTGCACGGCCATGGACTGATCAAAAACTCTAGCAAGCTATCATGTTGGAAGGGAAGCAGCCATTTGTCTCTGCTGCTTGTCATACTGTGATTCCCTTTTGGTTCTGACTCTCCACCACAACACCAAGAATCCTTCCAGTTTGGGAAACCCATCATGAAACCCATCAAACAAACCAAAAAATCTCTGTGGGAGTACTTTAGAATTCAGAACAAAGCTGGCTAAGATGTTTAGAAAAATTCTTGACATGTGACTTCTTCTTAACTCTTTGGCAAACTTACTGGTGAACTTATTAGCACACTTATAAAAATGTTGGTGCATTCAAACTTGGTGTTAGGGACTCTTGTGTTGAATCCCCTGACAGCATGCTAATCATTTAGGACTTAAACGTTCTTACCATGAAGATTTTTATGTTAACATTCACTTAACATTCAGCTATCACCCATTTCACATTGGGTGCCACCTAGGATGCCAATTAGATTTCCATTTAACACTGACTTAACATCAAGTGTGAATGCACCATTATAATTAGAGAGACTATTATCGAAAATTATGAAATACTCAAACTGGAGCTACCAGAACCCTAAATAAATTATTTCGACAAGATGTCATGAGCTACTATATCAACATCTACGCATCATTGTCAACACACACACACACAAATCAAATAAAAACACGATACCCAAAATAATGCATCAACCCAAATAGTTTAAACTTAATCTTACAACTAATTAATAACTCCTGACAAAGATTTATTGAACATGAGTTGTAGCTACGATATATCAATACCAATAATATGCATTATATATACATGCTGGAACAACCTAAATACATGGGTTACTTCAATCAGTTTGGTATATATTTTTATTTTTTTCAGCGGTTGCTTCACATAACATGGCAACTTCCATTTTTGCAGATTACCCATATATCAAGACCAGACTAGCATGCAATATACTTGATACGGACCAACACTCAGGACCATACCCTTGTCAGTAATAATTTATTCATGGCTCATGAATCAATTATTACTAAATTACCATACTGTGTGTACGGGACACTAACCGTAGCTTTACAGGTAGCATGGATGTAACGACAGGATTCAGGATGAAAGCTTATGCGCTTGTCTTTGATTTTTTAATTTTTCATCTACTCTTTGATGGTGCGCTGGTGGGTTGGGTGCACAAAAATTTGTGGTGGCATGAGTTTTGAGTTGCCAATTGATGAGGTGAAAAGTTGTCATGAGTTGTGAGACCAAGGTCACCAGTGCCTTGCCAGAATCCATGAAGAAAACACTGGTAAGGAGGGTAGGTGATTGGTTGGAGTTTGCAACAGAGTTGAATCCAATTTCAAACACATGCTTGCAGGCCCACATTTTTCCTGACACCAATTCTAAGGATGTTACTCCCTTCTATAATCATGTGCTTCTAAGAATATGGCTTAGGGTTTAGGGTTCTAAAAATCATGTCCTTCTAACCACATGGCTATAACCTCATTGTAAGTCAATCAGTGATTGGAATATTATCAGCAAAAAAAAATTTCTCTTTTTGGGCAAATGTTTGCACTGTGATGGCCATCACCCAAAAAATTGGATTTTTTTTTTTAAGTGTAAAATTTGAAAAACAGAAATTATTGCTAAAATTTTGAAAAAAAACACCAAACTTTAGGAACCACAGAATTGAAAATTTATGAAAATTATTTTTAAATATTTTTTATTAAAAAAACTCTGGTCAACACTGGTTGCAAGGACTTTATCAGGCTGGTATTCTGGCTGGTATGACCTGAGACAATACCAGCCAAGTTGCCCTCTGTATGTAAGTACCATCTTTGGTAGGGACTAGGGACCTGAGGTAATACCAGCCTTGAACCAACAATATTTTTTATATTAGTTTCAATACCAAGTTTTTCATACTTGCCTCATCATACCAGCCAAAAATCAGCCTTGGACCCAATAGCAAGACCATGCTAGTATCAAAGCTTTTTTAACAGGACCCAATGTCGAGGACCAGGCTGGTATGTTCACAAGTCGATACTAGGTGAGCACTCGCATTCACATGATACAAACTCTGAAAAGAACTTGAGGGAGGGGAGAGGGAGTGCAGGAGAGATGTACAGGGCTCCAACACATGTATTGCAGTAGAACTTTGACTCACAATATGTGAAATGAACCGTAGCCAACCTTGTGGACATTAAGCCTGAAAGGAGATATGCGTGAGTAACTCACATGTATAAAATGTGATACTGTATGAGCCTCACATGTATAAAATGTGATACTGTATGAGTACATCGGTCAGTTTGACACTAATTATATTACTTTTCCTATTGTTTACAGTGTTTAGGAGAGATTAATCATTAGCTTCCATGAATTTTCACCCCTTACCCCACTCCATCATGGTCATCTACTTTGAATTTCATGCTCTTCTTTTCTTGAATAGAATTCTGAAGGAAAATAAAGAATCTGATGGAATATGTCATTTGTCAAAAATGGAATCCTCAAAATTAATTAATTATTCTTCAAACATGTGTCAATCCAGGCCAAATGAGAATCTTGCAGGGGGCAAAGTTGGCTGGGCCCTATACTATGGTATATAGCAGTGTTTGGTGGGTACCCAGTTTGGGTTTGGTCGGTGATAACCAGTTTGAAGAATAAATTAATCCCAGTTCCAATTTGGTTTATTCACTTAAACCAGAACTGCTAGAATCAAAACTATTTAAGAATTGGGAACTAGGATCTTCCAGTGACTTTTTTTCTGGTGATTTTTTTCCATTTTGTGGGGGGAAGGGAAAAAAAAAGAACCCCCAGAACATGGTTGAAGGTATTTTTTGAAAAATATCCAAAACTCTCATCAGATTTCTAAGTATCATATCACCCCAAAAATTGGAAGATTTAGGCAAATTTATCAGCCCTTTGGGTGCAACATACAAAAATTTGAAAATAAATAAATAAATAAATGTTCTAGGTTCAATTCATGTTTGAACCTGGAATTTTTGGAACATATGTATATATATATAATCCAGATTTTATTTTCAGAACCCAAATCCAAAGTGGAATTGGAAATTCTTTTGAAGAACCGGACCCAAAATTGGATTCCAAGTTCCATTCTTGTGTGGAACCAGAACTGGAATAGAGCAATGTTGAGCTAGTACCTAGTTTGGTAAGCTTTTAGAACCATTGGTTCTGATTTCAGTTCCACTTAGTAAAAAATTGAACCCAAACCAGGTCCAATTTTTGCAAACTAGGTTTGGAACCGGAACCAGGTTCTAAGTCTTTACCACCAAGAACTGGAACTAAAGTGGAATCAGGGTTCCAAATTTTTAAGACCAGAACCAGATCCAGGATGTAAAAAATAAAAATAAAAATAAAAATAAATGGTTTGTTTAAAGGACTAAAACTGAGGGCTAATTGGAGGTTAATAACTAACAATTAACTATTGGTTTTGGTCCAGATTATCCTAACCCAGATGAAAGCCCAGGTCTGGATTTTACCAAGCTTTTGTTTGTTTTGGAAGAACCAGACCCAGAATTTGCTCTACTTTATTTTGTAGAACCTTCGAGAACCAGCGGTTCTCAAAGAACTGCTGATACCACCTATTGCACCCGGATCCACCTTGACACTTTTTGCGCCCTCATCTTTGTTCTCGCACCTTGCTAAACACCCTACAATATCTGCACATGGAAAATCATGCGCCAATGAGCTTCGGATTTCAGATTCATCTTGTAATCTAGGGCTAATCTCGACTTCTAAACAGGTGAAACTAAAACCCATTGTGAACTTCCCAAGTGGTCCAAGGCCTTGTCGCCTGAGATTCCCATCTTCTGATTTGACAGTACTCATAAGTCAAATAGATGCTGACCAGTAAGAGTTCGAGAATTGAGGTTGGAGAGATGTCCAGGGCGCATCTAAACCAAGAGCTAAACAAGTCTGTGGGTATATAGTATATACCCAGTAGTGATCAATTTTGGATACTGATTTTTTGAGTACATATCTATAGAGCTTTCAAGTGCTTTTCCAAAGTGCAAAAACGTTTGCAAGAGGAAGTGACACAGCTGACAAATTTGCATTCTCCACTCTCATGCACTAAAACGCTAAATTTTCACAAGGAAACATCACAAAGGTTCCATGCATGCTTTAAATTTCCGGAAAACTCAAGACTTGCTGCTGTCTGTAGTCTGTAGCTGCATGGCAAAGGTCAAAAAGCTATAGACTTATAATATTTCAATGCCCAGGACACAAATTCCAATGAAGCTTGAAAGGATTTGGTTTCTCTTCAAACAAGCCACCCAAGATAACAACTAACAACGACCATATTGTTTCTGATCTTTTTGGAAAAGAGTGCATGCATGGGTTATAGGATTCTTCCAGTCCTTATAACATTTTCATTCATTTCAAAACCTTTTTTGTTGTACATCTTTTGTTTTCAACACTTTTTTCTTTTTCACCAATCTACAGAGAGAAGAAGCCTTTGAGTCCACCCCTAGTAGCAAAAGGCAGTTTGGACAAGATGCTTCTTCAAAGTCGAAGGAAGGGTGTGTGTGTGTGAACCCCCACCCCCCTGGATTCCTGAACACACCATAATGAACATAAAAGGAATTTCTTTGTACCAAGATGCCGTGCCATGCAACTCACATGAGCCTCAATATAACTTATTGTGGTTAGCAGTGCAACTTCGGTTGTGCTTGTAGGGTCATCGTGACTCTTGATTGATATAAGAGGGTTAATGATACAACAGCAGGTTCCGTGGTCGTAATGTTCCCTGGGTATACAATCTGGATTGACTAAGGAATGGCCTTTGGGAGGGAATGCAGTGAACCCAAAGGGCTCTTCGGCCGGGGGACTGGATTGGATGAGGATTTTCATCCACCACAGATGATATGTAACTCCCGATGTGGTTGTTGATTAGCCCCAGGCAATCATTCGTATGTAGCTAACCAGGATAGTTAGCTACAGGACAGTTCACTCAACTAACAATTGTTTTCTGCTCACACACCATCCATCCATCTAAAAGTGTTTCCTGTCCATCCATACACCATCCATCCTACAGGGTGCATTAGTCGGTGCTGTTCACTCTGTGACCATGAGAGGGAAAAGAGGACAAGTTCTCTTTTTTTTTCTGTTTGCGGGGGGGGGGGGAAAGATTGGGGACTTTGGGAATATATTTCTCCAATCTCCAACTCAAAATAAGAAACATTTTTTCACAAACCAAAAAAGAAAACTTGTTAGCTAGCAAGTCCCTTTTTCCTCTCTCCTTTATAATATGGGAAACACCCTCTTTGGAGTTGGGGCTTCACACTTTCAAAATTTCAACCATGTCAAAATTCAATATTTCTCCACTAAAGTAAAAAAGGGAACTTGTTAATTCTAAGATGACGAAAATCCTTATCAACAGAAGGATTGTTATATCCTTTCCTATCCTTCCTTTTAATAGGAGGAACTTGAAGTTATTTTGAAATGATGGAGATTGGAAAAATATAAACTCAAATTCCCAATCTCTTTGCTTAAGGAGTTCTCTCAATCTTAAAACAAAAACAAAGTAAGACTTGAGAACTCGACAATTTTATTCCAATAGAGAATTCTTATAGCTATTGATAATTGTCAATTTTCAAACATTTTTTTTCAATGTTGGACTAGTATATAGGTTGAACTCAAGTATCAGCTTGGATATCAATAGTGGTATCACTGTATCCTACCAATCGAATTCATATTGTTGAAAATATTACCTTTGAGACCAAGTTGACCCAGTACGAAACATCTATTCTACTACCTTGACTCATACCAAACTTGCCTAATAATAATCATGCACCTATTGTGATTAATATTCATACACACTTCCATTTCAAGCTTGCTTCCTAAGTATCAATAGAATGTGCATAATGCTCAAGATTTTAGATGCAAGTTTAAATATATCTTTAAGCAAAGTGAAATGATTAAGGTGTGGTGAACTTATTTCACTTTTAAAGTATCATAATAATTCAGGCTATTGAAGTACAATTCTCATTTTTGTATTAATGTGAAAGCATGTTGGGAACATCAAAAACAAAATTGTGAAAAACTCAATTTTTGGACCATTCCCAACAATAAACTAAAATTGGCTTGGACTAAACATAGAATTGGTGGTTTTTATAAAGGTTGAATCTATTGGACTCAAAACCATTGGTCAAGAAAATTCAACCTAAACCCAAAGCTTTAATTTCAAAAATATTCCGTAGACCCAAAATCTAGAAGTCTTCCATTTAAAATATGTTTTTTAAAAATTAAAACTCTAGACATGACTCAACAATTATTGGAAAAACCAAGAACCAACCAAAATTAATGAGAACTAATGTTGGGCCCCAATTAGCCTAACCTAGTTTTGGTTAAGCATATTTAGTTGGCTAAGGGAGTTTTGGGGTTAACCCAGAGTTTGTGGGATAGGATGGTAGGTTAGATTTTATTCCAGATGGATTATCGAGGGTGGGTGCCATAAATAAGTTAAAGTGGGAGGTAAGTTAATTGGATTAAATTAAAATAGTGACGCACTCCCAACTCCTCGAAGGACTCAAATGTGAGTCCAAGTAGAAGACAACGGAAGAAGGAGGAGTCGGGGCACGCTCCCTAGTTCACAACACTTTGAGGGGTAAAGGGGCGTGTTGGAGCTCCGAGATGGGACTAGGAAGAATTAACAAGCTTCACTCATTCACACAAGCCTGCACACAACCCACACGAAGTGGTTAATGCATAGTCGGAACACCTTTGGTGCTATGACGAGCCACACGCAACACAAACACACTAAATTCACCACGGCCCGGACTTGGGGGAAGCCACCACCTTCCCCCTTATAATATACTATGTGGCTGGCCACGGAGCGTACATCCAAATGGTTTTTCTCTCCCAAGACTCCCGAGTGGGAGTCCCGAAATCGCGCCAGTTGGGACTCCCGCAACTTTGGAACCCCATAACTTTATGAGTAGACCTCGGATCAAGATGCGGTCTCAAGCAAGGTTGTAATTCTTGTCAAAAGCTTTCTAACAATATATAGCACACCCTCTATAGCCAAGTAAATCGGGTTAATTCCCGATTTTTTCTGGTCGAAAGTCAAACTGGCAGTTTGACTTCCGGCCCTTCTTTTGGCCATAACTTATGTTTCATATGTCCAAATGAGCAATTCGAGCCCATTTCAGACATCTACGTTCCAAGATTTTTTCAATGATATAAAAAACGCCACAAGCCATTGAGTTTTGACCCCTGAAATCGCTTTCTGAAGTTTCAAGAATCCACCGGGACTCCATCTCCCAAAGTGGGAGTTGCTTTGGGAGTGTGAGGGTTCACTCCCTCATACTCCCTCATACTCCCTCACAATTTCTTACACTCCCGAAAGTATGTGATGTGACTCCCGGGCTTCTTCTTATCTCGCACCCTTGCGATTTCTTTGCCTTGACTCCCGGGCTTCCTTTTGGCCCGCAACCTTGTAACCCCTTTGCCTTGGTTGCAAGCCCAAAACTAGGGTTGCAACAAATAGGGTTATCTTACACTACAAAAATTTCATTCGTCAAAACCACTCTACCTTTCAATTAAAACTCAAAAAACAACTCATATACAACTATTGTGCAACTATCCTTTGGGTATTACAACTACTATGCAATTATCCCCCTAGAAATATGGTATATTAATAAATGAATTGTCATGTTAGAAAATTAATTTGTTATGTTATAGTTGCAAGGAAATTGAAAATGAGTATTTTATACAATAATTTATATACATCATACATACATATGTAGTCAACCATATTTGATTTGTAAAAAAGTTGCATTGAAATTGCATGTGGCAACTACTTTAAAATTGTTGTAAATGTTCCACTAAAGCAACAATTATGTTCCAACTAATGTATAATGTACATACATGCGATCATGCCACATGTCCACATTTCCACCACCCATTATGGCATAAATTTGCAACTACTTTTTGACTATGATTCCCATTGATACAATTAGTATGACCACTGGTGCACCACTACTAAAATACTAATGTTCAACTATGTTCTAACCATAATACAACTATTTATAACTTAATAATGATACATATTCATTAGTTATTTATATCTTCATCATATGTGCTCCATTTTGAATGATTTAAAATGTTATGAGAGCGCTACTTTCTTATTTCTTATTCATTTTAAACAATTGAAAATGTTATAGGAATGCCACCTAAAGTTCTACAAATCATCTTTGAACTTTAATAACAATAGAACAACATATAAGGAATTTTTTGGGTGTTCAAGAATTAGCTTTTGTAACGTTTGGTGGTTTGTTTTTTTGAATTCTTGACCCCTTTTACTTTGAGGGGTTGTAACTTTCTCAATTCTATTCCTTTTTGACAATTTTTAATGCACCAAATTGTGCCAATACACTAGTAGAAAAACCCCATTTTTCTACTTGTCTTAGGCGACTAAACGTGTTTTTTGCGGCTATTTTTGCGATAAAAAATAGTCGCAAAAAACACTTTTAGTCGCTTAAGACAAGTCGAAAAATGGGGTTTTTCCACTAATGATAGAAGGGTTTCAAATTTTGTTTGGACATTAAAAACAATGGAACCTTCCCCTTGGATCTAACCTACCTTGAATGCTTAAGTCTTTTGTCACCAGTTGGTTTATCCTATAATTGCAACTAAATTGCAACTCAATTTGCAACTAAAGAACAATTAAAATATTTAACCCATTTTATTTGATTTCAAATCCCATGTTTCAAACTATATAAAGAAGGTTTGTTCTCTTATGTTTTCACATTAAAATACATGTGACATTTTGAGATGAATTCAAAAAAGTTTAACCCAAAGGCAAAACATAAATTGTTTTTTTAAAAAATTAATGGCTATTCTTTAATTCACTTAGCCTTGTGTTTTCTTACCTATTTACCTACCTAGGTAAGTAAGTTGGTCTTACTTTTTTACATACCTATGTAGATAAATAGGTACGTAGGTAGGTCGTACGTAAATTTGTAAGTATGAATAGTTTAAGACCTACCAAACCACCTATGTATGGTTATGTACAACCTATCTAACTATTAAAATATTTTTTAATTTTTTAATTTTTTCCAAAATACATTTAATATTTGATTATGCCATGTGTCACAATTTCGAACCATCATTAACAATCATAATGGATGATGGAGATCAATATTTTGAAAAAAAATAATTTTTATGTCAAAAAAATTTCATTATCTCATGTGTTAGATTTTAATATATGGATGACAATTAATGACGTTAACATGACATCATGGTGCAATTATAATAGAGTTTCATAATAATTGAAAATGAGTTGTTTTGACAAAGTTGTAATTGAGTTGTAATGAATTGCACCATATATACAATGAATTACAACTCTGCAATTCGTGCAACTTGTCCATTAACACTCACATTGTATAAATACAATGAGTTGTAAGTGTCTAATGCAATTTAAAAATTGAATTGCAAGGCCAGTTGCAAAACACCCTTTTTTTCATAATGTTGTCTTCACTTAAATTTGTTAAATTTGCTAGATAGGAAGGTACAGATACAATGGAAGTGGCTTTTAAAAAAGTGCCAAGAATTATGTTTAAGTCAAAATAATAACAATGTTTTTTTTTTGAAATTGAGAAAGGGGGATGGCATTGTTGACCATCCTTCCACTTCCCAAATTGATGAGTGATGTGTGATGGGGTGGGAAGGAATGAAGAATGATGATGAAGTTGTGAAATTTAAGCTGTTAAAGAAGTTAAACATCAAAAGGCAACGTGGTGTAAAGGGGGGTTGTTTCATCATAAGGAGATGACCTTCCAAAATGCAACCCACCAAGTAGTATAGTGGAAATGGAGGTGGAGGTATCATTGGTCGATGATGACAGTTATTCAAGGGAGGTCTTTAAGCATTGTTCCACTCAAAGACAAATGGGGTTGAAGGTATAAATAACTAGTGTTTGGTCTAATAGGATAGAAGTAGAAAAGGAAAAGGAAGAAAAAAAAGGGGTTTGACTTAAAAGTGCAAATAGAAGGTCTATCCTTTTGTGTGAAAGCAAGGGATATAGGTGAAAGGAGAATTGGTCTCAAGGAGCTTGAATAGGTAATGGTGGTTAATGTGGTTAGGAGCGGAAAGTAAATGAAAAAATAGAGAAAGAGAAAGAGAAGATAGAGCTGCTGCTTATAGGCAAGAAAGTTTTAGTATAGTATTAGTAGGAATTTGGTTGGAGTAGGAGACCAACATCTAGGGACTAAGGACTTGAATGTAATTCTCCTTTTTCCCTTGATGTGTGAAAATGTTCTTTGAAGAAGATTTGTTTCCATTGTGTATGTTGTGTGTTCATGTTGTAATTCACTTGTTTAGGTCTAGGGTTGGTTATAATTGAGTAAGAGGAAAAGGAAGGTGTGAACAAGAAATGAAGTTGCTATCTAATTCAAACAATGACAGATTAGGATCTAAATCAATGAGGAGGATGAAGAATTTTTGTTGGGTAGAAGGTTAGACCCATTCATTAAGTTAATTAGGTTATTTTAAGCAGAAGATAAAGGCAAAGATACCTTAGGTGACCTGGCTATAACCTTTCCTTGTAGGTATTGATATATTGATGTGATTGGGTTAACTTAAAATTGGGATAAAAGAGGCTAGAAAGGTGATTACCAAACTATGACAACCCTTGAAAGTTCTCCAAGGGGCAAGGGGGGTAAGGTGCTAAGAAGGTGTTAATTTTGTGCTTAACAACTAACAAATAGTTAGTTAAAATAAAAAATGTTCATTCACATTCCCAAAGATTGAATCCACAACTTAGAAAATAATAACTAATAATTAATGAACATTCCTCAAAATGTGAAATCAAATAAAGCCACCAAAAATGTGTAATGAATACATCTTTCAATAATTGAATAACTAATTTAAGCTTGAATTTTGTTGACTATACATTTATATTTTGAAAAGTCAAAACAAGATTAAAAGTAGTGAAAGACAGAGTTAAAAGACATGAGGAACTTGTATTCTTTTTATTTTCATTAAATGTGTGATTGCCAACATTAGCTCCCCATAAGAATTCAAGCCAAAAAGGAATTGTGCACTTGCTACTCACACAAATTAGGAATGAGTTTCATGTAAAAATATTTTTACTAATCTTATAATAATATTAGAAACCCATTTGGCCAACTTTGTGGACCTAATAAGTTTGCAAGCTCCTTCCAAAAAATCCCATGTGAACTTATTCTTGCAAGACCTAATCAATCTCGTTATTGATTTGACATAAGTCTTCATGTAACCCAAAATGGTGTGAAAAGAGAAAATGCCACATGGACTTGAAATATCATGCCTTTATGTGAACAAGATCTAGTTTATAGTTGTTGTCACATTTGTTTCTAGCTAAAAGGAGGAAACAAGGAAGCAAAGGAGATGTTTTCGTCCTCCTAGATATGGAAACATCTAAGTGTTTCATTATGAAAACATCTTGAAAACGACAAGGTGAACCATGTGCTTGTTGTTGTTTTCTATGTGTGCATTGTTTTAGAGGTGTTTATATTATTCTTGAGATGATGCCAATGATAAGAAAATGAAGATGGAGCTACTAGGAACTTGTGTGGGTGATGGTGGTTTTTGGGGTGAAGTACAACATTAAACGAAGATAAAAAGGTAATAATTGTACATGACACTTTAAAAGGTAATTGTTTATTCAACAATAAAATAACAATAAGTAAAGTTTGAATAGGGGGATGTAGACTTAAATCTTGATAACACTCTTGTTTTTTTCTTTCACTACACATGGGACTACGAATTAAGCTTAGGCATGTTGACGCACTCCCAAGCTCCTTGATAGACTCAAATGTGAATCTAAGGTGAAAGCAACGAAAGGATAAGAAGTTAAAACACGTTCCTTGGCTCGCAGCGCTTCGGGGGTAAAAAAGCATGTTGGAGTTCTGGGATGAGGACTAAGACGAGTGACAAGTGAGTCAATTATTGATGCGGACCTGCACAAACCAAACAACAAGTTGCTTAATACATAGTTGGAGCACTTTTGGTGCATGAATGAGCCACGGGCAAACACGGACTCACAAGATTCACCACAACCTGGACTTGAGGGAAGCCACCATCTTCCCCTTATAGTATTTTATCTGCCTAGCCATGGGGCTAACAGCCAAATGTCATTTTGTCCCGGGACTCCCAAGTTGGGAGTCCTAAAATTCTTGAAATTAAGACTCCCACGATGTGGAGGTTCATAACTTTTTATGAAAAACTCCGATTAAGATGACGTCTAAAATAAAGTTATAGACCTCATTGAGAGCTTTCCAAAGATATGTGGCATGCCACTTTCACACTAATAAATCGGGGCGATTCTTGACTTTTAGTGGTTGGGAGTTAAATTGGCAATTTGACTCCCAACCCTTCTTTGGCCATAACATATGCCTTAAGTACCCAAATGGGTCATGAAAGCCCATTTTAAACATCTAAGTTCTAAGAATTTTTCAATGACATAAGGAATTCTTTAATCAAATAAATTTTGACCCTTGCAATTACCCTTTGAAGATTTGGAAGTCCATCAAAACCCCAATTCGCAAAGTGAAAGCTCACTTGGGAGTGTGGGGGTTCATTCCCTCACATTTTCATACACTCCCAAGAGCATGAAATGTGACTCCTAGACTTCACTCTTGGCTCGCACCTTTGTAAGCCCTTACACTGGTCGCAAACCTAAGGATAGGGTTGTGACACATGTACCTCACATGAATAAATATGAAAAACATGGAATGTGATGCAAATACCAAGGTGTTGTAGCTTAGCTAAAGGGCATGTAATGCAAGGTTTTGGCATAAAAAATAATGATTTAATTTTGTAATTGGAACTAGTCATTTGTTTCATCAAAATGCAAAAAACTTAAATCAAGGATAACCCTAAGCAAATGTAGGTCATAACAACAATTAAAACCTTGTGTGGGAAAAACATTATGCATTATATAATCTTTGGATGTTTGTTGTAAGTTGCATTACACCTAGCATGTGTTTGTTAAGCCTTATAGTTTTTTTGATGTGATCCTCCACAAAAATCAACAACCAATGTTAGTGAAGGATTGAATGATCATGAGTGCATAATTCGCATTTACAACATTGTGGGTTAACAAATTCAAAGACATGATTGAACATTGAATGGGTTGATTGGATATGTAGTTCTCCAATTTTAAATGTTGACGTGATATTGTATTCTTTTTTTTTGTGAAGTTGAAGACTACCATAAAAGGGTGTATGGCTTGATCCAAACCATCTTGTGAATCCATGTTGTAATGACTTTTTATTGAATGTTTGCCAAGTTGGTTAATAAAACATTGTGTGATAGTGGTTTGTGTTCACTCTTCTTGGTTAGCACTAGATCTATCCTACCATCTATGGCACATTTCTAAGTTCTAGGGAAAGTCCCTAGGTTATAGGACGAGTCCTTAAATGCTAGAACCCTAAGGTCTAAGTTAGGTCCCTAGGTTATATGACATGTCCTTAGGCTCTAATGTAAGTTCCTAGGATCTAAGACATGTCCCTAAGGATGAAGGAAAAGGTTCGTAATTACTAGTTGCATCTAGTATCTAACATATGAAATAAGTTAATTTTAGTTCAAAATGGAAATAGGCCAAGTGGATGTAGGTCAATTTTTTTCCAAATATTATCCATGTTTTAGGATGATTTAAATGTGATGAACAAATCATTATCGTGTATGCAACTAACAACAAGACCACATAAACTTCCCAAAATATTGCTATGTCCAAAACAATTCATTGTAGTCTCATAGAATTTGGACAACTTGCATGGTGGAAGGCATTGTTTTGACATGCAATTATCAATTGATTTTTGTTATTCATAATCTAAAGAATCCAACCTTACACAAAATGTGGCCTTCACAATATCGAGTAACCATTACATGTCAATGTACACATTACAAGCAAAAGTCTTTTGTTTATATGTTGTGTGTGAAGGAAGTCACAATTTATCAATAGAATAGGTCTCATTAGTTCGTCTGTACATGGTGTATTTCTTTAATGAAATAAAATTGGAATGTGGAAGTTTGTATTTGGTTTTAAAAAGAAGAAAATAAAGTTGTGACAAGATTACACACTATTTTGGATGTGGTAGATAACAATAGAGATTCACAAACCAAGCATTAGTAGATCTTTTCTCAATTCTCAAATTTTGAACAATTCATCCACCAATGCAACCCATGTATTCTTTCAAGTTTGGGAAGGTTTTTTTCCAACTATGACTACTATTGTATGTTCAAATCCAACTTGGTGGGACTATAGCCTAGGAGGGGTCCGGAATTACGAAGATTAATTTTTGATTAATCCCTTCTAGCACATAGGTACAATATCAAACATATTTCAAAACAACACTTGCAATATTCATCATTCACATGATTTCCAACATGAGGCTTTACATTTTTTGGGATAGGATCACCTATGCACCAAAAATCAAATCTTTATCTGAGAATACACCCCAAGGGAGTTCATCACACGTGCTTAAAGATTCTCCCTTAGGGGGATCACTACCAAAAGACTATAAAGTTTCCACAATAGTATTCATAATAATCTCCACATTTTATTTCTTCAAGGCTTCCTATTCACATATGATATTTCTACAAATTTTGATCCAAATAACAATATGAAATTAATAAATGCAAATTATGAGCCAAAAGCTCCAATCTCTACCCCTTATATATTCGAAGGAAAGAAGAGGATGAATAATCAACCACATTCATCTACATTTATTCCCAATGTATCAAACCAATCACCAAGTGTCACTTATAACTTTTCATCCTTCTATGCATAGGTTTTACATTATTTGGAGTTTAGGATTTGGTTAAGTCTATATACTTGACCTCCCATTATTACTAACTTGAAATAGTTATTTAAATTATTCATAATCAACCTTTATGCCCCTAGCCAAAAAAAATTCCTTGTACGGCCGAAAAGGCTCATTATTTTATGCCCCATTTTTACCCATACTATTACCCCAACCATAATACTATTATTTACAATTACAACTCCTAATAATTATTTTGTTGTTATAGGACATTTTCTCACATACTTGTATGTGATCATCTTGAGTCAAAGAAATTTACCTGTATCTTGAGATGCCTTATCGCAAAAGAAAGTGAATAAAGGCTATATCACTAGAATTTGATATGCTTTGTATTGTGGAAAAATGTGGTACATGTTTATTCCCAAGTGACTCACACTTTGGGTGCTACATCAAAGTTTGTCCCCATAGTTCATGGCCTTGCCATTACTTGTAGGCTAAAATGGGTGATGAACAAAGTTGGGAATAGAAATTTTGCTTGGCCAATAAGGAATTACAACATATGCCCAATAGACCCAATTTTTTTTCTTTTGGGGATGGTGGGGATTGTTGGGTTTTCCTTGTTCGTATGGTGTTCACACCAATTTCCCACAATGTTCCCATCAAATTCTCAATGGATTCGCAAAATATTCTCAAATTTCTCAATGTGTTCCTTACTATGTTCCCAAAAGCACCTCACTTTGTCTCATATGTTTTATTATCTTTGGAAGTCATATACGTGGGCGAATATTGGGACTTCCAAAGAGAATAAAACAAACCTAAAAGTATGTTTGTAGAAATTCAAGTTTCATCACAGTTGAAAAATGTGCATGCTATTCTCAAATGATTGTTGCATCAATTGAGAGAATCCCTACACTATTACTACCCACCTATTTGGCTGTGTAGTATGAGAAGGAAAAGACCTTTGGCTAGATGCTTAGACGAGCTTTACGGTATTGGGCCAAGTTGGTCACCCGAATTTTTCACGAATTTTATTTTATGAGGTAGTTGGTGGGCATGGCTAATCAAAGATGCCTTTTTCCATTGCATGCCTCACCTCACCTTGTGTGATATTGCGTGTCGACACTACTCCATTCCCTTCTCGGGAGCTAGTAATCAAATGCTCATCCTTACACAAGAAGTACAAAAACCCTTATCATTGTTTGTGGTCACTTTGTGGAGACTAGAAGGGACCACTCATGGAAATCGGTAGTTGCAAATTGGGCTCACACAAAGCAAAGCTTGCACCATAACTTACAAAAACTAAGGGGGGAAAAAGGTAAACTTTTTGGGCATCTCTTTATGGGCCTCAAATTTTTGGCTCTCAGGCTCATAGTTTGTACGAAAAATGCAACAAATGGGAATGGCCAAGCACTAAACAGGAATAATGAATTAAATGGGTCCAATCTCAAATGCAAAAATGCAAATGCCCCGCTATTTACAAACAACACAAAAATCATTCTCTCAAAGCTTTTCAGAGTAGAATAAGTTAAAACCTAGAACTATATTATTCCATTTGAAGTCATGAAAAATGCCTTCATTCTTCAACACAAAGTCATTCTCTCAAAGTTTTCAATTGGAGTATAAGTTACAACTTTAATCATGAAACTCAAATGTGGTCATGTTGGACTCCTTCGTATGATCATCCATGGGATCAATTCAAAGACAATTTCAAAAACAAATACCTCATTTTCAAGCTTAACTATTTCATTTCTTTCTTCGAACTACTTTTTTTTTTTTTTCAATTAACTTTTTTAATAATTATTTCTCATCTTTTTTTAATAACTACCTCCAATCTTATAATTATCTCACTCCTTTTCCCTACCCATCGACATGGATATGAAAAAAAAAATTAACATAAAAAATTTCATGTTCATTATTTGTATATTAATTTAAATTAAAACATTGACATAAATAATGATAAATTATTGAAAACCATATGAAAACATAAGAAGGGAAAAAAAAAAAAAAGCCAATCGTCAGTGCTAGTGCACAGCAACAGAGAGCTTAAATATATTGTCTAGATTGGTGTCCAATCATATTTTATTTTGCAACTCCACTTCGGTAGTAAGAAAATAAGATTATGAAATTTCAGCAATAAATATAGACAGTTTTCTTTGATATGTTCTCAGGATTTCTTAAAAATTAGAAATTTTTTTAAAATAATTTTAATTACCACCAAACTTGAAAATGTACTATGGTAATTAATCTCTTTGTAATTACAACTTTTCCAATCAAGTGTTGTATATAGGATGACCAAAATGACTTGTAACGAAGCCGCCCTAATTTTTGCATTCTCAGTGAAAAAGATATATAATTCATTTCATATGAAAAATATTTTATTTTATTTTTCTCGTTGAAGCTCGGTGCGCCTTTTGCCATGTCTTTAGTTCTTGTATTAGTGATGAATTAGTAGCCACTTGTTGACTCTTCATAAATTAGCAATGGGCCTGAATCCACCATCCTTGTGGCATTATTTTCCAGGCGGAATCTGCCATACCGTGCTGTTGAGGAAGTTTACATGATTTTAACACCGGTGAACCTGCCATTTACACCACAGAAAAGGCCCTTGGTGGCAAATTCTGCCAGTTGAGTGGTCACTCAGGCAAGCTAGGCTAAACCCAATTCTCTGCTACAGGGAGCCTGGTGTCTGAGCTCAAGGCAAATTATATCATCCAGATCGAACATAATTTTGCAAAGCATTCGAATCACATAGCCTTAACTACAACCTCCTATGCTAATTTTTCTTTTTTTTTAATTTAAAAATCCTAACCTAATATGTGCAGGCTACAAAAATATTACTCTTCACTTTGAAATTATTCTTTTAATATCAAACACTATTTTGGAAAGATTCTCAAATTTTCATCTTTTGCAACTAAACAAAAAACTGAAGAAAAGGAATATGGAAAAAATAATAATAATAAATAAATAAAACCTCCTCAGGATGGACCATAACCCTACAATTTCATGCTATCTGTTTTAAGCTTTCTCTTTGATACTTTCATCACAAAAGTGACAAATTGTCATGTGAGTTTAGATATCTTGACAGTGCAAAAAATCAAATAAAATAAAATAGTTTTGTCAAATTGGTATAGCAGAATACACTAAGAATGTCACTATTTCAACAACCTTCTTTGCTACAACAAGTTTGCGACATGAATTTCAGGTACATTTGGATTAGTGTCAACTTATTGTGGAAACATACAACAGAAAGTGTACACTCACAACCCATTTTACTCCCAGTCTCTTTGTTTCAAGTCAAGTCCTTCATCACTTGAACTCAAGCTTCGAAGTTGGTACTTTTCCCCACCCCCTAAAAAAAACCAAGTAGATGAGACAAGTTTTTGTTGTCCCATTTGGTTCCCGAAAATGCCAAAACCCAAGTGTATACAAGACAAGTTTTTGTAGTTTGGTGTGCTTCCCAAAAAATTCTACAAACATAGTGTACAACACAATTTTTTGTTGTTCCATTTGGTTCCCCAAAAATGTCAAAAACAAAAGTATAGCGTAAGAATGCTTGTTGTTGTCCTTTTGGCTCCTGAGGATGGCCAAAACAAACATACTAGATACTTCACAAATTAACAAAAAGACTAAGCAAGGAAGCAAGCTAGCTAGCATGGATGTCACTTTTTTGTGGGTTTGTTGTCCCTTTGGTTCCTTCCTTCAATGGTGAGTGCAAAACAAACTTCTTCTTAGCAAATGAACAAAAAGAACAAGCATAATAGCAAGCACCCTTTTGTTTGGGATGTCCTAGTACCCAACATTTTTCTCTCCATCTTGACCCACCTACAATGGTACCATTGTTCTACACACTTGAAAAGCCTAATAATTTACTTCTAGAGCACTCGGAGAAGCTTCCTATTGAATTTGGAGGGCACCTTAAATCCACAAATATCCCTCTTAGAAAGGAGGGACATTATAATGCCTACTCCTTAAGAAGAAGAGGGATCTCACGGCTACTTATAGCCATAAGACCCCTTCCACTTTTAAGGAGCAGGTGTACGTACCCTCACCCTCTTATAGCCTCATGACCTTCTTTTTTGCGGGCGGGGGAGGGGGCATGGGGATGCCCACACCGTAGGGCTTCACACCTTATACATTACAATTGTTGGGCACGGGAAAAACAAACATAATGCATATCCTAGAAATCAAAGGCTATTCAGTAAAGAACAAAAGGTAATCAAGAGTCTTATTTCCAATACCAAAAAAAACAATGTAAAGGCACCCACATTAAATGACCACACATGTGTAATGGCTTACTAATGGCTTACTTTGGCCAAAGCTTGCTTCTTCCTCCTCAAGGGTTTTTGCCAAAAGTTGGCTCCCATTTGTGGCAGTTTGGAGTGTCTTTGTGTCGAACTAGGCCTAGTATATGATGAAAAAGCCTTTCAATAAAAACTTCCAAAAAGCTGACATCCATTTGAAAAAACAAAAGGCACATGAAACATGTGTTTGTCTTCTCAATTATGCATCTTCCTTCTCAAAGAGAAAGGAAGACCAAGCAAGCAAGAGGTGGGGGAAAAAAGACCAACCAACCCAAAGGTGAATCCAAGGAATGGCCCTAGGTTTAACCTTTTTCCAACTTAGGCAACTTTGTTCACACACACTTTGTTCACACACAAGTCCAAAGGTTGGTGAATAGCTTGCCATCAATAGCAACTAAAAAGGTTTCTAAAAGGATCATCATTTCAAACGAGGTAGGTACTCTTGCCTGTGATAACACATGCACACATGATACCAATAAAAACAACTTGGGGGGTTAAGAAAAGAATAAAAAAATGGCGTATGGGCATCATTGGGTGCATATTAATATTATGGAAAATATTGTTGAAGAATATTTACATATACACATTTTTAAATTTATTTTTAATTTAGATATTTATGTGGTTTTATATTTATATTTATATATAATATCACCAAAATAAAAATCAACTTAGGTCAAATTATTTTCTTAATGGTACTTCCAAGAGTGTGAATGCATTTACACTTTACAGTTCCAACTACCACGATTTATTCTACATTTTACACTCTTATAATTTACAATTTCAACATGCAAACGGGTCCTTGTGAATATGGAATGAATGAGGAGGGGTAGGGTCCCATGTTTTGTTCTAAGGGCTAGATAGTAACTTTGTTCCAAGAGCTCGAGTAGTCCAGTATATCACATGTGATTGCAATATAGTTGGTGAGGATATTGTGACGAGTCATATGAGTTGTAGAGTATCAATATTGCTGGTGACCAAACACTTGACATATAGGTTCATATATAACTGGGTGATTAGTCTTGTATTAGGCCAATTGGTCTACCTATTTTGCAAATGGACCAAGATTATTTTATTTACATGTGATATTTTATCTATAGATAATATATTGTATTTTAAGATTATGATATTAAAATTTTTCATAGCATATCTTATGAACCATCAATTAACTAAAATAAAAATGTGATAAAACATATGAAAAAACTCAAGGTTTTAAGAGGTTGCTCATACATTAGAGATATCCACAAAAGTAAGGAAAACACAGCACGATAACATCGTAAAGAGGGTGAGAGTTCTAGAAAAGGTGTACATTTGGCTTCAATGGTGAATGAAACTCCAATTAGTACCAAATTTGATCAAATCTGAGTTTCATCATGTTTTTTTTTTTTTGGTTTGTTTGTTTTCAATTGTCCTCAACCAATTGCTGTTGTTCCAGCAAGATTCTTAATTTCTTCTACTAAGTTGCTCTGTGACTTGGAACCTAATGCTAATTCCCTTTGTGGATGATGGCAAGTGTGGCTACATCACAAATTTGGTAAAAAAATTAAAAAATTGAAGCTGGTTATGGGTAACATTCAACATGCTTAGCCTTGAAATGAACCAAGGAGTCATGAATCCTATGTATGGCAACAATATCACCTTGATGTCAATGACTTAACTACACATCTTCAAAGGCCAAAAAAAGTGAAATCGGCTATTGACAAATTAAAAATTAGAATTCCAATTATAAGATTAAACAAAGGGGTGTGTCACACTGTGGCATTGCCATTTACATTAGAGAGTATCTCAAGGCAAAAGAAGAATTCTAAAAACTCAAATAGTTCGCCATGTAAAAAAATCTAAATCTTCAAAAAATCTTCTAAAAGAAACCAAAATCCTTAAAGATATTATAACTCTATAACTAATCTCAGGTTTCGACACAAGCCAAAATATCATCTTTCAAAAATCCTCATATAATAAAAAAATAGACCTATTATTATTACTTAGGGGCCCAAAATCCCTTAAGGTACTATACTCTATAATGAATCTAAACACAATATCCTTGCCTTGGTAGGCAACGCCAAAAATTCATTAAGGAGTGTAGACTCAAATCATCTTTAAACTTTGACAACACCAATGAAACCCTCCCCCAATAGACTTGATGAAAACACAACATATCGACAAGTTTTTGTTTGATGCACACCAAGTCAAGAATAAAGCCTTGAAATTCACAATGATTCAATTTATGAAGCAACATGTCCAAATATGGGAATCACAAGGGTTTGATAATTTTTCTGACATAATCACTAACCTTTAATGCTTTCAAATTTTCATGAAAACAAAACTGAACCTTTATTTTTACGTAAATTGAAAAAAATTGATTCCTCCAAAACTTTGGTATGACGAATGTGATGACATAATTCATGTTATGTTTGTCAACACTTTATGTTAGGGATTTATTCCAACATAACATAAATGACATATCGAATAGTTTGTCATCAAAATTTTAACCGTGCACTTATTTCATCATTTTGCCACCGATCAAAACATCTCTAGTTGCTCCATGACCAAAATTCACAATCAAAAATAAATAAGTATTCAAAATTTATCATCTTAATAATAACTTTTCATTCATTTTGTGGATGTTTGGCTGGCCCCACAACCACCAAAGCTTCGATAGAACTACCAAGTTGTTTTCACAACTATTCATTCATTAGTAGACATCCAAATTGGTGTCTTATTGTTGTCACATATGACTATGGTTGTTTACATGATTGTTGAAAACAACATTCAAACCACATTCAGTCATGCACAACTGAAACATGAATCTTCATGTTTTAGTGGAATGGTCTCTTCAATGGGGAGTCCATCCTCACCACACCCGATCCTCATTGAGTTCGGCTTAACAACCTTACATATCCATGAATGGATTAGCACTGTCGACGGTTTTTTTTTCCCGACCATATGAATTTGAGGTTACCATCACAAACATGAGTTGGCCATTATGAACAGCACTCCTTTTCTCAAAAGCATAGCACTATTTTACTTTTTTTCCATTGACTGACAAATCATGTCAAAAATCATAAGGTAGACTCACCAGGTCACCTCATGAGATCATCACTCAGGTGCCAGCTTGCTCTCTCTTGCATTTGTCACATCGCCTGGATGAGCTTCTGGCCTCACAGAATCTGTTGCCAACCTGCATTCATTGGCCCACACTTCTCTAATGCACACACTTAAATACCCTACACTTTCACAGGCTCTAGGGTGTTTCTAACCATGCAACAGCACCCAGAAAACAAAACCAATCGCTTTAGTGACTGGAAGGCAATTTTAGTGACTGGAACTATAGCCAGTAAACCTGCCACTCAAAAAAAATATTGCCACATCATGGATACATTTCATTCCAGCTGTAGCCATCCTGCTCACAATCACATTTCCAAAAAAGAAGAGCTGATTATGAATATGAGTATGTGTTCAAGGACAAGCTTGAGTGTGATTCCACTCAAAGCAACAAGCACAAATAACACACTTCAATACTTCAAAGCTCACTGAATCTAGAGGAACATGGTGAGCTGAATTTAATAAACATGAGCTCCAAGTGAGTGATAGCTATCGCAGTGTATATTAACAAGACCAATGCTGTCAGTTTTATGCAGAGATGCTACTTCATTGTATATGGATTCTATGCTAACCAATAGCAGAGGAAATATGTTAGAGAATCATCTGTGTTGGTATGAAGCTTACTAAGACTCAGAATTAAACTACATAAACCTTCAACATATGCTGAGAAGGAAGAGCGTATTTCTTATCTATCACCTTCCCAAAAATTCAATGTATGAAATCTTTATAGTGATGTTGTTTATGTCGGCTTTGGATGAGCCAGACAACCTCCAACATAAGTTGCCAAGACAGACGGTATTCCATCTCTTGCAAGATCATTCAAGGGGCTATGAGACAAAAGAACGAAATCAGCATACTTTCCTGGAGACAAGGAGCCCACATACTTTTCCATAAAGCTTGCATAAGCACCTTCTCTAGTGTACCTGTTTCAGCCATATGCCCACCCTAGCACAGACTGAGCACATCATGCATGATAGGTCCTGAAGAAAGAAAAACTCTATGCCATAGGGTGGACACTCACAAATCTGCATCATGTCAGATTGCAGGATAGAATCACATAAAGACCCACAATTCATATTAGATCTGATCGGTTTTCCGGACTAGGTTTCAGGATCTAGGAATCAGAATCTAGGGTCTGAAGTTCTGGTTTGAGTGAGAACTAACAATTGATGTTCAGAAAGGTTCATGGTGTAATGGTCCATGGGCTACTTGTGACATCACTCATGCACAAATCTGTTATTAAAAGTTGCACTAACACAATGGTCTTCAAAACCTTCATTGCTTTCACCCCACTCACTCAATGCTATTATTCAAGTCTGACTCTCATTCCTGGAAAGTCTTTCAGTTCAGGGTTCACCACTCTGGAATCTCCTTGTTTTGACCCTACAAGAAAACTTTCTGCTGTAAGGTCAAAGCTTCTCAACTCACCCACTCAAAGCAGCTTCACTTGAGATGATTTCAGAAGGAATCCAGGATGAGCTCCAGCCTTTAGGTATTCTTGTAGTCGCTGCTTGGATTCCTCTTAAGGGATCAATTGGGGCTACCTTTTACCCCCAATTCAAACTAAACTTTCAGCATCAAAAACCAGAAGATTTGTGAATTTAAATTGAGCTCAAATTACTCATTAGCATATCTAGGAAAACAGTGCTTGTAGGCCTCTCTGCAGAATCAGTTGTATCTCAAAAGTTGAGTGGGAAATTTCATTTGAAAAACATTCACCATATGTGACCCTGCTTCCCAGCCCACAACCCAAAGCTTTTTAACATTTGAAACTTAGATGGAAAGTGGTACAAGAAAAGAAAACTTCAACTTACTGTCCAGTCAGAACCTAGGGCCAGGTGAGTTCCATTTCCCAACAGTGAATTGAAGAGGAAAGAGCCTTGTTGGGCTCGCTCCTCTCCAAGCTTCCTCATTGCTGGGTACGCATCATCCAGCATATGCTCTGGCTGCACCAAGGCTGTGGTTGTCAGTCCCAAAACTACACCACCTCCCCTGAAACTGAAATTAATTAGATATGTCATTTATTGACAATGCATTATCTGCTCCTTTGAATGCTTAATGAAAGAAGCTCCAGCATTTGCAGGAGGGCCGATAATAATAACATGAAGCTACGTCTGTACTAATGCTAGTGGACAATCTCCTTGAAAGATTGTCATCCTCTCAACTGGAGAGTGATGCTTAGTCAACTAATAGCTCTATCAAGGACTCTCCCTAAGAAGAAAGCACTGAAAAAGATAAGCCATACTTGCACAGAAGCTACAACTCCATTTGCTTGGAATCGTTCAGGTGCTCCAGCAGATAAATGCTGAGCATGCTCAATCTGTCCCCATCCACACACATCGTTAGAATCTCTAATTAGAGTAATGACATGCACTGCAGGTCAAGATACAAAAAAAATTAAGACTATGAAGACTGTCAGAAGACACTGATGATGGAAGACAAAGCCATTCACAAAGAACCTCAATGGAAGATGTGTGCTAACAAGTGTCCAAGGCCTTAGAGCACATACATGGAGAATGAACACAAAGGCATATTAAGGTTATGCGGGGTCTACAGATACCCTGAAGCGCCGATCTCGTGGGCCATTCTTTGACACCACCGTCTCAAATATTGAAAGAACATGATCATTTGCTGCATCACCAATAGCATGAACTGCAACCTATACCATAATACAACGTCTCCCCTTCCAATCCTTATGCACCATTCCCTCCCTACTGAGAGATCATCAAAGTCAACATTCTTCCACAAAAATCTACAAGCTTCAGGAAACTCAAACTTTGTCCATGCATAGATCCAACAGTGGAAGTGTTAATTTACTGAAGAATGTGAAGTTTCAAGAACCTCCTCTTACCTGAAGTCCAGCATTGTCAGCACCTAAAACAGCCTCCTGAAGCCAGTCAAGATCCAAGGCAAGAAGCCCATAGTTGGAGTTGTCATCTGCATAGGCCTGGATTGCCAAGCACCACCACCAAGTTTTGTAGTCAATGAAGGATTTCTTGCAACCAGAAGCTCTAGGAGTACAAAACAAGCCACCAAAGGATCTCAACTGGATCTCAACTGGATACAATGAAATCAACAAAGACTACCTTGTGAAATAAAGCCGTCCGAGTCCCTAGACTTCCATCAGCAAAAGCCTTCACACCACCAATGTGTAACCACTGGCTTAAGATAAATCCTCTCTGCCTCACCAAGGCCTGCAGGCACCCACAAATGTCTAGGCTTGTCACAACAGCCACACATACTTTAACATACTATGTGACATGTGACATGATATGCATTTGCAGCACCAGACTAGGTTTTCTTCTGAGTCAATTTGTCTTTGCGTGAGTGCACACACTTACTATGACAGACTGCCAGGTCTCAATAGGGAGAAATATAGACACCCTGACCCGCATCATTCCAGCCGCATCAGCCCACAAGTAAACCTCTGCTCTCAAACAGAGGAGTCATTAGTACTCACCTTTTTGACAGAACAGATTCCTTACCTCAAGACAAGGCTATGGTGTGACATTTGTCTCCTTTAGTATTCAAAAGAACTTCAAAAATGTCACACAAACTGGATTTCAGCCTGTGGGCACAAAACTTGAGTTTGCACACACCAGCAATCAATTGACGAAATTTCCTGATGTTTCTTTAGGCAAACATCCATTCAAATGTCCAAAGAGACTAAGAACACAGAAGAAAGAGGAAAGATGCAAGACCACGGAAGTCATCCCAAGGATGCTCTGATGCTCCAATCCTTCCAAAGTCCACCACTGATGTCACTCCTCTAGATAAGGCAAGTTCACTAGCTCTGATAAGGGCTTCCCTCCGTTCCTCAACCGACATTGGAGGAATGTGATGTGTTATGAGTCTTGATGCCATATCCTTGAAGAGCCCTGTCGGATCTTCAGGCAATAGAAACAAACTCCAACAAACAGCATTGATCAGTCCAATCAACTTGATGCAGACCAGTATGCACCTCTTGTAATCACTCATGCTACTTTAAAGGAAGAGTAACTCTTCCTGCATTGGAGAAGCTAAAATACGATACACAAAGTTGAATAGCCTGAATTCCAAAGTCTGGACTGAGTAATTATAGAACAATGTCATGTTTAGTTGTAGGAGCATGATAGCTTAGTCATGAAGCCCTATTTGATACCAACCACAGGAATAATTTGTTACAGCTGGACCACAGGCCAATTTGATGCTGCTTAGACAGATAGTTCGAATTCCATATAGGCTATGCACTCTTGTAAGGTGCACTAGCTCAATTTTTTTTAACAGCAATCCTTAACCCATGAACCACAATCCCATCAATGGAGTCTTTGAGTACAAGGAATACCTCCATGGATATTCTTCACCACAGTGCCCCCTTCTGGATCAACTGTATCACGACTGATGTTTGCCAGTGCCATAGCCATAGAGTTTGCTAGACATGTGTGCACATCAATTCGACAGGCCCATACCTTTCACACCCAACCCACAGCCACTTATCAGAAACCCAAAAACAGTCCACTTGCTGATCAAATGCAAACCACAAGCCTCGACTTGTCATGGATATACTCAATCAGGGTACTCAGGAGGGAGAATGTGAACGTACTTGACAGAATTCTGCCAGATTTTCAACAAATGGGAGATATGTCAGTGAAAAACCCCTACCCCTCTGGTCTGTGCTCTTCTGATCCTGATTAAAACAATACAACAAATTGTCACGAGAGGCTTACTGGGTGATGTGGTGTAACATTGTCAATCCAGGATGCCTCTGGCAATGTGCCCCCCCAGTTTTCTTCATTCCACATGGATCCAATTATCCATTTGCCACTCTCCACATCTGCTAGATCAGAAGCAAGATATTAAAAATACTCTCTTAGGTACTGATGGAGGACCTTCTAAAATCTCCAATTTCAAGATTGGGACCAGAATTGAGATTTTTTTTTTTTGAAAAAATGAGTACTTGCATCTAAAGAGAGTCTTCCTCACTAGCAGAATCAATATTTACAACTGAAGTCAACCTTAAAAAATCGAGAGATGCAATAATAAGGTAATGCAGATCTGACAACATAACAGCAACCAATCAGCAAGCTTGAAAAAGCAGAAACCCAGCCTGAAAGAACAGAAAAAATAAGACCAAAACAAAACTGAGCAGTTCAAATGGCAGCAACAGATGCATGCACAGGGACCTTCAACACCGTGTATGATATTGACCACCTCCCATAACATCCCCACTGACTTCATCAGCTCCCCAGGTGGAGGTAATGTCAAATATCAACCAATGTACTGAGTTTCTGTCACAAGACTGGCAGCAATAGGAAAACTCATTCATGATGCTGGCTAGCTCAATATCAAATACAAAGGAAGTGTTTTGAGCAAAAGAGGGAACATGTGCAGCATCATGGAGCAGTGGATGGAATTACTACCTTCAGCAGCTATTCTAAATTTTCTTTCAAACTCAGCACGACTGTTCACACAACCCAAATCCACATGTTTCATCTATCCACAGAGCCAACACAAGAAAACCATCAGCAGCATGTAGGCTTGCCCGAAATTAAAACAAAAAACCACACAAATGATGGCAGGAACAAAAATCAACATGAATAATTCCAAAGAAAAGCATGATATATTTGGTTGGACAGGTGAAATGCCACATGTGATTGTTACATTGGGAGTGACTGGCCAGTGAAGAGGATTTCTTGTTTCTTCAACTTTATGTATGCATTCAGCACATGACTGTGCAACTATAATCTGGCTTATCAACTATTTGTTCTTTCCTTTCACCCTGCATAATGGACAAATACAGGCGAGTAAAGCAAACTGTCATGACATACCTGTAGGCCCCCATGTAGAAAGTGAAGATGAGAATCAATGAATCCTGGAGTCACAAATTTGCCCTCCAAATCCACCACCTCCATTTTTGGACCAATTCTCATGTACTGTTGAGAAGAAACCAGTACTTCCATAAGATGAAAAGTTACAAGGAGGACCATCATTGCTGACATTTCTCCTCATAGGCCCAACATCAGCTTCTATTTCCTATTTCCAAAGCTTAATACTTTCTATCAGCATGTGGCTAACAGAATTTATTCCTGATTTTACCAATGTACACCCCTATGTACCACAACTCTTACACATACAATTGGTCCCCCTAATAGTAAATCACAAAGGCTTCAGGGTTTCTTGCTTAGGGTATAGGAGGCCCTCTTCACATTTTAGGAACTATACATCAGGGGCATAGAGACATACCTGCAATTGGGTGAGATTCCCAACACGCAAAATCCGACCCTTGCGAAGAACCATAAATTCGGCCCAGGGATGGATGGAGTCTCCAGTCCAGATAGTTGCATTTGTGAACACTATGTCTGCACCTTCATCTTCCTTGAAGCTCAAACCCTTTCTTGCAAATCTCATGAGGGCAAAATATGTATCTGGCCTCCCCAAGTCATGTGAAGTCAACTCATCAAGTCCATTTCAGCAGCAGTGGCACACAGAAAAATGAAGGCAGAAGCTTTTTGTCAGCATGAAAAAGACCTTCAAGATAATATGAAGACTTTACCGTCAGTTTCATTTCTGTATAGCTAGAATGAATTTTTTCATAACTAAGAAAAAACACAAGAATCTCTTATACTTTGGTTTTTATTACATAAACTTCACCTCACAATCCATATTTGGAACTTCCGTGGCAAGAATGTACTTCATACCTCTATGTCTGAGCTACAGACTGAAAGAGCTTCAAGTACACCAAAACAAAAAAAAAAAACAGAGTAATATAACGCTTATCAATCAATGTAAATGGAAGCTAAAATCATGCTAGAGCATCTCCACCAGTGTTCAGTATGTGACCCTGCAAAAATATTTCTCATGTCCAAGTTTTAGTTACTTTCTTCCAATCCCACCCCATAAAATTGAAACTGGGACTGCAAATAGTTGGGAGACTACTAATAGCAACCCACCTGGAACCATCAAATTATTTAGCCAATCAGAAACAGGGAGCAGCCAATAAACATGACTTGACTGTATTTATTAGACTGTTCCAAGGCTCCTCCAGGGGTCCAAAAGATGTGCATTTTTCAAAAGTCACAGCAGTCTTCAAGTGAATCCACTGGATTTAACTGCTGCACCTCATCCAAGATTTCCTGTGCAGGGCCACAAACTGAGCGCCGATGGAAATGTTCTTAGTTTGTAAGAGTTATCAGGGCAGCAGGCAATGCTTGGACATAGGTCATTTACACCACTCTAGTTTATGCCATTGTGTTGGCAAGAAGGGGAGATTGTGATGTGATGTATCCTTAACTTTCATGTCAGATTTTCCCTTAGTCTCTCCATCCTGCTGATTCTGGAACATGCCAATATATGACCAGACGCAAACGTGCTATGCATGTAAACAAATGTAGATGACATTTCAGCAAATATAGGAGGAAACTAACTGTGCATTACTTGAAACACATCATCGTATCCGTTGGTCATTGTTTCTGTTCATTCCGAGAATCTGACACGGAACGTAAAAAGAAAGACCGATCTGATTCCTGACGCGAATTCGACATATGCTGAGATCATAAAGGAGAAGAAAGTTGTTTGCAAATTTTATGCCTAAAGCAGAAGCTAAATCCGCAGCAATACCTGCTTCTACAACTTTCTCTCTTTTTTCGTGAACTAGGCGACAGTTCTTTTTCTGGAGACATCGCAAGTTTCAGAAACTTGAAAACAACTGACCGATATTCGTCACATAAAAGCCTCCACAACAACAAAATAACCTCCAAAGAAGGGAAAATCAGGAATGAACCTATGGAGAAAAACCAGGAGGGGGCGATAACGATCAGCACCGCCAGCAGCACCAGGAGCCGGAGTCCAAAACACACTTGCCGCTGCTTGCGCCCCATTTTTGCCGAGGCAACACTAAAACGAAAACAAAAAAAAAAAAATCCAAGACAAAATTGAAGCGGAAGAAGATATCTGGCGAATAGAAACGGCAACTACTCGATTGAGAATCGGAAGCTGGAAAGAGACAAAACCGCGAGAGGAAGGAAAGCTTCGATGGCTACCGCAGAAAGGCCATCGCCAAAAAGCGCGAGGCGACGACGAAGAAGCTCCAATCGCAACCCCGTGGGAGCTTAGGGAACAACGAAGCGAACTCGGGAACAGAATGACGTTGAGAACAAGCTGCTAATGTCTTGCAAGTGTTATGTTAAGTAAATATTTTGTTAAAGTGAAATATTTAGGTCATTATTCTCTCATCACTATTTTTCCCTTATTATTGTTCTCAATATTTTTTTTAAAGAAATTTTATGTGATGGTATTGTGGGACGTAATATATGGGAGTTTGAATGCAAATATATTAGTTTATGGTTAGTTCAATAAGTTTCAACAACTTTTGACATGCATTGTTGAGCGGGTCCATTTGTTGATGTGGGATCTATAAATTATTGTGTTTTTTTTTTAAAAATTGAAGTTCCATTGGATATGATTCATAAAATTTTGGAGTTCATTTGGTTGTCTTGAGTTTTGATAAGCATGTCAATATTAAAATTGTCAATTATTATCATGGGACAAGTATTTGACATTAGATCCAAAAAATTTTAAGGTGAATTACGAACAACCATAAGGATAATGTTAAAGGTTTGTATTACTATTATATGAATTGTTTTTCTTGTATTTGCACTAAATGTTGTTACAATATATTTAGCTCTTAAAGATGTAAAAGTTTCATGTTATTATAAGGTTGTGAAATTGTCATATATAATCATTATACCATTTGGACCATTTACACTAATCGTTAAATGTGTTATTGTGTCAATGTTCAAAAATGTATTATTAAACGTTCATGTGTTGAAGTGTGTTTCATTGAAACACAATATGTGAGTTGTTTTGAAATTGCAATATAAAAAAATATCATTTTTATGTAAAGGCAATGATCTAGAATAATTTAACACACGTGAACTACAAAACATATGTCATTTGGGGACAAGTACATCCCATCATGCTATGGTTTGAAATGAGCGTATCTCCATGGCAACACTTGGATCAATTTGAAAAAAAATCATTTGCAAATGTTGAAGAACATTAAAAAATTCTTTTTTTAACATGAGAAAATGTAATATATGTCAAACCATGTTTATTAAGATTAGTAGGATCAAATGTTAAATAATCAAGTGTTGATCGATGTATAGTACATGTTGCAGCCAATTGAATGGGAAATTTTGTTTTTGTTATAATGTGAAAATAATTTGAACCAATTTGAATATCTTTGGATATGGGTTTTGTCGATGTCCATGTAGAATGCATTTTATGTTCATGCAAATTTGTATTTTTATTCTTGTGAATTGATCACATTTGGGATTATTAAATAATACACATATGACTTCTTGTGAATTCAATACTTTAGTTGATCCTTGAAATATTCCATCTCCACCATTTACAAGAACCATCATGTGTTCATCAAGTTCAACCAACATATTTTTCTTTACTTGAATCTCTGAATGCATTTTTAATGTGAAGTTTATGTTATTTTATATTTGAAATGATTGAGGATATGTTTATCTTGTGCACGCAATATGAATACATCCCCTTCACTTTGAAGGAAAATCAATTCATGATGTTTTTTGCTTTGTTTCATTTGTGTAAAATAAATATGGAAATTTTGGATCATTTAGTGGTGTACAAAAACATTGATTATTTATGGTGTCCACATCTGATTACAATTGTGCAACAATTCAAATCTATTTAAAATTTGATGAATTGCACTTTGGCACATGACTTGCTTCAATTCATAACATTTAATTTTTCCATCCTAAAGTTTGGAGGTAAACTACCAATGTTGTTTTCAATAGTTTTGAAAACTCTTGCATCACGAACTATTTAAACTTGATTAAGATCCAAGTGATAATTACATCAAAATTTCAAAAAAAATTGGTGTGAATACGTTTGATTGATCTTAATCAAAAAATAATAAATTTCAGTGTTATTTTCCCTATTTAAATGAGATTTCATCTAATACTATCAATTGCAATTGGTCATATTTCTTGACTAAATTATCTAAATGTTCTAAATTTAATGATAGTAAACCTTTACAATTAAGTGGTGTAAAAAGACTTGAATGAATTATAGTTCCATCAATGTTAAATATTATTTTTCTAATATATGCCATGAGCAAAACTTTCCATTTTAAAAGGCATAAATGAGGATGTATGTTGTAATAACATATCAAAGCTTGAATTATAAACATTAATGTGAAAGTTTTACCTATACTAGCACCTCCAGTAATGAATAAATGAATTGGTTCATTTGGGTTTTGGTTTTTTCTATACATGACATCATAAAATATAAAATGTTCCTTATTCATTTTTTGAAGTAATGAATGGAATTTGTGGGTAGGCATAATTTGATCTTGAACATCAATATTGGTTGAATTGAAAATATTGGAAATACTTATACATGGGTTTACAATATATTCGATACAAATGTTATATGGTTCCACTCCAGTACAATCAATAATATTTTATGATAGAAACCCAATATTTGCATTAGGGAATTTATCCATCCATATGTTAGTGTCAATTTTTGTTGTTAATGGAATAGCTTGTGATTTTATGTTTTCCCAATTTGTTGTGTATGCATTATTATTATCAGATATGTGTGTGTGTGTGTGTGTGTGTGTGTGTGTTTTTTTCTCAATAAATTGATTTGTATTTCATGCATGTTATATGCCACATTCCATGTGGAATGGTCACCTTTGAAAGTATGTTCATTATCAAATAAAGGAATAAACAATAATAATTATTTTTTATAATAATTTTATGGGTCTTTATGTTCAACAAAATGAATTATATGTAAAAAATTCCTTTTTTCCCTGAAATTTACAATGGCATAATTTGTAACAAATTCAACAAGAGTAATGCTAGATAAATAGGTAGGTCTTTTGATGTATTTATCAATGGTTGATAAAAATATAATATTTGTAAAGTCCAAAGAAAATGTTTTTAATGATGCAACATTTTTTAATACAAATGCACGTTCTTGTAATGGGGATGTATTAATAAATTCAAATGTTTTAGCTACATGGTCAATGGTATAGACAACATGATATATGCAACTAATTGTGCTAACATTTGTTAAACATTAAAAAAATACATTTCCCATCTTTCGAATGTGAATACGCGCTTCAATTTTGTTTTCATTCCAACTAATAATTATGTTTTTCAACTTTTCAAATGTGCAAAAACTAACTACAAATAAAGGTCAAGTATGAATTGCACATCTATGTTTGCTTGCCAAAAATTTTCAACATGAATACCAAAGGGATTTGTGCATATGTCTTTACATAATCTTTCTAAAAAAATTGTTAAAGTTTTTTTTTATTTTACTCATAATGCATTGACGCATGTCTGTTTATTTATAAAAAGAAATTCTAGTAATGTGCTAAATGACATAGATGTTGTTTGTAAATCAATTTTACTAAGTGGATTAAAAAAAAATGAGAATTTCACTTTAAAAAACCTTTTCTAAAAGGGTTAAAATTTTCATTGGGAATGTTTCAAGAATTTTTCCATAGGAGGCCATGGAAAGTTAAATTGACAAATGGTTTAATTTTTCTTCCTATGAGTCTTTTTGTGACGATGTGTTTCAACTTCACTAAAAATGGGTGCTAGTTTATGATTATCACATGATATATATTTATCCACAAAGTTTTCAATTACATTGTTTGAATCCAAACTATAAGTTGGAGCATTTGCAATCCATAAAAATCCATGGTTATATTGACTTTCACAACTTTGAAATTGTGTAACAATGAAAAAATCTAGTAAATGCCCAAAAATGGAATTATCTTTCATACACAATGTATGAAAAGATTTCATATCATTAGCATGATATAGTGTGCAATAAAATCACATTGTGTAAGATCTGTAACATGTTTGGGGTTCTAATGTATCAAAAGGAATGGTAAATCTTTATTTTTTTACTATTTAAATCATACAAACATTTTAATATAGGAAACCATTTACTCTCAACAATAGTAAATGTAACAAAAAATATTGGGGAACTATTACAAAGACATTTTTCTTTAATCGACTTAGGTGAAGTAGGTAGTCTTGAAAAATCCATATATCTCAAATCAAAATGTAAAATAACATCCAATTTTGTTTGTTTATGACATCACATGCTTGAAGTTGACCTTCAAAAAGTTTCCCATTACATATGTGAACCCAAGATGATGAAATAACAAGAATAAATCAATATTCTAATAACTTTAAAAAATAAATTTGGTATATGTGTGGCAAAAAAAATTTATGTAACAATTCCCATTGAACATTTATAAGACATTTTAATTCCTTGGTTGTTATGGGGTTGTCCAAAAAACAATGTTGGAAAGTTCAATTCTTCACAATGGGGATCTTGAAAAAAACCTAATGCTTTGAAATCTTGGCATGATGCCATAGTTACAACATTTTCAAAATAATCATATATTTATTTGGAAGATAATATGTTTTTTTATAATTGTATTTATTAATAGGTCTTCTTGTTCTTCTTCAAATCTATCTTCATTATTATGGTCACATGACTCATCATCATCAATGTCACAAGAAACATCAATATTGGTTTGTATTGATAATGTGAACATATCAATCCATTGTGGATGAATTGTTATTCTAAAATTCTCATATAATGGTGTGTTGAGAAGATCATTTAATACCAACATAATGAGGTTCAAATGCACATTACCTATTAAATATGGTGATTATATTCCCATCGTCTTTTTAATGATATCTACCAATTGTTGTTTCATCATGAGGAACATGAGGTAATATTGATTGGGTAGAATTGATATTGGATAGAACATTTATAATACTTCCTTTTATGTTATATTGTCCATAACCTTGGAGTTGTCAAATTTGAACAAATGTTAAATGAGGTGATACTAATTGTTTTTCTAATTCATTTAGTCTATACAAAATCTATGTCATTGTTCAATTTAATATTTGTAGGAACTAGAAGATTTGGTGTTTTTTCATTAGAAAAATTTAATTTTTACAATAATAGATTTTTTTCTTGAGGTGGAACATGTAAAGAATACTCTTGAATTGTGGATTTGAATTTTTTCTTGTTTCTTTTAAGCACAATCAATGACAACACACACATGGATGAATGCGCATATCCAATAATTTTGAAAATACTTATCATGATGAAATGATGGATTTTTCAATGTTGTCAAATATATATATATATATATATTCATGTATTATGTTTGAAATCAATGTATTGTGAACATTAACAGTTGAAGATGGTTGTTCAATGTGTAGTGATTCCATAAGGTTATTACATGTTGGTACGGAAAATTTTGGATTTTCATGTGAATGTTGTTCCAAAAAATGTGTTTGTGGAATATCATTAAGGCTAACATTTGTATTTGTTGATGTTTCTATGTTCTTTAAACAAAAGGAAATATTTTTTACAAGATTTACATTTTATTTTTTAAGGTGGTGTAAATGAGAATATACAAATTCATGAGTGAATCTCAATTCTAAGGTGGAATTGTTGGTAAGAATTTTTTTGGCTATATCTTTTAAATGGAAGATGGAAATGTAGTCATTAAATTTTTTAATTATTCATTGGTGCATCAATTTCCAATGGAAATGTTTAGATTTTCAATCACATTTTCATGTGATATTTCATATTTTTGTTTTTTTGTGTGCATATTATTATTGATTCCATACAAAAGTAGAGATCATTTTTTACCTTGTTGTTTAATGGAAATTGTTCTTGATTGGTTGGTTTGTTTCCTTTGTGATAATATATTTTGGTCTACTTCCCAGGAAGCATGGTAAAAATTGATTGGTTCATAATGCCCATTTCTAACATTTACCATGTCATCATGATAAAGTAATTGTAATGTATTATTGCTTATGAAATCATCACCTACTCAAAAACATATCACACAATTAGTCTTTTGCCAAACATGGATGTGATTTACTAATTTAATTTGCCAAACAAAACATGACACGATTATCGCCCCATAAACCTCCAAAATTAGCACTAAACTCATGCTCATTTTTTGAATATAGGTTTGTAAAGAACTTATACCATGATTTTCATACAATGAAGAAACATTGAAATGATTATAAATCATTTCTTGAATTTGGGGGTTGATGGGTTGTTGAAGGGATTGTGCAAAATGGGTCATGCATTGAATTCAAAATTGAAGTGAAGTTTGTGAATAATAAAATAAAAATGTGAAGGAATCAAACAAACAATCACCATGTACAAAAAGATAATTTTGGATTTGTTGAAAATGGTTACCATGAAGCACAAGATCAATGTTCATTATGAGGTCAATAGAAAATAAAGAAAAATTATAGTATTCTTGTGTTTATGTAGTTTGATTGCAGTTTAATTTTTTTCAAAAAAATAACACAATGAAAAACCCAAAATAAAATAAAAATCAATGGCTAGAAAACTACCTAAATGTTAATTAACTAATGTGTAAAATGAACTCAAGAAAAAAAGGAAAGAGAAGGGGAAAAATGAAGAGGTACAAGCCTAGAGTAGAATGCAAGCTAAGTAACCCTTAAGTTAAAACAAGAAAAAAAAGAGAAAAAAAAGGAATGGCCCACTACTAACTAGTTGATATATTACCAAATGCACTATTCACCAAAACGCCATTAACTTGGGAACAAAAATATAAATAAATAAATAAACTTTTTTCTTGTAAAATATTTTTCCACTTTAATTTGGAGGCTTCAATTTCACAAGATACTTTTGTATTTTAATAATGGTAAATTTTTTTAACAACATAATGAAATATTAACAAATACCAAAAATAGGGGCAAAAACAAAAAAACACCTTAAACAATAAAGATAATATAGAAATATGTAAGGTATATGGTGGTATGTTGTTATGTGGTATGCATGCAATATGTGATATGTTGGTGAGAATAAAACATGAACTAAAAAGTCAGTAATAAGGAAAAAATATTTTCATATTCAAACTTTAAAGGTGTGGCTTTACAATATGTCATAGAGAACTATCTACATACAAAAATTGCTAATTACATACAAAATACAAAATATCTTGATGAAAGCAAAATCCCAAAAAAGTTCAAGCACAAGAAGAATCTCTAACAACTTTTGTAATAACCTATACAACATTTTTTTGGAACAAGGAGCTTCAATTGGATTCAAATGGAAAGTACCAAAAACTTTCAAGTTTACGAGGTTGATCATGACATTCTTTAACTGGAATATTTTGCCATAAAATCCTTTTCTTGTAATTTGAACAAGGGAAAAATAGCTAAGGGGTAAAAACACAGTAAAAGGAACCATGGCAACCAAGGTCGAAGTCCTTACCAAGGACTACATTTTACACATGTCTTACATGTATTGGTCTATTAATATCAAAACTATGTTTTAAATGTAATTTTTGGGACTAGATATTAATATTGAGACCAAACATGACTCAAACTATAAGTTTATTTATTTATTTTTTGCATGAAGACCTAGATTATAATCAAATGTACATATATATATATATAAACCATGATGACACATTTTGAACTTTTTTTATCATTAAAGACATTTAGAATCAAAATCAACAAAATCTATTAAAAGGATTCAATACATGTGCATTTAAAAATATAAACACATGTTGCCCTTCTTATGAAATATATTAGAGAGCCCATAATAAATTTGAGAACATTTTAATAACAAAAAGCACATTCAAATTTTAAAATCCTTCAAAAGACCTTGTCAACAAGAGCTTTGTGTATGACAAAAGACTCCAATAACATAGTGAAATGACTCCAAATTCATAGGAGTGCAATTACATGAACACCAAAACATAATTACAAATTATGGATAAATAAATCATTAAATACAATTAATGGTGATTTTCCAAAGTAATGTAAATGTAGTTTTAAACATTATTAATAACTTTCTTGGCTCCTTTTACTGTGAATGTACCCAAAGGAATTTTGACATGGGAATGCATGGTGGACCATTAACAACTTCAACTATGGTATTGATATGAATATCAAAAACACGTGCAACAACTTTACACAAATTACATAAATACAACCCAATAAAAGGCTACTAGTAAATATCATTGAGTTTGCATTTGGAGCCACCTTGTTTATAGGGTAATGGAAAAGATTTGTTAAACACTCATCAACCTAATTTTAAAAATCAGATGTTAGAAAGTTTAATATTTCAAATTAGATTAGAATCTAAGAAAGTTGTAACATACTAGAATATTTCAACTTTAATTTGTTAGAATTGGAATCTAACATTGTAGTATAATGAAATAAAATAAAAGGAGCTTAACCTTGTGGGTTATGGCACCATCAAATTTGACATAGAGATTGAAAACCTCTTTCAATTTTTTTTGCAATGAAAGTAACAGCACTAGAACAATGATGGATGAAGCAATAGTGAGCAAACATGCATTACCTTTGTCGTTACAACAATATTTTTCATAATGCAAAACGTAGGTATTCCTTTTTAAAACTATTTTGCCAAATCATGGAACTTAATACAAAATGAAACAACAAAACTCACCTATAACCAAATAAATGCACTATAAGTTCAAGTTGGAAAAAACCAAAAGCAATAATGTTTTAAGATCTTGCTTTTCAAAGACTTACAATTTGAACGTCTTTTAGATTGTTTTCATTAACAAATAATAGCTCAAACTTGCTATCAATCTCCCCATGCACTCCAATAACAATAAAAGCAATGGTGATTGTAATAAATGGTTTAAGCATGCAACGAGAAAAACTATGAATGATGTTTTTCGACAAAAAATGTAGTTTCATAAGAGGATCAAATGTTAAAATGGTTGTCATTTTTGTGGTTATGGAAAGTTTAATCATCTAATCATAATCTCCTTTGTCATAATTTGTTTTGGCTTTCACAAAGAAATTTTTCAATTGTAAAAACAATTTTTTTTATGAATTTAAAATGTGTTTTGATCAAACTCCCTTTGATGCTAAAAATGATTGTGGTGATACCCACAATATCAATGACATCTACATGAATGTATGAAAAAACCACAAATTTAAAAAGAAATGTGGATGAAATTAATGACTAACCATAAACATTCACAACCAAACACTCAAAAACAACATTGCAAATTATATGATCAATGTCTTCCACTAGAAGAACTGGGTGTTCATTTCTTTTTGCCATTTTGACCTTATCAAATCAAAGTTTAATGATTTCAAAACAAGGCTTGAGCACAATAAGATTGAAAACACAAATATGTGTTTGCAAAGAGATTGAATGAACATTATTTGAAACCCATTATTTTTCAATAGGTCACAATTTCCAACCAAGAATCATTTAATTGTTGTAAACTAAGATACAATTCAATGAAAGAACCTTATATAACAACAATGAAAATTAAATAAAACCTTGGGTGGGCACAATAACAAAAAATCTTAAATGATGACCCTAAAACCAGAAAGGAGGAAAATCAACACCTATGAACTAGAAAAGTAAAGAAATAAAACCCTTGGGGGGCAAAAAAAATCACTTGAAGTGACCCCCATTGGGTGAGCAATATCACCTACCAATTTGTAAAACATGAATGCTCCTCTCATTATCCTTTTACCAATGTCAGTTTTTTGAAATAATGCCCAATCATGGTTTCTTCGTACCCACTTAAAATCATAATCCCAAATTTTTCATTTTGCATCTACTATCTATTATAATAATATAGAATAAAATCCTTTTTGATAATAGTAAGATGCAAGGTCTTTTGGAGGTGCAACAATCAAGATGTGACTACCATCAATAGCTCCAAGTACATAAGGTATTCCATGTAAGGCTTTAAATTTTGTTGCATTGATTTTTATTCTTGTTAGTGTTGGCTTTTCAAACATTCGAGGTTTCAAAAGGGTTATAATTGCTACACAACATTCTAACAATAATTGAGGTTATACCAATGGCTACCCCATATATTTCACCATGAGCTAACAAAATATTTTCACTTCATAATTTTGAAAGTGTTATTGCAAATTTGGTTTCTACTAAAATACATGCCTTCATATTTGTAACTATTCTTACAATTGCAAGAGTTAGTACTTGACATAGATATTTGAAAAAAGTTGAATTTAACCCCATACATTGGTGAAACATTTTCTCGAAAAAACACTGCAAAAGATGTCACATCATGAATCCCTTGAACCTCTGATAGCTCCACACCATTCTAGTTCTCGGATTGCCTCTTTCCATGATCTAAAAAGAAATCATGATTAGTGCAACACTTTGTTCATTGAAGACAAGATACTCCAATGCCAAAATGCTCATAATCACATGTTTGATGGCCATGAAAAAAGCAAAGGGTCACAACAATGTTGCACCTTCTTTCTTCCATGGTCTAGGGCTTAGAAGGTGAGAAGAAAGTCCAAAGAAGAAAGGACTTCGAAAAAAATGAATATATATTTTTAAAAAGAATGTATAAAAATAGAGAAGAAATGAGACAAGAAAACGTGAGTTGAAATGAAAGTATGAAAAAAAAATGAACAATGGATAAAAGGACTCTAACATAGTATGAAAGAGAATGACAAATTCAAGAAAGACGAGATAAGATAAGATTTTAGACCTTCACAACCCAAAAAGGCTTTACATGACTTAAGCCCAATTCATGGTCATGCCATATTTTTATGACCTTGTTGAGCCCAATTTTTAGACCAAAACCTCCGATCTTGGGCCATCCACTGGATGCCCATTTTGACTCAATCGTGGATGAACACTTTAACTAAGTTAAAATCTGGTTTTACCTTGGTAACCCATTTTGCAAGAAGTAGGTCCTATATATAGGTACATAGGTAGGAAAATAGGTGACTACTAGGTGACTAGCTAGTTTATAGTAATTTCCCTTTGTAATGTATTTTACAACCTAACACCTGCACATTGAACAATACTCAGAAGTTTGGCAGTGAACACCAGAAAACATTGGAGAACAGGACATTGAAGCATCAAACATCATTGTTTGCAGACCACTAAAACTGATGTCTGCAGATTATCAATTTTGCAACAATCATATGCACCCAGAAAAACCCAATACACAATCTCTGTTCCCACACCACTACCACTACCACAAGTCAATATCAATCACTCACAATGTACATGGCAATTTCCAACACCAATTGAAGCATACAAACTGCAAGGCTCAAAACAATCGTTTTACTTCACTGTGCCACTTTGATTGTCAACGTTGAGTTTAAGCAACAAAATATCATTGCATGGTTCTCCCCAAAAAAATTCTTGGCATGGTTATGACCATACAACCTTCATTCAAAGGACACACTGGAATTTGAAATGGCACACAACTTGCAATCAGACAAGATGAAAGATGGACTTGCTTAGCAGGCACTGACCCCCATTCCTATGAGTCAAAAAAGCTCTGGATACTGGGTCACAGCATAGCATGTCCATAATCAGAACAAAACTAGACGCCGTGTGGAAACAATGTGCACACATGTTTAGCCAGCATTGGCACATATCTCACTAGTCTATCAGGATGCCAAACACAAGCTGAAAGCTTTGTTTCATGAACACTGTATTATTGCTTTGGTTATGTCAATGGTCTCAGGTTTGGAATAAGGACAGTCTCCTGAAAGATACTCTTCATCAGTCTGCACAATAGTTGAACAGCTTATCAACTCAATTCTTTTTGGTAACAGAGGAAGCAACAAAAAGAAAATATTTCTGCTTTGGTATTCTTGAACAACAAAGATGATTTAGTCCAGAGAATAACCATTCACTCTACAGCACATGAGGAACTCCCACATCTGGACCTTGCAAGATAGAGCAAAGGGTTTGAGGACTACAACTAAGGACAGACTTTGAGTTCAGGGCGCTGGTTTGACAAGACATGGTTGGCTTTCTCATTGAAATCATCTCATGAAAAAACACATCAACCCTAAAAATATCACAAAATATGCCAATGGGAGTCAGGTCCAATAAGTCCATATGCACACAATTGCAACATTCTCAATCTCCTGCTTCACAAATTTCTTCCATCATCCAGTTCTGGCAGTGCTTCTTGCATGGCATTGTTTGGTCAACTATTCCTGCAATTAAACAGTTCAAGTTCAGCCACAAAATGAGAAGTTTACAACTAGAAAACAATCTACAAACCTGCAAGTGTAACGTATTCAGCAGTGATGTGGCCTTTAAGCTTGGTGTTGATAATGAAGTGCTGGGGATGGCGCCGCAGAAGATTTAAGAGTCCTGCCCATGGCCGGTTGTTCCCCTTCCCCTCCATATCTGATAAGCTTCCGTCATCTGTACCTACAAGCCTCCGAACCTTTTGTGGCAGATTGCGGCCATGATAAAGGTCCAGCAGCTCTGTGTGGAGCTTGGACATAGGCAACCAATCACCTGGTGCACAAAGCTCTTGCAAGACCCTCGCCACAACACCGATCATCTCTCTCTCCTCTAATTGGTCCTGTGTCATCTCCAATTCTGCATCCATCCTCCTGACATTGCTGTGATGTTCAAATAGGTGCGGTTGCATCTGCAGGGCATTGCTTCCAGTTGCCATCAATGCATCCCCATCCTGCATGTTCCATGGCAATGTGCCCAACTTCTTCTCTCTGAAACCACCACCACCAGCTTCATTCTTGGACTGTCCTCTCATCTTCTTGGCAGGCTCAGGGCCTCCTTCCTCTCCTTGTCTACTGCGCTTTGATACTCCACCACTGCCACTATCTTTTCTAGAACTTACAGGTTTCTTGCGAGAAAGCCCTACCCCTGGCAAGGCCAGTGTTGTGGGTGCAGATAGAGCAGTCACGGCCCTTGCGATCTTCCTGGCCGGCAAAAGAAAATAGAACTTCTTGTCTCCGATTTGCAGCAGGTCCTGCGAGTCGAGCTTGACTGGACCATTTCCCGGCAGATGGAGTACTCCTTCCACATAGCACCCGTTCTTCCCCACAACTTCAAGCACGAACCTGCGCCGTTCGAAGTCATAGAAAATACGAGCATGCTGACGCGAGATGTTCATTCCACCTCCCAACCCAGCCAGGTCAACATCCACAAACGATTTCTTGCTGTTCCTTCCCAGCACAATCGAATACGTCTGCATGTAATACTCAAAATCCTCGCCCTGCAACTTTGCAAACCCTGCTTCCAATTCCGCCATCAAATACCTACTTCCTCTCTTTCCAGTTCTCCTCTTTCCGCAAAACAAACCCCCTTCCCTCCCCTGACCTCGATTTCTCAACCACCGAAAGAAGAAGAAGAAGAAGAAGAAGAAGAAAACACTCCCTCCAATCCTTCAAACCCTTTTTACTACTTCCACAATCCAGCAACAACAAAACTCTCCAACAACATCCCTAGTTTTTTGTCCAAACACAAAGAAAAAATTCCAGAATCAAAGAAAACCCCCCGCTCAAACAAAGCCAAAACACCGTTTCCAACTCCCGCATCCAGAATAATGCTTACCCCCTTCAATCTACAGCTTAAAAGAAAAGCAAAAACCACACCGCAACAAAACAAAACAACAAGTGAAAAAAAAAAACACAACAAAAAACAAAACAAAACAAAGAAACCCAAAAAAATTTATTAAAAAATTAAAATTTTAAAAAAAAGAGAAAAAAAAGCTTACAACGCCATCGTCCCCCTCTCCTTGATATTACTATTACGACACACACATCGGTCGGATTTCTTCCAACGCCTTACAACACCGATGCCTTCTCTACCTTCACCTGCACTTCTCCTCCTCCTCCTCCTCCTCATCTTCGTCTTCATCTTCCTCACTCTTCTCCAAACCCTAAAACCACCCTTTGACCGTATGCACACATCCCAATACTATCTCCCTCCTACGGTACAAAAGATCCAATCTACAAACTCGTAGACACATGTACATACGATGCATACATACATACATGTATATGTATATGTGTGCGTTTGTATATGTATATATTTTATTCTCTTCTCCAAAACCCTAAAACCAGCCTTTGACCGTATTTTCACATCCCGATACTATCTCCCTCCTATGTTATAAAAGATCCGATCTACAAACTCGTAGACATACATACATACTGTACATAAATACATGAATATGTATATGTGTGCATTTGTGTGGGTGTGTATTTTAGTTTCTTCTCCAAAACCCTAAAACTAGCCTTTGACCATATGTGCACATCACAATACCATCTCCCTCCTACAGTATAAAAGATCTAAACTACAAACTCGTAGATATGTACATACGGTACATGTACATGTATTGTCTCCCTCCCATGATATGAAAGACTCAATGTACAAATTCATACATATGTACATACATACATTGACGTCATACATGCTACTCATCTTGGTTTAGTTCTCAACAGAGTAAGTGAAAAGAACCAAATTTTCTTGACCTCAAATTACCAAATTTGTGGAGGATTGAACCTTGCACCTATTGAGTTAGGGGAAGATCCTAGAACATTGGGTTACCATAACAAAAAATGTTTACAAAAATGAAGGATTCGTAATGTTTATTATATAAATCTTAACATATTTAGATTGGGGTTGTTGGACCTCTTTTTTCTTTTGGTATCCATGAATTTGTTTTTTTGGTTTTTTAATATTGGGAAAATGACAATTTTTTTGCAGAAGAAAACACATTCTACATTGACACCATGTTTTTTTTAATTTTTAATTTTTAATTTTTTAAAATTTAATTTATTTTTAAATAATTTTAACCAATTTTTTTTCTCAAAATGCATTCCAAAACTTTTTAAATCTACCATAAAAAGAATCACCAATGATGTTAGTGTTTAAAATGATGATGGTCCCTTCGCATGTCGAGGAGTGTGGTTTGGACTAATGATGGTTGGTTACCATATTTTGGAAAAGATGTCAAATGGTTACTACCTAATTGGCTTTTGTGGTGTGGCCCTAACTAAGTATATTAAACCTCCTAGAAGGTCACCCATGCTAATACAATTCTTGTCGAAGTGGGCTGAACTTCAAAGTACTCTTATGAAAAAATCAACTTTTTTAGAAACATATTAAGATATCCTAAAACAAACCTTCTTCTTTTTTTCATATCAAACCTTTTTGAATCTCCCCAATGCAAAGACAATAATGCTAGCTCGCCATAGACAAATGTGGACATTGTAGCTTATTTTTGTACAAGAGAGATTGATTTTACAACTGGAAAAATACTTGCAAAATTCACAATGACAAAACAACGCACATAATATGCACAAGCATTGTAGAAACAAGCTTATACCTTTGACAATAACACCCAAATAAACAATAAACAAAAAGAAGAGTTTCTAGCTTTTAGCACATGTTGGATCCTAATGTTTTGACAATTTGTGTAAGGAAAAGGTTCAAAATTTTCCCCAAAAAAAACAAAAACCGGTGATGACCATGACATGTTGAAAGAAGATGTTCAAGATTAAGAGTTAGAGGAGTTTTTCTTAAGATGATGTGAATTTAAGATTAATGGTCAAGTGTTTTAGGGCTTGAAACTTTGTGTTACTTCAAAATTGCTGTTTTGAAATTTCATGTTATGTTTTCTCTAATCAAGTCATTACAATTTTAAAGATCTCTGAAATTTTACGTGATTACAAGTTTTATGTGTTTTGACCTGAAGATACATCAATTATCATACTTTCACATTTCCAAATCCAGAATTTTAAACAAATTAGGTAATGTTGTCTTGGAATTTATTATAGTTTCAACATTGTGCCCTTGGAATTTTTGAAACATTTCAACATCTCAATTTTAGTTAATTTATGGAAAATCTAACCAAAAGGTTAGATAACCTTAATTAAAGTAACTTATGCCTTATTAGGAATTGCCATAATAAGCATTCATCCATAAAACTAGGACAAAAATTTGTAAAGCTTGAAACAAGAATTGGAAATTTTTCATTTATAATTTGGAAATCAAATTTGATTTTTTTTCCCCATAACTATTACCAAACAATAAAATCACCCAATAATGGTTTGGATGTAGTTATCCTATGTGGTGAGAAAGCTTCCAAAAATGATGTTTTGTCTAAGAGGAGGGGCAAAAAGGTGGGATCAATGTATGTGCGTTGTAAAAACCATCTTCAATTAGGATGTTCAATTCATGCGTCACTTGTATGCGATCCAATGTAGTCATCATGGTATATCAAGATCAATTAAGGTTGTAAAATTTTAAAAGATTTGATTATAAGATCATCTCCACCAACATATTGCACAACATGTTTTGAATGAAAATCATTAAAAACTTCTGCAACATACTCAATAGAATGGCTTTGGAATAGCTTTTGCTCAATATGTTGGCAAAAGCTATTCCCTAATTTAATATCACAATCTAACAACTATTTTTTATAAGTCTTATATAATGACTGGTCCAAGTGGTTTGCTATTACTAGGTTTTGACCTTTCCAATCCTAGTTTCAAGTCTATGGGTGGGGCTAAAGAAATCAAAAATAAGGAATCTTGGATATGAAATATAATATTGAAGGGCCAAATACCAAATATGAGCGGAGTTGCTCTAAAGGATGTGAGTTCCATAATATTTTGCATTGTCATTTTATTACATGGCACTTCGGTTTCATGTTACATTTAAAATTGTGTTAATTTTAGAAATCAATATTCTTTTTAAGTGTTTTTTTATGTTCAATATTTTCAATAATCTCAAATTGATTTAGTTGTCAGACCTATATGCCTATCTTTTGGTGAGATATGGTTTATTTCAATGATTATCACGACTTTCATCAAAATTTTGGAGAATTCAGTAATTTGATTTCTGTTTGTAAGTTTTCATTCCTTACAAATGTTTTTGATTCAGTCAACTTCCTCTTGTAGGAATACCTTGGAGGCAACCCTTGTCCTTTTTGGACATTTTAGCCCACAAAAATATGTTCAATTGGAATAGCTTCATATCTTGAGGTATGGATAAACTACAATACTTGAATTGAGAGTAATTACATCAATACAATTTATTTTGTATCTTGGTTTGTTTATCAGAAATCATTTGGTTTCACCCTTGTTAATCCTCAAACTACTATAGTGGCGTTCCCATTCACACTAAAAATAATTATTTCTGGCCGCTGCGGAAAAAAAAACTAATTTTTTACAGCCAGTGCGAAGTTGCAAATTAATCCGATAATTCTGCAACCCTGTCAGCGAAAAATACCAAAAATGGCAGAATAGGTAGCTGCCCTAAGAGTCTCGAAGCAAGGCTCTAACCAGTATTGGTGATGTTGATCTAACAACTGAATTCTAATCTTCTCCATCTAATCCATCCTCCTTAGAGTCAGAACCATCTAGGTCTACATCACTTGGAACATCAAACTGATCATCCAGGAAGGCCTCCATCACACCGGCCAATGAAGCCTGCTCCATATGCGCGAGCACTTCGATGTCCCCCTTAGGCCCTGCCGTCGTATCCTCCTCCGCTGCTTCCAGTACCAGCAGACCCCTTGTCAGACATTCTGACAAGGCCTTTGCTTGGAACTCCGCTTCATGAATCTTCCCCATCTCGCACTTCGTCCACCCCTTCCTGATCATCTGCTTGAGCCCTGCCAGCTCCTCCCAGGAACCCATTAACCAGCCTACCAAGTGGCATCTGAACTCCTTGATCCCAAGCTGGAGCTAGATGTTATCCGGCTGCACCCTGTTGAGCACTTGACATGCTACTTGTTGGCTTTGCCACAGATTGAACTGAGTGCGAAAGCGGTGCTTGAAAAGGCGCTGCAGAACTACATCAGCAACCTGCAGCTTGCTAGTGCAGTTGGCAGGAACAAAGACGAGGTGTAGAAACGGATGATTCTCCTTTAACCACCCTCTAAACTCCTCTGAGATATGCACCTTCCAACAATCAATGTTCCAGATGTAATGTTGAGAGGACGAAGCACGCCCCAACTCCTCACATTGCTTTGCATGCCACGGCACAATGACCTGGTCAACGAACTCCCTCATGGTCTGCTGGTTAGACCAATGGTTGGACGACATGGTCAGATGCCAGCCCTTCGCCCTAGCTGCCACTG
>Ga0116231_10001238_pt1 | contig 51450 bp, 47 predicted proteins | sample S1TSphgellanicum_2_FD_89695 | JGI IMG/M metagenome (GOLD analysis project Ga0116231, IMG submission 89695) | Host-associated microbial communities from peat moss isolated from Minnesota, USA - S1T2_Fd - Sphagnum magellanicum MG | ecosystem: Host-associated > Plants > Peat moss > Unclassified...
GCTATTAGCCCTAAATGATCTATGTCTTCAACTTCTATTTTTGCTTCTGCTGTCATCTTGATTACTTTCGATACACCTAAATTTAAATAACTATTTTATAATTTAACCTGCTGAATATGGGATACCAATCGCCTATTTATCTCGTATGGGATACTGTTACGGTAGATTGATACCAATTGAGCGTGGTTATCGCCGCCTATCTCGTTATCAACAAGAACTAACGCCAGAAGATAAATTGATAGCAGCGAGAAAAATTATTCAAGCCAAATTAAAAAATAGTCGTACTTTTTTGCTACGTCAGCAACGCCGTAACCCATCTCAAGCTGTTGAAATCGCTATTAAAAGTCTGGAAATTTTAGCACAAAAAGCAGGAGAGGCAGAAACCATCGAGCGCTTAATGGGTTTAGAAGGTGCTGGTGCTGCACAATATTTCAATGCTTTTGGAGAATGTTTAAACAATCCCAATTTTGTGTTTTTAGCTCGTAGTCGTCGTCCACCAGGAAATCCAGTAAATGCCATGTTGAGTTTTGGGTATCAAATTTTGTGGAATCATCTTCTCACTTTAATTGAACTCCAAGGATTAGACCCTTATTATGCTTGTTTGCATCAAGGCACAGAACGCCATCCAGCATTAACTTCTGACTTAATTGAGGAGTTTCGTACTCCAATTATTGATTCATTAGTACTATGGTTAGTCAACACCAAAATTATGGATGTTAACAATGATTTTGAATATCATGATTGTGGTTGCTACTTGAATAATTTTGGCAGACCTAAGTATATAAAGTAATGGCACAAATTTCTAGACTTAGAAATGATTCTATTTCAGCAACCCAATTATTTAGACAAGCTTTTGAGAAAGAACAGTTAGCAGCTGAATTAATAATACATGATTTAACAGCAGAGCCAACCCGTTCAGTATTACATCGTAGTGCTGCTTATTTAGCAATGGATTGTGGTGATATTCATGCTGCAGAAAAGTTAATTACATCAGCTTTATCAGGAAACCCACCCCAGGAAATTGTTGATGAACTCAAAGATTTATTTGTGCAAATCAACAATATAAACCATAGGAAAATGGCAAAAAATTCAAAGTTCCTCGCCCCATGGGAGAGGGATTTAGGGTGAGGGCTTTTATGGTCGATTAATATTAATCAAATCAGTCAAGATACTATCCAAACTACCATTGACTTGGATGCGATCGATTTTCTCCGCGATTCTTTCCAACACCTCCAATTCCTTCAAACGCAAAGCAACAGGATTATCCTCCATCACTTTTGCTGTATTCAACATACTGCGAGTCGCAGCAGTTTCCTCCCGACGCCGAACTACATTCGCTTGAGCAGCTTTTTCCGCTTCCACCACCTTACTTAAAATCGCCTTGATCTCCCCAGGAAGAATAATATCCTTGACTCCAACAGAATCAATTTCTATTCCATAGTCTGCGGTTTTCTGGCGAATGTATTCAGAAATACTTCTATCAATTGACCCTTTATCTTCTAGCAAAGCATCAAGACTGCGTTCACCCACAGCTCCCCGTAGAGCAAACTGTAATTCCTTGTACAAGAAGCTAGGAATATCCGCCAAGCTATTTTTGGCTTTCAATGGGTCAAGGATACGATAACCAGCAGTTAAGTTTAACCGCAGAGGTACTTTATCCTTAGATAAAATATCCTGACCAGATACCTCCATTGTCTGTAATCGTAAGTCTACTGTTTCCGTTAACCAAGACCGTCCAAACATCCACCAAGCATGTATCCCTGGCTGGAGTAGGGTTTGAAACTCTTGGTTAATATACAGTAAACCAATATGTTGAACGGGGACTTCCCGAATGTGTAAGCAATTACGACTCAGAGCAGTAATTTCTGGTGTACCAGAGACTAACTCTTTCACCAAGCGAGTTGGTAATTTAGCATCAGCTTCGATTTCAATCACTTCTACTTCTACACCTTGCCAAAATAACTTCCGTGTGTTGGGCGGAAGGATAGCGATCGCCTTTCGCCGATAACGAGCGATCGCCACTTGTTGACTTGTCAACTGGACTATTTCGCAATAAGCTGAGACAAAATCAGGATGTTGTTGAATCAGAACATCTTCCAAAGGAAACTCTGGATTAGGGATAATCCGACTGAGATTACGCACAATTACATCCCGATCAACGCACCAAAAAGCGTATTCGCCTGGTTCGAGAGGACGAACGAAATTATTCTGAACGTACAACAAACCAATTTCGGACTCAGAGACTGGGAATTTTTTCAGTCCCACCAAATTAAGACCGCGTATTTGCTGGACAAAAAGAGCCGGGAGTTCTAAATTTTCTTGTAAGTTAAATAGGAACGATTCGACTGGAATAAAACCCCGCCAAAAAGCTCGCAGTTGATTAGTTCCAATGCTGATCCAGCTTTGACCGCATTTGACTAAAGCAACTTGATTGAATGTAGTACGAACAACTAACAGATGTTGTTCTACTTCTGCTGGGTGATTTCGCAGTAAAAGTTCTAGATTACGAATCTTGGCTTCTGGTTGATTTAGGTCATAAGTATCAATTCCCCAATGGCGACCGAAATAGTTGTAAATACCAGGTTGTAAGATTTTCCTAAAATCACTGCGATGGTATAAGATACCTATTTCGTGGGGTTGAATATAAAAGGTTTTCCACAGAGAAAGAAACATAGTGAGTTGACGTAATTTAGCACGTATGGAATTGATTTGTCGTAACATTTTTAAATTTGATGCAAAGAAATTATTTATAGTCTTTGGTAAACCACTAAAATATGCTAGATGAAATTAAATTTTGTTGCTTTTACCACCTTATTAGCTGCGATTAGCTCCTAAATTCTATATTTGTACTACACTAAATATCTCCTTTATATAATAACTATAGCATGACTTTTCTGAAATCCATACTACATATATTACATAAATATTAAAACTTAACTTTAGGAAGAGAAATCAAGAGTGATGCGAGTTATAACTAGACAGCATAGCCATGATTACTAGTTTACGAGAGAAGTAGTTGCGTTAAAGTTAATTTAAAAATATCTATACTTTCATATTCTTGGTAAAATTTACTAGTGATTCGGTCTTCTATAATGAGATATGGAATCTACAGCTTAAACTTGATGATATTAATGTAATCTTTTAGACATATGATCGCCAATCCTCAATCCCAAAAGATCAGCATCGACGAGTATCTAGAATACGAACTCCTACAAGAATGTCGCTATGAGTATTTCAATGGTGAAGTTTTAGCAATGACTGGAGGAACAATTCCCCATAATGACATTGCTTTAAATTTCTACAGGTTATTATATCCCCACCTACGTTCTAGGAATTGTCGGATAAATGTTGCTGATGTAAAAGTACAAATTAGTTGGAAAAATTCCTATTATTATCCAGATGTTGTAGTTAGTTGTACTCCAGATGATTTGAATGCTCGCAAATTTATTCAATATCCTAAAATAGTTGTTGAAGTCTTGTCTCCTGGTACAGAAGCGAAAGATAGAGGTGAAAAGTTTTTATCTTATCGGACTATTCCGACATTACAAGAATATATACTCATTGAATCTGAGAAAATAGGAGTTGAGTTATATCGTCGCGGGGAAGGTAAAATGTGGCTCTATTACCCATACACAGTGGGAGATTTTGTCAAAATAGAAAGCGTTGATTTTAGTTGTGCGATCGCTCTACTGTACGAAGGTGTGAATTTTCTGACAGAATAATACTAACTTCCTTCCCGAACAATTATACTTAATCTAAACAAATATCAAAAATACCTCCCTTATAATAGAATTAGTCTCCTGAATTTACTGGAGTTTTATGACCGTTACTCAGTCAACAAAACCTTTTAGTAATAATATTACAGTAACATTAAAGCGGCTCGTCTCTCTTTTAGAAGAAGATGAGGTGGATGAATATGGAATTCTCCAACCGAGTCAATATGCCTTTAAATTGGCGATGCGATTGGTTATAGATGCTTATGAAATTATGGGTGATCGCTTTCCTCCGTCATCAGTTTCCACAGACGATCAGGGTAACATTCGACTCACATGGAACAATCAACTAACTCAACGCGAAGTTAGGTTAGTTTGTCCAGTTAATACCAATCAACAGGCTTATTTATACCATGAGGCGCGAGATATTTACGCTGTCGAGCAGAATGTAATAGTAGGCGTATTAGTCCAGTGGTTGGAATGGTTGATTTGAGTATGAGTCAGTTTGAACCATTGTCAGATTATGCATCTGTCTATCGAGTAATACTGCGTAAAAAATGGATTAATGAAGAAACTAATTGGGTTAAAGCAGATGCTTATTTCCTCCGAGCTACTGAGATAGGGCTTTCAGTCTATTTGGCGAGCGAGTGTTCGCCAGAGCATTGTGCTGGGTTATTTAATAAATGTTATGGAGTTGCTAGTCTTGAAGTTCGATTTGTGCGGGAAATTGGCTTGGATGTAGAACAGGATTCCACAGATCATGCCAATATTGTTGGTCTACCATATCGAGAAAATAACCTACTACAAGCGGAGCGATTGGCTGGATTATTAGCAAAGAGATCGCACATTCTATGGCTACCGAATTGATTAGGAATAATGATTTCCAAATAAACCCATAGGAATAGACTTTTAAAGCTACAGTGCCTTTAGTTTATCATTTCCAGATTCATTGAAACCCTGCAAAAGTAGGTATTCACAATTTCAGAACGGGCGATTATATCCTCCCACTTGGATTAAGATTGCTGTTGGTCGCAACCAACAACGCTCAGATATACCGTTGGCGTTTATCAGTTCCACCATCTGGGCAGAGAGTTGGAAGTGAAAAACGCAGGGATAAACTCGCATAGAAGGAAGAGTATATGCGCACAAGCTCTTTAACTGTTACTTTTAAGCACCATTTCTGATGCTTAGCAGTAGAACACCTACATTACAGAGTAATTTGCTGAGATTGCTCTCGAACGAGGGTACCGTGGAGGGTAATGTCCTTTAACCTGGACGGGGTTGGTAAAAAGTGCAGGAATCGAACCTACTACAGATCGATTATGAGTCGATTGCTCTAACCAAATGAGCTAACTTTTGCGGTGTATGATGTAGGGATCGAACCTACGACCAACCACACATGGTGGTTACTCTACCTCTGAGTTAATCACACAGTGGATAGAATGAATTACCTTGACGGTATACGCAATTAACCTGAATTATTAGCGCACCAGCTAGGTATACAGAACCTAAACTATAGTCGGAGTATGTCTATTTCTATCCAGTTATTAGTGTAGCACAAATGTAGTACAAATTCAGATTAACCTTTTTTAGCTTGTTTGAGGTAATTTAGCATTGTATCTGCGTCTGATACTTCAAAGGGGTCGGTAGGACAATTATCATCGTATCCTGGCTCAATGAATATTTTTTCAATTTTGCCATCGTCAACTACCATTGAGTAACGCCAAGAACGTAATCCAAAACCTAAGTTGGATTTTTCCACTAGCATTCCCATCTTACGAGTAAATTCACCATTACCATCAGGAAGTAAAAATACATTCTGTGCATTTTGCGCTTTACCCCATTGGAACATCACAAAAGCATCGTTTACCGAAATACAAACTACTTTATCTACTCCTAGTGCTTTGAACTCCGCATAAAGTTCTTCATAACGAGGAAGATGTGAAGTAGAGCAGGTAGGTGTAAAAGCTCCAGGTAAGGAAAATACCACTACACGCTTACCACCAAAAATGTCTTGGGTGTTTAAATCTTGCCAACGGTAGGGGTTAGGTCCACCAATAGACTCGTCGCGGACACGGGTTTTGAATACAACGTGGGGAACGGTCTCGATTACAGCCATTATTTACCTCCTAAAAGTATTTCATGATTCCATCTCAGAATAATTCTTATTTAAGAAATATTCAATAGTAATAAGTACCTAATTTACATAAGAATTTTAATTTAAGATTAGCTTCTTTAAAGAAACAAATATTATGGATATAATAAGAAAACAGAATCAAAAAATGCAGCAAGTATGCAGCAACAAGCAAGCGCAATTGTGCAAACCTTGAAATCCAAGGGTTTGAGGGTAACGCCTCAGCGATTTGCGGTCTATGCAAATTTGTTATCTCGTACCGATCATCCTACAGTTGAACAAATTCTCACTGATCTCAATCAAGATTTTCCTGTCTCATCACAAGCGACAATTTATAGTTCCGTACAAGCATTGCGGGAAGTAGGGCTTGTGCGCGAAGTATTGTTAGAGGAAGGAGTTGCTCGTTATGATGCCAATGTTCAACCCCATCACCATTTTTACTGTTGTCAATGTCGTGCAATTGAGGATATCACCTGGGATACTTTTCAACCCATACAGTTGCACAATCTCCGTCCTGGATTACAGGTCGCAGCCTATGAGGTAAAGGTCGAGGGTTGGTGCGATCGCTGTAGTCGGGAACTAGATTTGTAACTATTTGGTTTACTCGGTTACTTTAAGGGGTTATACCCCTTGGTCAGCATTTAATATTATCTATATACTGGGATTATGCGTACCTTGCTAAGTAAAGTACCAGGCAAATACACCAAAACCTATGTTTCATAGAGCCTCTAAGTCGCGGCGATAGATTACCTGTATCTATTCGCCGCTTCTCCATTTTAGGCGGGGGAACAGGGGAAGCTCAATAAATAAAACCCCTCTTGCCTGTTAGTGACAAAAGGGGATTTGGAGCTAAAGTCCGGTAGGGTAATCGGGCTATTTAATATTTAATAATTATCTGCTCTTTATCCTCTCTTCCTCTAGATAGATAATTTGTCTATCTAGGATGAGTATTTAGTATAAAAAGTTATAAAAAATCCCCTGCTGTTGTAAATTAGCCAGGGGAAACACTGTTAAATTTCATCAGGTGATCGGAATGTTTAATTATTTATTATTTATCTAACCCCTATTTATTCCTCCACAAGATAGAGAAATAAATTGTTAGGTTAGGTCTGTTGTATCTTTTAGAATTGATTTGCGATCCAAAAATTTCAGCTGATGATATAAGCAGCTAATTTTGGGTAAGTCTACACCAGCTAGTTTGGCTTTTCGTAATGAATTACCAAAAATTGCTTCTACTTCTAAAGGACGACCTTGGTCATAATCCACTTTCATGCTAGTGCGATAGGGTGTCATTTTAACAGTGTGCTCTAGCATTTTTTGGATAAAGCTCTCTGGAATCAAGCGATCGCTGCTTTTCGCCCCCATTAATACTTCCGACATTAACTGTTCGACTAACTTACAGGTGTGGGGATTGGCCATTAATTCATCAGTTGTGGCGTCTAGAATCACAGACAGCCCATTATAGGGAATATTCCAGACTAATTTTTGCCAACGCCCCAGGAGTAAATCTGGCGTTAGTTCCGTAGATATCCCCGCATTTTCTAAATCTGCAGCGATTTGCTGCATTTTGTCTGTAATACCTATAGCTTGATAATTAGCAGCATAAGCGCCTAAGAGGATTTGTCCATAATCCAGATGTAAAATATGTCCTGGACCGACTTTATTGGCGCAAAGAAAACATAATCCACCTATTACTTCTACATTGGGAACGATCCGCGCTACCTCTTCTTCTACCCCAATTCCATTCTGTAAAACTAATACTACTCCATTTGGCTGGATAATAGGTGGTAAGAGCGCTGATAACAGGTGATTTTGTGTAGTTTTTAGGGCGACTACGACAACATCACACTGGGGCATTTTTTTGACATCATTATAGGCTTTAACTTGTTTCAGCACAAAGTTGCCATCTTTAGAATCGACCACTAAGCCAGATTGAGTTACTTCTAGGTAATCACTTCTGAGCAAAAAATGAACTTCTAAACCAGCTTGTTGCAATTTGGCACCGTAAAATCCACCTAATGCACCAGTTCCGATGATTCCGTATTTACGATTACTCATTTGGTATATAAAATTTATATATAGAGAAAGCTGAGGAAAATCATTGAAAAGTATTTTAGCAGATGTTTAATTTATATCGGCTAAACATGATTTACTAGATATCTATCGGATATTTATCACTTTTTTGTACCTATGACCGTCAGGAGGTAATTCAATGGCTGACATTATTGATATCGCAGTTAGTAATGATTCGTTTAAGACTTTAGTAGCTGCTGTTCAAGCAGCAGACTTGGTAGAAACATTAAAAGGTTCTGGACCTTTCACTGTTTTTGCTCCTAACGATCAAGCTTTTGCTAAATTACCCCCAGGAACTATTCACACTCTCTTACAAAATATTCCCCAGCTAACACGTATATTAAAATATCATGTAGTTTCCGGTAAGCTGCTGCAAACTGATTTAGCAGAAATTGGCACAGTCACTTCGCTTGAAGGTTCATTAATCAAAGTTAATTGCGTTGATGGGTTTGAAGTGAAAAATGCTACGGTTCTAGCATCTGATATTGTTGCTGATAATGGCGTAATTCATGTTATTGATACTGTACTTTTAATGGGTTAGTCTTAAATAAATGTTAGTTCAACTATAATTATAGTTAATGCAACTAAGTAAACTAATGATCGATCTTAATGTCTTGGCTGAATTCTCCCGTAATAACTGTGTCGGAATTTGTGTCTTTTTGGTGCCAGCTAATTTACTTGCTACATTGTTAACAATTGTACTTACCGTAATGAATCGCCCGAAGACTCAAATATGGCAATCTGCTGGAATTGCTGGTATATTTGCTTGTATTATGATCCTACATGTTTATACTTGGTTCGTTATTGGCGTGGTTATGCTTCCCACTTATATTTTTCTAGTCTTAGCAGTTGTCTGCTCACTAGCTAATCTAAGTGCAATTTTATGGCGACAAAGTTCTTTCCAATTAGTTTATTGGCGACAGTGAAATTCAGATTTCAATCATTTAACTGAGAGAGTAATACTGATTACTCTCTCAGTTAATATTAATTGTTAGTAGCTATAACCGGAGACGCTCCGTCTCCGGCTCCGCTATCAATTTAGAATTTACTAAAATAAGAATCCGCTATTGAATCCCTTGTAAAAAGCGAATCCTGGGTGAAAATAACCTCCTCCTAAAGTGGTATGTAGTTCTTGATTATTTAGTTCGTTTATAAGGTTGGGATTTTCATTCAATAGATCGGAACGAGCAGGAAGCAGTTCAGAAATTTTGATGTTAGCCATAAAAATTGCTCCGTTATTTATATTGAAGCTTTGGTCATTTACCAGTAAGATTAGAATTTGATTCGACTAATCTTATTTTTTATTCTTCCATAGAAAATCTAGTAAATCAAGACTCTACAACTAATTTATTAGACATATTCAATGGGATTTTGTCTATTAATAATTGCAGTTTAAATGTTGAACTCTATCAAGAAACACATCAATAATCACAAATATCCCCCTCCAAAGACTTGGAGAAGGATATCTTTTCAAAGATAACTAGAATGGTTATTAACTAACCAACTATGGATTTAGAGATTAATTAAAACAACCAGTTTCCTCCAGAATAACCATCGTTACCATAACCATAACTATGACCATAACCATGGCTATGACCATGACCATGACCATAACCATAGCCGGAATAACCTCCTCCTACAATACTTTGTATTTCTTGGGTATTTAGTTCGTCTAAAAAGCTGGAATCATCTTTGAATAAATCATGTCCAGTAGCAAAGAGGTCGGAAACAGTGATGTTAGCCATAAAAATTGCCCCGTTATTTATTATTGAAGCTTTTGATAATTTACCAACAAGATTAGAATTCAATTTGGCTAATCTTATTTTTTATTCTTCCAAAAAAAATCTAGTAAATCAAGACTCTAGAATCAACTAATCAGACATAATCAATGGTTTTTTGTCTAGCGATCGCCTACACTAGCTCCCAATACATTTCAGTTAAGGATAAACCAAAGTAGAGATTATAAAGGATACTCAGCTCGTAGCTGATTTACAACCCGCTCTAAGCCAACGGAATGCGCTGCTTTGAATAATAGGCGATCGCCTGCTTGGGTGAATGTCTTCAATCTGTTAACTAAATCAGTATGGCTGGTGAAGCATTCGCAGGGAATATCGCGAGCACTTTGAGCGATCGCTTCTGCGTCTTGTCCGTCAACCAACACCAATAAACCATCCAAATTCAACTTACGTACCATTTCACCCACTCGTTGGTGTAACTGTTGCGACCTTTCTCCTAATTCTTTCATCGCCCCTAAGACAGCGATCCGGCGTTTTCCTGGCGTATCTGCTAATAACTGTAATGCTGCTAACATAGCTTCTGGAGCAGCATTATAGGTTTCGTCCAGGATGACTATATCATTAGCTAAGGTAAATCTATGCGATCGCCCTGCGGGCATATTGATCACCACACCCGCTTGTAAAGAAGTCCAATCAATTTCTAGTACCTGCGCTACTGCTAAAGCTGCTAAGTAATTAGTCGCATTATGACGGCCAAGTAAAGGTAAAGGTAGAGGTATTCCCGCAACTTCGATAGTTTCGTTGTTGATTAATTTCCCGGAGATATCACCACCAGAAAGCCCGTAAGTGATTGTTTTTCCCGACCAAACTTGGGCTGCTGTATCCATCAATAAGGAATTATCATAATTGAGGATAGCTATATTATCGCTACTGGTTGGCGAATTAGACATTTCCACTAGTAATTCACATTTAGCTTGGGCGATCGCCAATTCTGACCCCAATAATTCTATATGTGCTGTTCCCACATTAGTAATCACGCCAATAGTCGGTCGGGAGATTTGTGTGAGTTCCGCAATTTGTCCTCTACCCCGCATAGCCATTTCAATCACAGCAAAGTCGTCTCCTGGACTTAATTCTAAGAGGGTTTTGGGAACACCTATCTCATTATTAAAATTTCCCTGAGTTTTCAGGACTTTCCCCTTAGTCGCTAGAACGGCGGAAATTAGTTCTTTTGTAGTTGTTTTACCAGCAGAACCCGTGACTCCAATTACTGGAATATCAAAGCGATCGCGCCACCATTGAGCGATTTGCTGATATGCTTTCAGGGTGTTGGCTACGCGCAAGACAGGTAGTTGAGTATCTGGATAACCCGTATCTACAATCGCAGCTATAGCACCATTGGCGATTGCGGTGGGAACGAAATCATGTCCATCAAAATTTTCCCCGCGTAAAGCGACAAATAATTCACCCCCGCGTAAAGCCCTGGTGTCGGTTTGCATACCACTGATTAATTTGGCTAAAGTAGACACCGATAGATTCACTGGTTGGGCGGAAAGCACCGTAACTAGTTGTAATAGAGTAGTAGAGACAGACATACACCAATAACAATAAATTAATCTGGAATTTAATTTGTTCAAGCTGGAATCACAAATTTCTGCGTCCCAGCTAAATCAAAAGCAGAGTGAATTGCTTGAAGTGCTTTGACGCCTTCAGACTTATCTACAACACAACTGATTTTAATTTCTGAAGTAGCAATCATTTGAATATTAATCTGATTTTTGGCTAAAGCTGCAAACATTTTCGCGGCGATACCAGGATGTCCGACCATTCCTGAACCAACAATACTGATTTTGGCGATCGCACTATCTAGAATTACTTCACCCCAACCCAAATCTGGTGCGACTTGTGAAAGTAATTGATAAGCATTTTCTGCGTCTATCAAACCCACAGTAAAAGCAATATCACGCCGAGTCATCCCCTCAACGAAGCGACAGCGTTGTGATTGGATAATCATATCCACACTAATATTATGGTCTGCTAATAATCCAAATAGCTTTGCTGCCATTCCTGGACGGTCGGGAACCTGGCGAATGGCTAACCGAGCTTGGTTGATATCTAGAGCTACACCACGCACAGAGGTGGATTTAGGGGGAATAGGGTAAATTAAACCAGAGGTAGTTGTGGGAGAAGCATGGATTTCAAAAGCTGCACACAGAGCATTAATGGCGCGATCGCAATCTTCCACCGCGACAACACAACTCACTTTTACCTCACTGGTAGAAATCATCTGGATATTCACATTTACAGATGCTAAAGTAGCGAACATTTTTGCAGCTATCCCAGGATGTCCAATCATTCCCGCACCAACAATACTAACTTTGGCGGTATTCTGCTCGACTATTACTTCAGCTTCATCTGAATTGGGGTGATAACGCAATGCTGGCGCTATCGCTGTGGCTACTGCTTCTGCTCGGTTTAATATATTTTTGCTGACTGTGAAGGCAATATCATTAGTGTTACCTTCGTGAATCGACTGAATAATTAAGTCAACATCTACATCTTGTCGAGCAATTTCCCCAAATAACCTAGCTGCGACTCCCGGTCGATCAGGAACACGCAACAAAGCCAACCTCGCTTGTTGGTCATCAAATTCTATGGCGTCAGCACAGCGGACTAGTTCTAAATTTACTAGGGTGCGCTCTGGCTGACGGGGGGTTGTTACCCAAGTACCAGGCTCATCCGTCCAACTGGAACGCACTACTAGAGGAACGCCATAATTCCGCGCAATTTCTACAGACCGGGGATGTAAAACTTTTGCTCCTAAACTGGCTAGTTCCAACATCTCGTCACAAGTAATTTCCTTCATTAATTGAGCTTCGGGAACTAGGCGGGGGTCTGTAGTTAATATTCCTGGTACATCCGTATAAATTTCGCAGAAATCAGCTCTTAAAGCAGCAGCTAAAGCTACGGCTGAAGTATCAGAACCCCCACGTCCCAAAGTGGTAATTTCCAGTTCTGCGGTGACACCTTGAAATCCAGCAACTACGACTACTTTACCTGCATTAATATGTCGGATTAACCGATCTGTTTCAATATGTAAAATCCTGGCACGGGTATGTGCAGCTTCTGTGACAATTCCTACTTGTGTACCAGTCATAGAAATTGCTGGCTGGCCAATTTCTTGTAATGCCATACTCACTAAAGCGATCGTCACTTGCTCTCCAGTGGAAAGCAGCATATCCATTTCTCGACGACTAGGATTTTTCGAGATATCATTAGCTAATTTTACTAGTCCATCGGTGGTTTTTCCCATGGCTGAAACTACTACTACCACTGAGTTTCCTGCTTTGACAGTCCGTTTAACCCGCTGGACAACAGCTTGAATCCGTTCGACTGAACCAATAGAAGTACCACCGTATTTCTGAACTATTAGAGACATATGTTTAAAGAAGAGTCAGGAGCGGAGCATCTCCGCCGACTGTCAGGAGTTTGGTTATTAATGTTATCAGAAATGGTAAACACAAAAAACGGCAACTTAGATTTTTCTGTTGATTTTTTGGACATTATATCTAAGTTCGTATAACCCTAATAAGCTAACGGCTACTAGCAATGATAGCAAATCATAAATAACTCTATATGCTAATGTTGATCCTAAAATTGCAGCAGCAGAAGCATGACCCGCTAAAAAATGCAAAATTATAATTTCAAACACTCCTAAACCAGAAGGGACATTACTCAATACACCTGCAAACATGGCTAAAGAATAAAAACCCAAACAGTCTAAATAGGATATATTTATATTAACAGGTAGTAAAATATAGAGGGTTGCTGCTGCTATCATCCAGTCAAGACTTGCTATTAGTATTTGAGCTAAGGCGATGCGAAAAATGGGGAAACGCAATTCTTTCCCCCGAATGACCAATGGTTGCTGACAGAAAATACTCGCTAATAAATAAGCAGCGACTAGCAGTAAGAGGACTATCCCGATGGGGCGGACCGTCAAAAATGGTAAATGGAGATTTAGTGGTAATGTCAAAGGGTTGAACAGAAAAATTACCCCCGTGACAGCGGACATTCCTAGCCAAAAAGTAAAATTGACAAAGGCGATTACTTGGGCGATGTCTAATGCTGGAACTCCCCAATTGGTGTAGAATCGATAACGAATGGCGCTACCTGTGAGTAAAGCAAAACCTATAGTATTCCCTAGAACAGAACTGATGAAGCCCGTTAAAGCTATTTTATTCCCAGATAATGACCGCCCAATGTAGTTAAATCCCAGGATATCGTAGCAGGATATGATCAAATAGCCCAAGGCTGTGAGCCAAATTGCTCCACTCAGACGGCTTTTGGGAATTGCTGACAGCGCTCTCAGCACATCTTGTAAGTTATATGTACCTAATTCATGCGCGATCGCCCAGAGGGAAAGTCCTAGTAGCAGTAAACTCAATAGCGAGCTATAGTTAAACTGCAACTTTTTCAGTATTGTAAACATTCTCATGTTTATACCCTAGATAGATTAAAAAGCCTTTCCACTTGTCTAGCATATAGAAAAGTCAGACTAAAAAAGTCAGATACTTATCTGGCGAGAACTTTGGTAAAAATTTATGTTTGAATTATTTCAAACGGCGCTGAACGATGAAGAGAAAATGGTCTTACAAGAAGTGTTGGGTAAGTTAGACGCTACTAATAAACGCTATTTTCTCAGAAACGAAATTCTGCAAACATTTGCTGATTGTTGTCAATCATCACAAAAACCCAGTTACTTTTATCATACTTCCTCTGTGGGTGCGCTGCTACACTATACCCACGAAATCGTTCTAGAAGCTGAAAATATCTGGTTTATTATCCGACCCAAGATAGCTAGCCAAGAATTTTGGCGGATATCTAGAGATTTTAGTCATAGCGATCGCATGACACCGGGAGAATTTTTAGACGTGAGCGATCGCTTAGTCAACGAATATGAACCTCACATTTTGGAAGTTGACCTCAACCCATTTTATGAAACTTCTGTGAGCATCAGTGACCCCAGAAATGTGGGTCGAGGTTTAGCTGGGCTGAATAATTACTTATCTAATCAATTAGTAACGAACCCTGAATACTGTCTAGAAGTGATGTTTAAAACATTACAGAGGCTGAAGTACGACGGGATACCCTTACTGATTAACCAGCAGATTAAATCAGGTGAACAACTGTCCCAACAAGTTAAATTAGCACTGCAATTGGTCAGTGAACAGCCCCCCCAAACACCTTACGCAGAAATTCATCCCCAATTTGCAGAACTTGGTTTAGAGCCAGGATGGGGAAATACCTCTGAACGAGTCCGAGAAACCCTAGAACTTCTAGAACGATTATTTGAGACTCCCCAACCGGTCATTTTGGAAGCTTTCATGTCGCGTATCTGTGGTATTTTCCGCGTTGTTTTGGTTTCTGTACATGGTTGGGTTGGTCAAGAAAATGTTTTGGGAAGGGATGAAACATTAGGTCAAGTTATCTATGTGCTGGAACAAGCTCGAAGCTTAGAAAAAAAACTCCAAGCAGAAATCCACCTAGCTGGTCTAGACGTGCTGGGAATCAAACCCCATATTATAATTTTGACTCGACTCATTCCTCACTGCGAAGGAACATTTTGCGATTTGCGTCGAGAGCAGGTTGAGGGTACAGAAAATACTTGGATTTTGCGAGTTCCTTTTACAGGATTTGATCCAGCGATTACCAATAACTGGATTTCCAAATACCAAATTTGGCCTTATCTAGAAAAATTTGCTCAAGATGCGGAAAAAGAACTTCTAGAACAATTTTCCGGTACTCCCAATTTGATTATAGGTAACTACAGCGATGGTAATTTAGTTGCTTTTCTTCTGTCCCGTCATCTCAAAGTCACACAATGCAATATTGCTCATTCCTTAGAAAAGCCAAAGCATTTATTCAGTAGCTTGTATTGGCAAAAATTAGAAGCAGAATATAACTTCTCTGTCCAATTCGCAGCTGATTTAATCAGCATGAATGCGGCTGATTTTATTATTACTTCTTCTTGTCAAGAAATTGTAGGTACACCAGAGGCTATAGGACAATATGAGTCTTATAAATATTTTACAATGCCTCATTTATATCATGTAATTGATGGGATAGATTTATTCAGTCCTAAATTCAACATGATCCCACCTGGAGTAAATGAAAATATCTTTTTCCCCTACTCCCAAACAGAAAAACGAGATCAAGGTGTAACTCAACGCATTCAAAATCTACTTTTCCACCAAGAAGATGTGCAAATTTGGGGTAATTTAGATGAACCAAATAAAATACCCATCTTTACTGTAAATGTAATTAACTCAATTAAAAATCTCACAGGTTTGGTGGCATGTTTTGGCACAAGTCCAGAATTACAAAAGCGTTGTAATTTGATTTTACTTACTAGTAAATTGCGTCCAGATGAAGCAAATAGTCCAGAAGAATTAAGAGAAATTGAAAAACTCCATAGTACAATTCAACATTTTCATCTCCAAGGAAAAATCCGGTGGTTAGGGATGCGTCTACCTGCGTCTGAGATTGGCGAAGCATATCGAATAATTGCAGATCGGCAAGGTATTTATGTGCATTTTGCCCGATTTGAAGCTTTTGGGCGGAGCATTTTGGAAGCAATGGTTTCCGGTTTACCAACTTTTGCGACACAATTTGGTGGTGCGGCTGAAATTCTAGAAGCTTGGGAAGATAGATTACTGATCAACCCGATGAATTTAACAGAAGCATCTCAGAAAATAGTGGATTTTCTAGATAAATGTCAGTCAGAAGTAGGATATTGGTCAGAAGTTTCAGGATTTATGATTGAGCGTATCCATCATAAATATAACTGGAATATCCATGTAGATAAGTTACTGTTACTGGCGAAATTATTTAGCTTTTGGAACTTTATTCATCCAGAGAATAGCGAGGCGAGAGACCGCTATGTAGAAGCGTTATTCCATCTAATTTATAAACCGAGAGTGGAGCTACTTTTAGCTACTAAAACTGAGTCTCTACTCCAATCCAAGTAACATCCGTCAGGAATTTTTAATCCTGACTCCTACTGATCAACATGGAATTATTATGGATACAAAAAGTCATTCTGAGAATTTTATCTATACAGATTGGAAATTAATCGAAACCCAATTTGACCCAACTCAGTTACAAGCTAGAGAAACTCTATTCACTATTGGTAATGGTTACTTAGGTACCAGAGGTTGTTTTGAGGAGGGTTATCCCCAATCCCTACCAGCTACGTTTATCCATGGTGTTTATGATGATGTTCCCATAGTTTATAAAGAGCTAGTCAATTGTCCAGATTGGTTACCATTTGCCATTATTTTCAACGAATCTTCCGAAGGTTTGCGTTTGGATCAAGGGGAAATAATAGAGTATCACCGACAACTTGACATCCACCAAGGAGTTCTCAGTCGCTCCTTACTTTGGCGCAGTCCGAGGGGAAAAACTATAAAAGTCCAATTTGAGCGTTTCGCCAGTTTAGCAGATATTCATGTCTTAGTCCAAAGATGTCAGATCACCCCTGTTGATTTTGACGGGATAATTGAAGTCCAAACTAGCATTAATGGTTATGCGGATAATCAAGGTTTCAACCATTGGGGAGACATAGACCAGGGTAAAATTAATCAAGGATTCTGGTTACATAGTCGTACCCGCAGTAGCCGAATTGATATCTGTATGGCTGCGAAGATGAAAATTATTGGTACTCAAGCAACTACAGAGATTAGTACCACTCCAGGTTATCCTAGTTGGAGCGCTACATTTAATGCTAAATCGCAACAGACTGTCACCATAGAAAAAACGATTACCGTTTTTACCTCTTTAGAAACCGAAAAACCTATTTTAGCGGCGCAAGCTAAACTGATTGAGCAACCAGACTACCAAACCTTGCTGCTCGCACAAGCAAAAGCTTGGAATCAAGTTTGGTTAAAAAATGATGTCCTGATTGATGGAGACTCGACAGCTGCTTTTGCTGTCCGGTATAACTTATTTCAATTGTTAATCGCGGCTCCAAGGGAAGGGGCGCAAGCAGAGGGGAACAAGGGGAAAACGGCTGTGAGTATACCCGCAAAAACATTGTCAGGGTTTGGGTATCATGGACATATTTTTTGGGATACAGAGATTTTCATCTTGCCATTTTTGATTTTTACTCAGCCAGATATAGCTCGTAATTTGCTGAGTTATCGCTATCAGACTTTAGATGGAGCGCGACGTAAAGCATCTCATTATGGTTATTCGGGGGCGATGTTTTCTTGGGAAAGTGCTGATACTGGGGATGAAGTCACCCCTCGCTGGTCTTTACCCAATGATTTTTATGGCGAAGATGTGCGTATTTGGTGTCGCGATCGCGAAATCCATATTAATGCAGATATAGCTTATGCTGTCTGGTATTATTGGTGGGTAACAAAAGACGACCAATGGATGCAGCAGCAGGGTGCGGAAATCATCTTAGATACTGCTATTTTCTGGACTACCCGTGTTGAATTTAACCCTGATGATCAACGTTATGAAATCCGAGGTGTAATTGGTGCAGACGAGTATCATGAGTGTGTGAATAATAACAGTTTTACTAACTGTATGGTTAAGTGGCATTTAATCAAAGCTCTTTGGGTCTATGATTGGCTATGTGATAACTTTCCTGAGCAAGCCACTTTTCTCGCTGAAAAATTACAATTAACAGCAGAAATCCGCCACCAGTGGTCAGAAATCAGTCAAAAAATCTGGATTCTTTTCTCTCCTGAAACTGGTTTAATAGAACAATTTGAGGGATTTTTTCAATTACAAGATATCAATCTAGCTGCTGATTACGAACCCCGGAATAAATCAATGCAAGCAATCTTGGGTGTGGAGCAAACGAATAAATTTCAGGTACTCAAGCAACTAGATGTGTTAATGCTAATTTATTTAATGCGTCAACCTAGTGATTTTCCCTATAATGAACAAACCTTGCGGGTGAATTGGGATTATTATGCACCTCGGACAGATATGACTTATGGTTCCTCTCTATCACCGTCACTTCATGCTGCTTTAGCTGCTGATTTAAATCTATATCCAGAAGCTTACGAATTATTTATGCAAGCAGCTATGGTGGATTTAAAAGATAGAAGGGATAATAGTGCTGACGGAATTCATGGTGCTTGTGCTGGTGGTGTTTGGCAAGCTGTAGTCTTTGGATTTGCAGGTATTCGACTCACAGAAAATGGACCAGTTGCGTATCCGCATCTTCCTCCCCACTGGAAAAAACTCAAATTCCAGCTATACTGGCGTGGTGAATATCATCAATTCGATTTAGGACAAGATTCCCGATTACCGAATCCTGATATTCGCGGCGTGATTTTTGATTTGGATGGCGTATTGACAGATACGGCGGAACTCCATTATCTAGCTTGGAAAAAGTTAGCAGATGAAGAAGGTATTCCTTTTGACCGTCAAGCAAATGAGGCGCTACGGGGTGTTTCTCGGCGAAATTCTCTGATGTTAATCCTGGGGAACAGGAAATATTCAGAAGCAAAAATTCAGCAGTTGATGCAAAAGAAAAATGACTATTATCTGCAATTTATCCAAAGTGTCACACCCAAAAATCTCTTACCTGGGGCAGATGCTTTATTACAGGAACTAGTTCAAGCTGGGATTAAGATTGCTATTGGTTCTGGAAGTAAAAATGCTCGCGCAGTGATTGACCATTTGCAAATTGGGGATAAATTGGATGCGATCGCCGATGGAAACAGTGTAACTGAGGCGAAACCAGCACCAGACTTATTTCTCTATGCTGCGCATCTTTTAGGAATTCCCCAAAATCAATGTGTAGTGTTTGAAGATGCTACAGTGGGTGTTGAAGCAGCTAAAGCTGGGGGAATGTGGTCAGTCGGAATCGGACCAGAAACAAGAGTAGGTGCTGCTACCGTGGTTGTTCCTAATCTAGCAAGAGTAGCATGGGGAGATATCAAAGCTAAAATCCAGAAGATTGCTGATTGCTGATTCAGGTTTAGGAAATTAGGGAGGAGGAAATTTATAAATAATAACCCCATCATCATTTACTTTCAAGTTAGCGCTCAACTGTTTGGCTTTTTCGTCTAAATATAATTTGGCTTGGTCGATGGGGATTTGAGCAGATAGAGCAAAACCTGTAACTGTTATTTCTCCTTCTGCTTGCTGTAATAAATGGAGAAATAATTGCTCTTGCGCCAGATGCGATCGCTGAAGTTGATGTTGATGTTGATCTCGTAAACCCCAAACTAGCCATAAACCTAAAACTGTTGATGGTACACTAAGTATCATGGCTGCGGCTAATGCTCCATCCTTATCCTCTTTAGTCGCATGAGTATCTGCTAGATTTGTAACAAAGTACAATAGTGTGGACAATCCAAATGTCAAAAAAAGACCTGCAAGTATTTTTCTGAGTAATTTCATCATATTTTGGAGTAAAGACGATTAAATTAATCTGACTGAGGATAAAACTAATATATTTCAAGTTTGCTCTTGACTCACGGGTATTAAGTTATTATAATATCTACCATACAATTATCCCAGAATTGTTCCAGATTAAAGTCATGAAATTAGAGGATGTTGTCCCCTGGGGAAGGACTCTAGAAGAGTACAAACTGATGTTTTCCTTATCCGATCTAGATTTAAACAAGAAAATCATCGGGTGTGGTGACGGTCCTGCAAGCTTCAATACTGAAATGACACAACTAGGATATTCAGTTGTGTCTGTTGATCCAGTCTATCAGTTTTCTGCTACACAGATTAAGCACCGAGTTCTAGAAACTTACGAGGTAGTGATTAACCAGGTTAAACAAAATCCCCACCACTATATTTGGCAGAACTTTAACAATGCTGATCAACTCGGTTCCGCCCGTATTAATGCAATGGAGAAATTTTTGTTAGATTATGAAGTCGGTAGAACTAGCGGGCGCTATTTGTCACAATCTCTACCAAAACTAGAATTAGCTAACAATCAATTTGAGTTATCTGTTTGCTCTCATTTCCTCTTTCTTTATTCTGAGCAGCGATCGCTTGATTTTCACATCGCTTCTATTGATGAACTCCTGAGAATTTCACCAGAAGTGCGGATTTTTCCCTTGTTGAAACTTGATGGTGAAATATCAACCTATGTTGAGCCAGTTATGGAAACCTTTTCCAGCCAAGGATTTAATGTTAAAATTCAACCTGTTGCTTACGAATTTCAAAAAGGCGGGAATCAGATGTTAAAAATCAATCGTTAAGAGGACAACCATTGCTATATTAGACTATTATATTAAAAGTTAACTACTTCTATTTTGCTTTATTTGAGTTGCGCTTGTGGAACTGTCTAACAAATCGGAATACGCGATTCTAGCTCTGCTAGAGCTATCGCTTTGCTACTCTAAGGGCGAAACTCTCCAAATTCGGGAAATAGCGGCACTTCAGAACATTCCTAACCGCTATTTAGAGCAACTTCTAGCAACTTTGAGACGTAGAGGTCTGATTAAAAGCATCCGTGGGGCGAAGGGTGGTTATATGCTGGCGCGAGAACCAGAAAAAATCACTTTGCTGGATGCTCTCTATTCTATGGAAGGTATAGAACAAGTAGTGGCGGCGTTTAAGCCCACTATCCAGACAATAGAAGGCGAGGTAATTCAAGAAGTTTGGTTAGAAGCGACTCAAGCAGCTAACTCGGTTTTAGAAAACTATACACTTAAGGATTTGTGTGAGTTACGTGCTAAACAGCAACGACAGGAAGTGCTTATGTACTATATTTAGTGTGTTGATGAATTTATAGGGATTTATATTATGGTACAGAACGATTTTAAACAGCCTATTGATAATGTAACCACCCAATTTCCTCCAGATTTTGACTTGGTAAGAACAGGTGTACAAATCAAACAGGGATAAAAGATGCTAAATAATGTCTATCTTAAGATAGAGGAGAAGCAATTAAGGTGTAATTAATATTGAAAGCATATTCGAGCAAGTAAGTTTCTCTCCTATTTTTGCTCCTCAGGGAGAGGGAACTTTGCCGAGTATATATTCTCTTCCGTTATGGCCGTGCGGCTGTGGCGGGAGAGAATTTGGCAAATCTCTCGCAAATTATCCTATATCACTTCTAATATAATTAGAGTAAAGAGCTAATGTGCAAAGAGGTAGAGGTATTTGATGATTAACACAGCCACAAAAGTTAGCCAAATTTCTCCAGAAACCACACCAGCAGAACAGCGAGTACTTTTTTGCGACCTTAGTTGGTCATCCTATGAACAAATTCTAGTAGCTTTAGGTGAAAGACGCTCCTCCCGACTTACTTATGACCAAGGTGTATTGGAAATCACTATGCCCTTAGAAGAACATGAATATGCTGTGAGATTAATTGAGCTATTTATTCACATTCTGGTGGAGGAACTTAATTTAGAAATCAAAACAATGGGTTCAACTACCTTAAAGCGTCCTGACTTACAAAAAGGAGTAGAACCAGACAACTGTTACTATATCCAAAATGAACCTCTAGTGGCGGGGAAAAAAGTTGATTTAAGTCAAGACCCACCTCCAGATTTAATTGTCGAAGTAGATATTACCCATACTGATATAAATAAGCTCGATTTATATGCGAGTATGGGTGTACCTGAATTCTGGCGCTATAATGGTCAGATTTTAAGAATTTACCAACTTCAAGCAGATAAATATCTGGAAGTGGAAAATAGCCCGACATTTTCTCGAAATATTAAAGAACAACTTTACCAATTCCTACAGGATGGTCAAGTTAAACAACTACAAGCTATAAAGTCCTTTCGGAAGTTAATCCAACAAGAAGTTAAAAATTAATCAAAACCAGGTAAGGCTTTCCGAAATTCTCTCAAACAAGAAATTCAAGGAAACTTAACACTTTCATAAAATAGGTAGGTATTCAATGATTAGTTCAGTTTTGAAAGCAGACAATATTCACCAAGAACTTAACCTAGCAGAGCAGCGAGTAGTTTTACACAACATCAGTTGGTCAACTTACGAGCAAATTTTAGCAGATATAGGACAAAGGCGTTCTTCTCTACTCACTTACAACCAAGGTACACTGGAAATCACTATGCCTTTAGAAGACCATGAGTATGCTGTCAGATTCATAGAGATATTTATTCAAATCTTACTTGAGGAACTTAATTTAAAATTCAAAAATATGGGGTCAACTACTTTAAAGCGTCCAGATTTACAAAAAGGAGCGGAACCAGACAACTGTTACTATATTCAAAACCAACCTCTAGTAGCACGAAAAAAAGTTGATTTAAGTCAAGACCCACCTCCAGATTTAATTGTCGAAGTAGATATTACCTATAGTGATATCAATAAGCTGGATTTATATGCGAGTATGGGTGTACCAGAGTTCTGGCGTTATAATGGTGAAATATTAAGAATTTACCAACTTCAAACAGATCAATATCTGGAAGTGGAGAATAGCCCGACATTTTCCCGAAGTATTAAAGAACAACTTTACCAATTTCTGCAAGATGGTCAAGTTGACCAACTAGAAGCTATCAAGTCCTTTCGTAAGTTAATCCAACAAGAAGTTAAAAATTAACCAAAACCAGGTAAACTTGAACCAGTATATCTATATAAGTTTAAGCCAGGTTGGATGAAAATTCTCTTAGTAGATGATGATCTCTCTCTCAGTATGGCATTGGCGGAATTACTGAGAAAAAATCATTACGCTATTGACTTGGCAAATAACGGACAAACTGGTCTAGACCTGGCGATGTCGAATGAATATGACTTGATTCTTCTGGATTGGATGATACCACAATTAGATGGGATCAGCTTATGTCAACGACTGCGATCGCAAGGCTACCGGAAACCGATTCTCTTACTCACCAGGAAAAATTCCAATGCAGATATGATTGTTGGATTAGATGCTGGAGCCGATGATTACGTGATTAAGTCATCTGGAGCAGAAGTCCTACTAGCAAGGATTCGGGCTTTATTGCGCCGGATGGGAGCAGAAAATTTTGCTTGTATTCAAAAGACTCAAAAAACACCAAATACATTATCCAAATTAACCTGGGGAAATCTCTGTTTAGACCAAATTTCCGGTAAAGTCACCTACGATCGCCAGATAATTCCCCTGACGGTGACAGAATACAAACTACTGGAATTGTTTTTACAGAATCCCAATCGCGTTTTTAGTCGCAGTGTAATATTAGAGAGACTTTGGGGATTAGATGATGCGCCAATTGAAAATGCGGTGACGACTCATATTAAAGATTTGCGCAAAAAACTCAAATCTGCAGGGTTTACCGAAGATATTCTGGAAACTGTGTATGGGATGGGATATCGTTTAAAGCTTCCCCCAAATAATTGCTGTAAACCAGATTTGACATCTATTAATCGGATACTAGACCGATTTAGCAATTCCTTTGATCAACAGGTCGCTGTTCTAGAACAAACAAAAAAGGCGCTCCTATCCGGGAATTTACATCCTGAATTACAGCAAGTAGCTCAGGATGAAGCTCATAAACTAGCTGGCTCCATGGGAATTTTTGGCTATCCAGAAGGCTCTAGACTAGCACAGGAAATAGAAAATTTATTAGTATATGATCATACGCTATCAGATCATCAGATTTCCCAGTTTTCTCAACTAGTAACAGCGTTACAACAAGAGTTAACAGAAATACTCAACTGCAACCCTGGAGGTTGGAGATGAAACCTAACTTGCGATTATGGGACTATGATGCTCCTATTGGCTCAACCGCAATCGCCCTGTTGCTTTTACTTTGGCTAGATTCACCGCAGAATATATGGTGTCTCCTTCCCTGTCTCTTCATATCCTTTTCCCTGAATATACTCGCTCAAGTAGTTTTATTTCAACAACTCAAGACTGAGCTAATTGAGCGCAAGCAGATGGAAACCACTTTGAAATATGCTAAAGAAGAATTGGAGAATCGAGTCGCAGAACGAACTGCTCAATTACTGGAGGTGAATAATTATCTGATAGAAACGGTGATAGAGCAGCAAAAAAACCAACACATTCTTTTAGAACAAGCGCAGTTATTGGACTTGGCCCACGATAGCATCATTACCCGTGACCTCAATGGGGTAATATCTCTTTGGAACAAAGGGGCTGAGTGTATGTACGGTTGGACGCAAGCAGAAGCATTGGGACAAATCTTACATACTCTCCTGAAAACTGAATTTACTCAACCACTCAGAGAAATTGAAATAGAACTATTAGCCAAGGGTTATTGGGAAGGAGAACTTACCCATGTTCGCCGGGATGCTCAACTTATTCATGTCGCCAGTCGTTGGGTTATCCAAAAAAACAGTATTGGTAAACCAGTCAAAGTACTAGAAATCAACAATGATATTACTGAGAGTAAGCGGATGAAAGACGCTTTACGCGTAAGCGAAGAAAGATTCCGTCAGATAGCGGAGAATATCCAAACAGTATTTTGGATGGTAGATATCCAAAATCAGCAAACTCTCTACGTGAGTAAGGCTTATGAAACTATTTGGCAACGTAGCTGTGAGAGCCTTTATCAAAATCTTTCAGATTGGTTAGAATCAATTCACCCTGATGATCGCCACCATATTGATACTGCATATACAGTAATGTCAACAACGGGTAAATCGGATATAAAATATCGGATTTACCGCCCTGATGGGTCAATCCGTTGGATTAGAGATCGTGCTTTCCCGATCAAGAATGAATTAGGACAGTTAGTTCAGACAGCAGGTATTTCTGAAGATATTACTGAACTGCAAAAAATTGACGAGATGAAGAACGAGTTTATCAGCATAGTCAGTCACGAACTCCGCACCCCTCTAACTGCGATTCAAGCCGCATTGGGGTTATTGCAAAGTGGGATCTATGACCAAAAACCAGACAAGTTCAAACGCATGATAGAGATCGCATCCCTTGATAGCGATCGCCTAGTCCGGTTGGTGAATGATATTCTTGACCTAGAACGATTAGAATCTGGTCGGGCTATTTTAGAAAAAATCATCTATCCCGCGACTGATTTAATTCAACAAGCAGTCACGGGAGTAAAGGCGATCGCCAAACCACAGGATATTCACTTTCATATCCATCCTACTGATGCTCTAGTTTGGGTAGAACCTGATGCGATTTTGCAAACACTCACCAATCTATTCAGTAACGCGATTAAATTCTCACCTGCCAATTCTAGCATTACAGTAATTGTGAAACAGCAGTCAGATTATGTATTATTCCAAATTACGGACCAAGGGCGGGGGATTCCAGCAGACAAATTAGAGTTTATTTTTGGCAGATTTCAGCAAGTGGATGCAACCGATTCTCGTTCTAAAGGTGGTACAGGATTAGGGTTAGCTATCTGTCGTAGTATTATTGAGCAGCATGGTGGACAAATCTGGGCTGAAAGTATTGTTGGTGTTGGTAGCACATTTTTCTTTACCTTACCCTTACCACCAAAGGAAATAAAATGACTATATTAATTATTGATGACGAAGCTCGAATCCGCGAATTAGTACAAGCTTGTTTAGAAGATTTAGGCGGATGGGCGACACTAACAGCCGCATCAGGTGAAGAAGGACTAAAAATTGCTCAGAACGAATCTCGTTGGCTGAATGCGATTTTGCTGGATGTATCTATGCCGGAAATGGATGGTTTTACAGTGTATGCAAAACTTCAAGCACATCCCACTACTAAATCTATCCCAGTCATATTGCTGACAGCAAAAGTCCAAGCAAGCGATCGCCTGCGTTTTCGTCAGATGGGAGTTGCTGGAGTAATCACCAAACCTTTTTCACCTACAAGCATTGCTACCCAAATAGCTGAAATTTTGGGGTGGGAAGTTTAATCTGGCAACTTTATATTTAAATTTGGTAAAGAAATTTAATTCTTTATCAGTTCTTTATCTTTATGATTTATTCTCAACTACATCAACTCCCATGAAGACTTACTATAAAGATTTTTTAGTTAAATAATTGGAAAATTAATTTAGGACTATAGCTATGTTAATCAATCATCCATCCAATCATAAAATCGATTTAAAAGAAATCCTGTGTCAAGTCAGAATATTGACTACCCAAATTAACGAATTAGGTCAAAATCTGAATTTAACTGTTAACGAAATCAGAACGGCTTTGGCAAGCGACGAATGTAGTACTTTAGAAGTTACTTGTCTAAACTTAATCGCAGCAGAACTGGAAACTGCTCTGGAGAAAGTACAAATATGTCGGACACAAGTAACGTATAAATCTCTACAACTGCATCCAGATCTTCCCAATTTAACACCTCAGGCGAAACGGAGGTGGAAGCTCAAGAAAAAAACTCTGCTGAATATTGCTATTCAGAAATCAGAACTTTATCAACAATTACAACAGGCTAACTTACAGCTAGAAAATTTAGTCATGGTCGATCAATTAACACAGATCCCCAATAGACGCTTTTTTGACCAACAACTTGATCAAATATGGCGAGAATTGTTCCGAGAACAATATTATCTCTCATTACTCATTTGTGATATTGACTATTTCAAATTATACAACGATAACTATGGTCATGCAGGGGGAGATACTTGTTTAAGACTTGTAGCCCAGGCTTTTAAGCAAGCTGCCAAACGTTCCATGGATGTAATTGCGCGTTATGGAGGAGAGGAATTTGCTGTGATCTTACCCAAGACTGATAGTAAAGGTGCTGATTGGGTAGCTCAACAAATCCATCAAGTTATCCAAGATATGAATATTCCTCATATTGCTTCTACTGTCAAGCCATTCCTGACGTTAAGCATAGGAATTGTCACAGTAATTCCTAATAGTGACATGATTCCTTTGGACTTGATTGAAGCCGCAGATCAAGCCCTTTACGAAGCAAAATCTCAGGGACGAAATCGTTCATTTGTAGGTCAAATATCCTTCCAGATGTAAGTTTAAACTAGTACTTTCTACTATTGCCAGAACTATCTTCAACTATCTATGGATAGATTTAATTTCTTCAATATCTATCCATAGGTAGATATTTATATTTACACTTGCTTACACTAGGAAAATAAGTTAAGTTTTTCTTAAGTAATTAAATCAGCCAGCTATTAAAGAGAGAAAATTTGAGATAAATCTAGCGTTATCCTCATACAGAGAAGTCAATTCCCAATAATTCCCCCCAAATTATGGACTATCCCTTTGAGAATCTAGATCCAGAAAAGTTTCAACATTTATGTCAGGCGTTACTTACAAAAGAGTTTCCCCATGTACAATGCTTTCCAGTTGCTCAACCAGATGGTGGTAGAGATGCATTGAGTTATCTGAGTCAAGATGAAGAACGGGGATTTATAGTATATCAAATTAAATATGTGAGACATCCTTTCAGGGAAACAGAACCACATAAATGGTTAGTGGGAATTCTCAAAGGTGAAGCGGAAAAACTCAAAAAACTCATTCCTAAAGGCGCAAAACAATATATTTTAATTACAAATATCCCCGGTACTGCTCATGCTGATGTTGGTTCGATTGATAAAGTCCAGCAGCTGCTCAACCAGGAACTTGGTGTTCCTTCACAGTGTTGGTGGCGAGATGATTTGAGTCGTCGTCTGGATAATGCTTGGGATTTAAAGTGGGTATATCCTGTATTGATGACAGGTCCCGATTTAATTCGGTCTGTAATTGAGTCTGGGTTGTCTACCAGTAAAGAAAGAAGAGCTGCGGCGATTCGGGCTTATCTGAGCCATCAATTTGATATTGACCAAAGAGTCAGATTTAAGCAGGTAGAGATTGATAATCGATTGTTGGATTTATTTATTGATGTGCCAGTTGTTCCTACTAATCGGGTCACAACTAAAAGACGACAGTATTTTTATCAAAAAATTCATCGAGATATAGCGATCGCCATTTCCCAGAGGTACCGCACGAGTAAAAAAGACTTTTCTGCTGAAGATGCGTCTTTATTATTTGATACAGGGTTGGAATTTTCTCCAGCCAGAGACGAACGAGTGACATTAGGAGCAGCAGCCATGTTACTCCATCCACTTGTGCAAGAGCACATTCCCTACATAGTGCTAGAAGGTATGCCGGGACAAGGGAAATCCACGATAACTCAATATATTTGTCAAATACATCGAATGCAAATTTTGGGACGGGAGCAAGTAGATATGATGGTCCCAGAACATTGTCGGGAAGAAGAAGCCTATGAAAAACTACCAGAGGAGCATAAATCTTCATCTGTGCGATTACCCTTTAAAGTTGACCTGCGAGATTTAGCTACCTGGTTAACCAAGGGAAATCCCTTTTCGGCGGATAGTTATCATGAACCACACCCAAAATGGCATAAATCCTTAGAATCGTTTCTCGCAGCGCAGGTAGAGAATGATTCTGGAGGTTTGGAATTTGAAGTAGCTGATTTACATGCTGTAGCTAAACTCAGTTCCATACTGTTAGTATTCGATGGACTAGATGAAGTAGCTGATATAGAGAAAAGAAGAGAAGTTGTCAAAGAAATTGTCAAGGGAGTCAATCGACTCAGAGTCACAGCAGCATCATTACAAGTTATAGTTACCAGCCGTCCTGCTGCATTTGCCAATTCGCCCATTTTCCCAGAAGATAACTTTATCTATTATCATCTCAACTCCATTAGTCGGCCATTGATTGATGAATACGCCAGAAAATGGATGAAGGCGAAAAAACTGGATATTCACCAAATCAAAGATGTGAAAAAAGTGCTGCAAGAAAAGTTAAATCAGCCGCATTTACGCGATTTAGCGAGAAATCCCATGCAGCTAACTATTTTACTCAGTTTAATTCGCCGCAAAACTGCTTCACTACCTGATAAGCGGACTGCTCTTTATGACAGTTATATTGAACTCTATTTTGACCGGGAAGCGGAAAAAAATGCCATTGTCAGTAATCATCGAGAATTACTTATAGATATCAATCGCCATTTAGCATGGATACTTCATGTAGAAGCAGAAGAAGAAATCGGGAATGGTCGAATTACCCTAGAAAAACTACGTACCCTAGTGATCGACTATCTAAATACAGAAGGATACAAAAAATTTTTGGTTGATGATTTACTCGTTTGTATGATTGAGCGTGTAGGTGTTTTAGTCTCTCGCGTCGAGGGTACTTATGAATTTGAAGTTCAACCATTGCGGGAATATTTTGCAGCCAAACACCTTTATGTTACCGCGCCACCTTCTCCTCCAGGGAATGAAAGAACCGGGACAAAACCAGACCGCTTTGATGCGATGGCGCGTAACTTCTATTGGCTCAACGTCACCAGATTTTATGCTGGTTGCTATAGCAAAGGAGAGTTAGCAGATTTAATTGAGCGATTAGAAGAATTAATGGTAGAAGACGGATTTTCCTTAATCAGCTATCCCCGACTATTAGCAGCCATGCTATTATCAGATTGGGTATTTACCCAACATCCCAAATCTATTCGCCGGATCATCGAAATGATCTTGGATGGAATTGGATTGAGATATTTATTGACTTCCAATAGTCGGCGATTGGGTTCAGGAAATCCCCTATTACTCCCAAAAGATTGTGGTCAAGATGAACTGATTACTTGCTGCTTTGCTATTTTGGGCGATGTTCCTCCCAAAGATTATGCTTTGGATGTGATTGATTTACTCAAAGCCAATGCGCCTGCTGATGAAACTGATAATCTCTGGTTAGGTTCTGTATTAGCTCAGAAAAATGGCGAGCGAACACGCTGGCTAGAATATGGACTTTATTTTGGCAGTTTATCCAAACTTTCGGTAACTGAATTAAGTATAGTCTTATCCGACGATTTGAGTGATAGAGCCAGAATTGAAATTCTCTTTAAAGCCAGAAGATTCGATTATTTAGAAATGACTGAAGATCGCTTTAATATTGCTATAGAAGCAGTTCTAGATGGAACTTTTATTGGACAAGACCAACCTCGGTTAAAATCTAATTTGGAATTGTTTATTGCGGCATTAGACGTTAAAAGATACGCTTTAGCCTTTAGCTCTTATTACTATCCACTATCATTATCCAAAATTTGGCAACATGAAAGAATTGATGTGAATAACAAAAATGTGTATATAGTTCCTCTTGACAGAGAGACGATTAAAAGTAGTTCCAATTACCCGGCTTTACATAAGAGCGATCAAATTCTTGACGTTGTAGATAGAGAATCACAGTATACTACTGCTGAATGGGCTGTGGAAATAACTCATTGGGATAATTTAGTCGAAAAATCGCGTACCCTTTTTGGGGAGAAATGGATATTTTTTCATATAGCCAATATTGCCAGTGGAATTAAATCTAAAAGTGAAACTTGTAAAGACTTTTCAGAACTTTTTGACAATTCTATTTCACTCTGTAGACGGGCGCGTTATGCTAGATTAAGAGCGGGGAGTGTTACTTATTGGCGCAAACTATTTGAGCAATCAACTAGTTTAATTGATATTATGTTCACCATCTTACTACTAATTACTTGGGGTAGTAAGAGGACTTTAGAACAACTTGCTAGTTTAATTGATATTTTTCTCACCACTTTATCTCTTAATAATTGGCAACAGTTGTATAATTCTATAGAAGAATCAGTTTTATGGACACAACAATCAGCCATAAGATTAATTACATTTGATACTCACTTATTGCCAGATTATTTACATCCTAGAACAGCTACATTACTAGCTATTCGCTCACATAAGTCTAAGGATTTATATGCAAAATATATTGATGGTTACGACGGTTGTGACCTCCAAGTACTAAAATATTGGCAGAATATAGCTATTCAGTTACTTGGTGACGGTAAAATTAATTGGACATCCGCTCTATCAACAATTTCTCAAAGCTATATCAATGGAGTCGTATCAGAGCGCTATGCTTATCAAAAATTCATTCGGAGAGTTTCCGCCAATTCTTTACCCAATGATATTGCTAAGGAAATTGCTAAACAACCGCATCGCTATCCAGGATTTTTAGTTGCTATTGCTGAAGCTAAATGTAGAGATATTGTAGCTACAAAAATAGTTAAATTGGGAGAAATTGCTCGTAGAGATAAATGGTTTATTAATTGGTAGATGATGACATGGAATGGAAAAAACTCTTAACCCGACAAAGATTAGGAAAAACTACCCCAGATGATTCCGCCATCACCCGCACCTCATTCCAAAAAGATTATGACCGCTTAGTGTTTTCTTCCAATTTCCGTCGTTTGAAAGATAAGACTCAGGTTTTTTCCTTGTCTAAAAATGATTATATCCGCACACGTTTGATACATAGTTTAGAAGTCTCTTGTGTAGGGCGTTCCTTAGGAACGATCGCCGGATATGAAATCACAAAAAGGCATAATTTGCAGGATTTTAACCCTGGGGATTTTGGTGACATTGTAGCTGCTGCTTGTTTAGCCCATGATATTGGGAATCCTCCTTTTGGACATGGTGGAGAAGATGCCATTCGCAGCTGCTTTAAGTCTTGGCGTCATGGGTCAAAAGAGCACCTGACAGAATCGGAAAAAACTGACCTGGAGTTATTTGAAGGAAATGCGCAAGGCTTTCGAGTTTTGACTCGCTTGGAAATTCCCGCTAGAATAGGCGGAATGCAACTTACTTATCCCACTTTAGCTAGTTTTACCAAGTATCCTAAAGAGTCATTTATTCCAGAAGATATTTTGCAGGGGTATACAGGTAAGAGCGTTTCTAAGTATGGATTTTTCCAGTCAGAGAAAGATTTATTTACGCAAGTTGCTGATACTCTAGGATTAATCCGTCGAGGAGGAGAATTTGCTTGGTGGGCGCGACATCCCTTAGCTTTTCTTGTAGAAGCAGCAGATGATATTTGTTATCGAATTGTGGATTGGGAAGATGGTCATCGGATGGGACATATACCATTTTCTCTCACGCAGAACTTACTCAACGAAATTGCTCAACGCACGGACTTTCAGCTGAATCAATATGCTGATAGCGAAGCAGAAAAGATTAAGTATCTGCGTGCTTATACTATTAACAAGCTAGTGGAAGAAGCAGCGGAGATTTTTCTAGATCATGAACTTGCTTTATTGGCGGGAACTTTTGACCAGGAGATCATCAACTTGAGTAAGTACATAGATATTCTGCAGGAAATGCAGCGAGAAACTGAAGATAGGGTGTTTACTGCGCCAGAAGTAGTGAGAACTCGTATTGCTGGATATGAAGTTCTGGGTAGCTTATTTACAGAATTTGCTCACGCTATCTTCTCTGGTGATTCAAAAAGCGATTTGATCAAAAAGTTGCTTCCTATCGCCTATCGTCCGACCCAAACCGAAAGTAGTTACAATAAGATACTCAAGATTACTGATTATATTTCTGGTATGACTGACTCCTACGCAACCGAATTATTCCAAACGATCAGAGGGATCTCTTTGAGTTAATGTGGAAGTTGTGAGTCAGGTCAATACGGTTCGGATAATCTAAAAAAGGGTATTTTTGTGAAAATGAAATAGCTGAAAGTTCGTAGTTGCGCTTCAGCGCCATTTACATATATTGCGCTGAAGCGCAACTACGAACTCAAACTGAGTCGGGTTGGGAGTCGGAATGACCTGTTTTTGATAAGATAAACATTTCTCGCGGTATTTAAAGCAAAAACATGGGTAGCACATTTGGACATTTGTTTCGGATTACGACTTTTGGTGAATCTCACGGTGGTGGTGTGGGAGTGGTAATTGATGGTTGTCCTCCCCAATTGGAAATCTCGGCTGAGGAAATTCAACTAGAGCTAGATAGAAGAAGACCTGGACAAAGTAAAATCACCACTCCTCGTCAAGAAGCTGATGTTTGTGAGATTCTGTCTGGAGTATTTCAGGGAAAAACTCTGGGAACACCGATCGCCATCTTAGTCAGAAATCAAGACACCCGTTCCCAAGATTATGACGAAATGGTGCTGAAGTATCGCCCTTCCCATGCCGATGCTACTTATGATGCTAAATATGGCATCCGTAATTGGCAAGGTGGTGGAAGGTCTTCGGCGCGGGAGACGATTGGAAGGGTAGCCGCAGGTGCGATCGCCAAAAAGATTCTGCGTCAAGTAGCAGATGTGGAAGTAATTGCTTATGTCAAGAGTATCCACAATTTAGTTGGGAAAATTGACCCGAATACCGTGACTCCAGAACTGGTGGAAAGCAATATTGTTCGCTGTCCCGATGTTGAATGTAGCGATCGCATGATTGAATTAATCGAGCAAACAGGGAAACAGGGAGATTCTATTGGCGGTGTCGTAGAATGTGTGGTGAGAAATCTTCCCAAAGGATTAGGCGAACCAGTGTTTGACAAATTGGAAGCAGATTTAGCCAAAGCTGTGATGTCTCTCCCAGCCAGTAAAGGATTTGAAATTGGTTCCGGTTTTGCGGGAACGCTGTTAACAGGATTTGAACATAACGACGAATTTTATCGAGACGAACATGGGGAAATTCGCACCCTCACCAATCACTCCGGGGGAATACAAGGGGGAATCTCCAATGGGGAAAATATTATTTTGCGCGTTGCGTTCAAACCAACAGCGACTATCCGCAAGGAACAAAAAACAGTAACTAACACAGGAGTTGAGACCTTATTAGCAGCCAAGGGAAGACATGACCCCTGCGTTTTACCCCGCGCAGTTCCCATGGTTGATGCGATGGTAGCGCTGGTTTTGTGTGACCATTTATTAAGACATCATGGACAGTGTAAGGTGATATAGCTAAAGAACAAAGGAACAGTATGGATTTTGTTACAATTTTGGGATTAGCTGCGGGAACATTCACTACCATTGCTTTTTTACCCCAGATGTGGCAAACATGGCGGAGAAAATCAGCTAAAGATGTTTCCTACACTATGCTGATCACCTTCATAACTGGTGTATTTCTCTGGTTAATCTATGGAATTTCTCTGGGAGCACTCCCCATTATTTTAGCCAATGGATTAACCTTATTTTTTAACTTGATAATTCTCTGGCTTAAAATTAAATATAGATAAAGATTATCCTAAAAACTGTGACATCATCTGTATTTAATTCTGAACGCCTACTGTTTTCACCCGCTACTCCCCAACCTGACGCCATTCCAGTAATTTTCGCTTTTCCCAATGAATATAGCGTGGGAATTACCAGTTTGGGATATCAAGTGGTATGGGCAACTTTGGCTATGCGGGATGATTTACAGGTAAGTCGTTTATTTACTGATACTCAAGAACAACTTCCCAGAGAACCAGAATTATTTGGTTTTTCCATGTCTTGGGAATTAGACTATGTGAATATTTTCAGTTTATTGACATCTTTAGATATCCCTTTGAGAGCAAATTCGCGCCATCACGAGCATCATCCTTTAATTTTTGGTGGTGGACCAGTTCTGACAGCTAATCCTGAACCCTTTGCTGATTTTTTTGACCTGATTTTATTAGGAGATGGGGAAAATCTCTTGGGGAATTTCATTGACACATATAAAGAAATTAGAACTGCTCCTAGAGAAATTCAGTTACAAAAATTAGCCCAAGTCCCAGGAATCTATGTTCCTAGTTTATATACTGTAGAATATTCAGCCCCAGATGGAGTAATTGAGTCCATTCATCCCCTGACGGCGGGAATTCCTGACACTATCCACAAGCAAACTTATCGGGGAAATACTCTTTCAGCTTCTACTGTAGTTACAGAAAAAGCTGCTTGGGAAAACATCTATATGGTGGAGGTAGTGCGGAGTTGTCCAGAAATGTGTCGTTTCTGTTTAGCTAGTTACCTCACTTTACCTTTTAGAACCGCGAGTTTGACCGATTCTTTAATTCCAGCGATTGAAAAGGGTTTAAAAGTAACCCAGCGTTTAGGTTTATTGGGTGCTTCTGTAACGCAACATCCCCAATTTACAGAATTACTAGATTATATTAGTTTACCCAAATATGACCATGTTCGCTTGAGTATTGCGTCTGTAAGAATCAATACGGTAACAGTCCAACTGGCGCAAACCTTGGCTAAAAGAGATACGCGATCGCTGACAATTGCGATCGAAAGTGGTGCGGAAAGACTGCGCCAAATTATCAATAAAAAGCTGGATAATACAGAAATTTTCCAAGCAGCTATCAACGCTAGTGCGGGTGGTTTATCTAGTTTAAAATTCTACGGGATGGTGGGAATTCCGGGAGAGGAAATAGAGGACTTAGAAGCGACCGTTACCATGATGAAAGCTATGAAAAAAGCTGCTCCTAAATTACGTTTGACATTAGGATGTAGTACTTTTGTCCCGAAATCTCATACACCGTTTCAATGGTTTGGGGTGAATAAACAAGCTGAAAAGAGATTACAGCTTTTACAAAAGCAATTAACACCGCAGGGAATAGATTTTCGCCCAGAAAGCTACAACTGGTCGATTATTCAGGCTTTATTGTCCAGGGGCGATCGCCGACTTTCCTACCTTTTAGAATTAACCCGCGACTTTGGTGATTCTTTGGGAAGTTACAAACGTGCTTTTAAACAACTTAAAGGAAAAATCCCCGATTTAGATTTTTACGTACATACAAATTGGTCAACAAAGCAAGTTCTACCTTGGAGTCATTTGCAAGGTCCACTACCAGAGTCTACACTTTTAAAACATCTGAGTGAAGCAACCTCCATAATTAGCCCCCCGATCATATGACTCAATTGTTATGGATTCTCACTCCCACCATCAGCAAGATGAAATTGGAGACTTTTGGTGCTATGGTAGATTTAGAAACTTATGGAAAGGGAGTTTATCTACTACCACCAGGTCACAATTTAGGAATTGTCGCTATCCATCAATTACCACGAACCAAAGAAACACTGTGGTTAAGACTCCTGGGTAGAGGTAAAGTACAATTACAAGCAATAAATCAAATAGCAGCGCAGCAGGTAGATAGTGACTATAATAAAAATGTTTTAGAGCTATTTAGCGAACTGCGGGTAATGCTAGAGACAAAAGCGGATTTAGAGCCAGAGGATCAGGAGTTAATTATGCAATTATCGCCACTTTACTTGGAAAAAATCAAAGCAGCTAAAGCTGAGGGTAAAGCTGAACTACTTAGCGAACTGCGGGTAAAGCTAGAGACAAACGCCGATTTAAAGCCAGAGGAACAGGAATTAATTATGCAATTATCGCCACTTTACTTGGAAAGAATCGAAGCAGCTAAAGCCGAAGGTAAGGCTGAAGGTAAGGCTGAAGGTAAGGCTGAAGCTAAAGCTGAAGCTAAATTAGGTTTAGTTCTACGATTGTTAGCTAGAAAATTACAAGTTGAGGAATTTTCTCAGGAACTATTGCTACAAATTCAATCTCTACCTCTAACCAAGTTGGAACAACTGGCTGAAGCTTTATTGGATTTTCAAACCATGAGAGATTTGACGGCTTGGTTAGATAATAATTCTTTGCATAAACTGTAAATAGACCTCCTTTGTAGTGATTAAATATGGTTGTACAAGTAGAAAAATATTACTACACTCCAGGAGAATATTTAGAACTGGAAGAGAAAGCAGAATACAAGCATGAATATCGGGATGGGGAAATTATCCCAATGTCAGGAGGAACAACCAATCATAATAAAATCGCAGGTAATTTCTACAAAAAATTTCCCCTAACAATTCAAGGTCAAGATTATGAAACATATATAAATGATGTCAAATTATGGATTGCTCGTTATCGCTTGTATACTTATCCTGATGTGATGGTAATTAAAGGAAAGCCTGTCTATGAAGGAACTGGAAAAACAAATATTATTAATCCTTTATTAATCATGGAAGTTTTATCAAATTCAACTAAAAATTATGATAAAACCGATAAGTTTAAATTTTATCGTTCAATTCTTGGTTTTCAAGAATATATCATGGTTGACCAGTATAGTTTTGCTGTGGAACAATATGCTCAACAATCAACAGGACAATGGATTTTTCAAGAGTATGAAGGGGAAGATGCTATTTTGAGTTTACACTCAGTTGATGTTAAAATCACCTTTGAAGAACTTTATCAACGAGTTGATTTTGATGCAAATGAAGTATAAAACTTCGCTTCAACCCCTGAGATTATTTTACACCTGCTGATCTACTCTGGCTTCAATTACCTTCTGAACATCCGCAGATACATTCGATAGCAAGTTATAACCTGTCTGCTTTTCTATAGTATCAATCGTAGTTAGATAACTACGCCAATTTTCTTCTCTGATCCCTTGAATATTGGGCATAATTACAGCGATCGCTCTAGTATCTCTAGTAATTTGCTCATAATTGCGATTAAGTACGATTAATACCTTCCATAAACTTTGAGGAACTGAAACCCTACTTTCTAACAGAGTTGCACCCCCATAAGCACCAATTCCACCTTCACCTATCCGACCAGCAATAATATAGAGTTGTTTACCCGAACGCGCTAACTTGCGTTCATACTTCTCCAACTTCTCCCAAGGTCCGCGATTATTATCGGGAGATTGGGGAACCATGTTCGCCATAGAGAAAGTCTGGAAATTCTCTTCTGGAGTCGTGGTGCGATCGCCACTAGGACAAATATGACCGCGATCAAAACCACTACCCCTATACATATCCGGTTCAACCCGCCATAATCTGGGTAATGCTGGCTCAGGGTGAAAATCATTATTGCGGGGAACTTTACCAATATCACGAGAATTCAATTCCCACTCTACCCAATTGGGTGTACCTTTTTCCTGATTATAGGACAAAGCATATTCTGGTTTGACTAATAAATAGTTATTTGATGCTGATGTTGATGCGCCAGAGGGATTACCCAAAACTAGGTTTGGTGAGGGTTGAGGAGATAATAAATATCCACACAAAATAATACACAAAGCGATAACTATGGCCAGCTTCGCTAACGCCACAATAGTAGCGATCAAGTCCGATCTATTTCGCATAGTTTAAAAATAAAGAAGTAGATGAAAAGGAGGGCGAGTTTTTTGCTTCCTTCATCGCCCACCTGGGATGTCTATTTTTCAATTAGAGTAGAAGAAATTAGTTTGTCCAACCTGTGGGAGTATAACAGCTAGAAACACCATTAAGTCTTTGCAGCTTGGGAGGTTCCCCAGCGTCTGTTAATGAAGCTGTAGTATAGCTAGTGCCAGCAATGGTAATAGTTGCAGGTAACGTAGGAGAAGTAGACGTTGTTTTTATTACACCAAAACCACAGGCATTAATCACCAGACTCTTAATTTTAGGTGTATCGTAACTCACTGAAATTGCAGCATTAGGAGTTAATCCAGGGACTACTACTGTTCCAGTTGCAGTTTTGACTGCTGTGGTTTGTGGTACTTTCAATGTGCCATTACTACATCTAGGAGCAGTAGTAACCGCAGTCAATGAGGTAACATCAATAGCCACTCCATTGACAATTAGATTAGTCAAACCTTTTTTCGGAGGGATAATTCTCACTTGTCCACAAGCATTAGCGGTTTTGCTTACGGTTTTGGTGTAATTTCCTTCATTTACAGCAAGTTTAGTATTGGGCGTTCCACTGATAATAATCTCGTTTGCGCCTGCACGATACACAGTATTTGATTTATAGGTCAACTGGGCAAAAGCACTAGGTATATTACTAGCGAATAGAGTAGAGATGATCAAACCAGTCTTGAGGATTTTTCTACTTTTAATAGCCATATGGGTATTATCCATCAACTTAACCTAATATCATACTAGCATCTTTTTACAGAAAATAATACATTGCAAATATATTTTTCTAAATATATTTACGTACACTAGTAGCCGCAATCAACCGCCAGTTACTCATCGCTTTTTTGAGCCAAAGCCAGTAACTTCAAATCAAACAAACTGCGCCGTAACTTAGCCCAAGCCCCATAAACCTGAACTTTATCTCGGTCCAACTGATTCTGTTGTTGGAGAAACTCCTCAGTCGTACTCACACCCCGAACATATCGTCTTTGGTAAATCCCAAACTGCGATCCATGACGGCGCACCATTACCTGACTCATTTGATATTCAACCCTCGCATTGTCAAAATCCGTCAGCGATGAAGCTACCTTCTCTTTGACTTTATCCGCTAACTCAGCCCTGGCTCTTTGTAGCTCTGCTATCCTCACCTGCAAATCCGATACCTGAATTGCATTGGTTTTAACAGTAGAACTACCTCCATTAAAAGCATTAAATAGCGGAATCCCCACAGCACTCAACAAATCATTGACAATACCTACTTTCCCAATCAACAATCCACCCAATCTTTCAAAAAAACCTGGTTTATGTCCATTAGATTGGACTGTCCCATCAGTATTGAGTAAATATTGCAGAGCGGGAGTAAAAACTTCTAATTGAATCGTTTTTTGATTCGTCACCTTAGCTGCATTTGCTTTATCATTTGCTTCAGCGATACGCGCATCTATTTCCTTAAGTAAAGGAGAAGAGGCGATCGCCAGATTTTGCAAATTATCCAAACAAGAACGCGAAAGTTCCAAACAAGGTAAACCACCGCGCAGAGCTACCCACAGGTCATCATTGATTTTCCCAGAAATCACCTGTTCAATTTCCGGGTCTTGGAAAGGATTTTGTTGAATCTTGGGTAATTTCTCTTCCCCTTCATCATCAGCATCCATTGCTTGATCACCATCATCATTTTGAGTTGGTTTGGTTGTTGTGGGATTAGTTGATTTTGTCGGTTGAGGGAGGAGGAGAGATTTCCGTTCCTGTTTGGATTTTAACTTGACTGGAAGTTGAGCTGGAAGTTGAGCCAGAGTGGGGGTCGGGATGATGAGGAGAAAAGCTAAAAATAGACAGTGTCGTAGTGTAATTACCATCTTTACCTACCCAAGGTCTAATATATTTGATATAGCCAGATTTGGGAGAACGGACTATGGGTAAATCAGCCAACTTATTCTCTACCTGGTGTTTTTGGATATCCAACTCAGCTAGCTGATAATTCTTATCTCGGCGCTGCTGTTCATACAGAGCCATTTGGCGATTATGTTCCAGCGCAATTTGTTCCTCTTGTTGCGATCGCACTCGCGCATCTACACTAGCTTGGTATTCTTGCAGATGACGGTGATAATGAGCATCTGCTAAAGCTGCTTGTTTTTGTTCTAGTTCCGATTCAGCCAACTGGACATTGATCTTCAATTGCTGTAATTCTTGTGCTTGTTGACAATTAGCTTGGTATAATTCAAAATCAGCCTTATTGGACTCATCCTGTAATTGTTTAAGCACAGCTTGTTCATGCTGAATTATTTCTGGTTGCATTTTCAAGTCATTCATCGACTTGAGCATTTCTTTTTGCTCGTCAACTTTAGTAACTGTTTGCTTATAAGCTAAGTCATTGGGTCGATTTAACCAATGTTTACGAGTTGCGAGAATAGTTTTTGCTTGCTGGAGACGTAGCTTTGCTTGAGAGATAGCAGCTCTTTCTTGAATGTAATCCGGCTCTGGTAGGGGTTTTAGCGGCGGTAACTTATGGGGTGGGAGTGGAGAAAGTAACCGTTGATCCCGCAGCTTAGCAATTTGGAGGAAGATAGTTTCTTTTTGTTCCATCAACCGGGAACGCTCCCGAAAATTATCAGCCAGAATATCTCCTTTTTTAACAGTATCACCTTTTGCAACTCGCAAAGATGTAGGGTCATTGACTGTTACAGTTAATAGCAAAGGTTTATCTTCTGAATTCTCTATGTTTGCTGGAATAACAACAGGAGATATATGAGGAGATATATTGAAATTTGCAGTTTGATTACTCGGAGGTAGCGTATAGAATGCCAAAAGAGCCAAACCAAGAAATAAAGGGTTCACCATAAAATCTAAGTCCTCAAATGTATACTATCAAAAGCCAATCCAGAGTTTTTCAGATAATAAATATATTCTTAGTATAGCGTATTTAATATTTTAGACAAGTCTATTTTTTGACTATCCGCAAACTGACGTAATGCGGATAGATGTATCCTCAAAATAATCATTAAAGGGAACAGGGAACGGGGAACAGGGAACAGTAAAATATCCATAATTAAAATTAGAGGATTTATATAAGGACGTATTTTTTCTGGTGCTGTGCATCTCGAAAAAAATGTTTTTATTTCTTTTCATAAATAAATTTAGTTGCTCTATATCCAAAATTCAGAGAAGCTTTTCTTGCTGTTCCCTGTTCCCTGTTCCCTGTTCCCTGCCCCAAGGGCTGTTAAGCTAAATTAAGTCCCCCCTACACTCTACTTATGAGACAAGTAGCCATTCCCTGTTTATTCTTCCGCAGTGGTACATCGCGAGGTCCTTTTTTCTTACAAACAGATTTACCAGCTGATGAAGTTTTGCGAGACAAAGTAATTTTGGCTGTGATGGGTTCACCAGATGATCGCCAAATTGATGGAATTGGTGGCGCTACAACCCTGACCAGTAAAGTTGCGATTTTCTCCCCCTCCGATCATCCTTGGGCGGATGTAGACTATCTTTTTGGTCAAGTGAATATTTCTGAGCCTAAAGTTGATTGGAAGCCATTTTGTGGGAATATGGCAGCGGCGATCGCTCATGCTGCGATCCTGAGGGATATTGTCAAAACAGATCATCCTACCACCACTGTCAAAATACGCAGTATTAATACAAACTCACTAATTGAAGTTATAGTCTTGACTCCCCAAGGTAAAATCACATATGACGGTGACCAATCTATAGATGGGGTACCAGGAACAGCTGCGCCAGTCTTGTTGAATTTTATGAATATTGTTGGCTCCAAAACAGGTAAACTTTTTCCCACAGGCGATCGCCAAGAAGAAATAGAGGGAGTGGAAGTAACTTGTATTGATGTCTCTATACCTATGGTCATAGCTCGCGCCAGCAGCTTTGGGAAAACTGGTTATGAAACAAAAGCGGAACTAGACGCGGACAAGGATTTTTTAGAACGCCTTGAAAGCATTAGACTTATTGCTGGAGAGCGGATGGGATTAGGTAACGTTGTCGAGAGTGTCATCCCCAAATTTGCTATCATTGCGCCACCTCGTCATGGGGGTAACATTACCTCTCGTTATTTCGTTCCTCATGTTTGTCATGCGGCGCACGCAGTTTCAGGTGCAATTTGTGTTGGCTGCTGTAGCCTTGTTAAAGGATCTGTCGCAGATGGTATAGCGACTATAATCGGTTCAGAAAAGGAAAACAAGGAAAACATGGTCATTGAACATCCATCGGGTAAACTAGAAGTCGCGCTGGTAACACACAATAATGGTTCTGAAATGATCATTGAGCGTGCGGGAGTAATGCGAACAGTCCGTTTGTTATTATCAGGTCATGTTTATGTCTCTGATTGCTTATGGAATTAGAGAAGAATTCCATAAGCACAACTCTACAACATCCAAGTATCCAAAATAAATGGAAAGGAGACAAAAATATGTCTGGTGAAAAATCTCCCCAACAACCCAAACCCCAACAACTCAAACGAGAGTTAGGTTGGTTTAGTGCATCTGTAATGGGATTAGCTTCAGTCATCGGAGCGGGAATTTTTGTTAGCATTGGTATTGCTGCTGGGATATCTGGTTCTTTCGTGATTGGTGCATTAGTTGTCACAGGATTATTAGCAGCTTGTAATAGTCTCAACCTAGCCCAACTTGCTGTTAGCCATCCTGTAAGCGGTGGAATTTATGAATATGGCTATAAATATTTAACACCTTGGCTAGGATTTACTGGAGGTTGGATTTATCTTTTAAGTAAAACGGCTGTAGCAGCAACAGCAGCTCTAGGTTTTTCCGGTTACTTGTTGAATGCTCTAGGAATAACAGAAACTAGCATTTTAATCCCTATCGCGGAAGTAGCTGTAGTTTCTATTACCTTAATTGCTCTTAGTGGGATGAAACTATCTAAAGTTTCGACTTTAGTAGTGGTATTGATCACAATTTTGTCATTACTTTTCTTGATTGTTGTCGGGTTATATATTTCTATTAATAATGGATTTGACAAACTTATTGCATCTGGAACATCTGTGAATCACTGGAATATAAACTTTTTTCAGTCAGTAGCGTTGATGTTTGTTTCTTATAATGGTGCTGCTCGGATCACTATGGTAGGGGAAGAAATAGTAGACCCGCGCCAGAGTATCCCTAAAGCCGTTAGTATTACTATAGTTATGACCATGCTGCTTTACGTAGGAGTAGCTGTAGCTAGCTTAGGAACAATTGGTGCAGAAGCTTTTGCTGAAGCATCCTTAGTCAAAGCAGCGCCTTTGCAAGTAGTAGCTAAGAGTTTTGGTATCCCTGGCGCGGGAAATATCTTAACTCTTGGAGCAATTACTTCTATGCTCAGTATCCTACTGACCACAATTTTAGGCGTATCCCGGTTGCTTTTAGCCATGGGACGCCGAGGAGATATGCCCAAATTTCTCAGCAATTTGAATGAATCAGGGACAACACCTTACTGGGCGGTGTTATCTGTGGGAATCACCATCACACTTTTAGTTTTGATTGGGGATGTGAAAACAACTTGGTCTTTGGGTACATTTGGAGCTTTGTCTCGAAGTGCTATTATCGCATTAGCTGCTTTGCAAATGAGCGATGAGGAAAGGTTATATCCCAAATGGACAACCTGGTTATCCTTGTCAACTTCTATATTGTTGATTTTTTGTGTGGAATGGCAATATTGGGTAACTGGTATAGGAGTAATTGGTCTGGGATTGATTTGGCATTTTACAATTCGTCAAATTAATTCCAAAGAAAAAGCCATACAGCAAGAGACGGTGACCTAATAACTCCTGACTCCTGACTCCTTCTCTATCGTCCCAGCATCTTATCTCGCAGGTGCTTAATGCGATCGCGCAATTTTGCAGCTTCCTCAAATTCCAATTTTTTAGCAGCTTCTTTCATCTGAGCTTCCAGTTGGATGACCAAATCGGGAATCTGTTCCAAAGGTAATTCATCTATATGCTGATCTACTATCTGTAAATCAGATGAATTTAAGCGTCGGGACACATCTAAAAAAGATAAAATGGCATTACTAGACCTTTTCACAATTGGTTGTGGAGTAATACCGTGTTTTTGATTATGAGCTATTTGAATTTTCCGCCGTCTTTCAGTTTCTTCAATAGCTTTAATCATACTTTTAGTCATATTGTCAGCATATAAAATTGCCTGTCCCCGGATATGACGCGCTGCTCGTCCAATAGTTTGAATCAAAGAACGTTCAGCGCGTAAGAAACCCTCCTTATCCGCATCCATAATCGCCACAAGAGAAACTTCCGGTAAATCCAGACCTTCGCGGAGTAAATTCACTCCCACCAGGACGTCAAAAGTTCCATCCCGTAACTCTTGAAGAATCTCAATCCGCTGGATAGAATTAATTTCGGAATGCAAATACTTGACCCGAATCCCCTTCTCGTGGAGATATTCCGTCAAATCCTCAGCCATCCGTTTAGTTAACGTAGTAATTAGAGTCCTTTCAGTGCGGTCAACTCTGTCTTTTATTTCCCCTAACAAATCATCAATTTGTCCTGTTGTAGGACGGACAAAGATTTCCGGGTCAATTACACCAGTCGGTCTAATCACCTGTTCAACTATATGATCTTGGGAAACTTCCAACTCCCAATCTCCAGGAGTCGCAGAAACAAAAATGCACTGATTCACCTTTTGCCAAAATTCAGTTTCCTTTAAGGGTCGATTATCAGCAGCACTAGGAAGTCGAAACCCATGGTCGATTAAAACTTTTTTCCGAGCTTGGTCGCCGTTATACATCCCCCGAATTTGGGGAACAGTGACATGAGACTCATCTATAATTAGTAGCCAATCTTTGGGAAAATAATCGATCAGACATTCTGGTGGTTCCCCAGCTTGTCTTCCAGCCAAATGACGGGAATAATTTTCCACACCGTTACAATAGCCGACTTCGCGTAACATTTCTAAATCATAACGGGTACGTTGGTCAATGCGTTGCGCTTCTACTAATTTCCCTATTCCTTCCAAGTTAGCTTTTTGCTGTTTCAATTCGTCAGCAATATCTGTACAAGCAACTTCTAAGCGTTCCTCTGGAGTCACAAAGTGACGAGCAGGATAAACATTTATTGATTCTAAACTGCTGAGGATCTCCCCTGTAACTGGGTCAATATAGCGAATCGCGTCAATTTCATCACCAAAAAATTCCACACGAATAATCCTGTCTTCGTATGCGGGTCCGATTTCCAAGACATCCCCCCGCACACGGAATTTTCCCCGTCCCATTTCTACATCGTTACGACTGTACTGTACTGATGCTAAATCGCGCAAAATTTGGCGTTGATTGACCTCCATCCCTATCTTTAGGGGGATGGCGGCTTTGAGATATTCAGACGGAATCCCTAAACCATAGATACAGCTGATCGAAGCCACCACGATTACATCTCGACGTTCAAATAGCGATCGCGTCGCTGAATGTCGCAACATATCTATTTCCTGATTAATTGCTGCTGTTTTTTCGATATAGGTATCAGTAACCGGAATATATGCTTCTGGTTGATAGTAGTCGTAATAGCTGATAAAGTATTCGACAGCGTTTTTAGGAAAAAATTCGCGTAATTCATTACATAACTGAGCAGCCAAGGTTTTATTATGCGCTAAAACCAAAGCTGGTTTCCCTACCTGCTCAATCACTGCGGCGACGGAAAACGTCTTACCAGTTCCCGTGGCTCCCAGTAAAGTTTGGTAACGATTGCCTTTTTGAATACTCGCGACAAGCTTGGCGATCGCCTGTGGTTGGTCGCCTGTAGGAGCAAAGGGAGATTGAAGCACAAGTTCTGACATACAAAATCCTGGAATTTTTTGGCTGGGGATTTTCTACAACCCTACACCCTACACCCTACACCCTACACCCTAATTTCTAAGTTTGGCAAATTCTTATATCTCAAGGGTGTTCTTTCAGGTTAAACTTGCATAAGTTAGGAAACAAAATATATCTTTCCTTAATTCCTGTAAAATTTGCTGACAGAGACTAGTGCTGTTAACAGCGCTATAAGACTAATCATTATTGGCCAAAAGTGCGCCAAGTTAAAGGGAGTAATCAAAGTGGAAGTCGCTGAAAATCAAAATGATAGTGTAAGTATAGAGCCTAATGCTCAGGGAAAACTAGCGATCGCGGGAATAGTGCGTCCTGTGAGTACTAGTAGCTTACAAGTTGTAGAAACCTATAATGTTATGGGAATTCGCCCGATTAGTGCTAATACATTCCAAACAGTTTACAGTATGAATCTATCTGGTATTCGTCCGGTTGAGTCCAGTTCATTGGTACTTTCGAGTAGCTATTCTGTACTAGGTAATCGTCCGGTAGCATCCAATGTTATTGATGACTCTGATAGTCTGATGGGTTTTCTCGACTAAATCTCGACTAAATAATAATTATTCTATTTTTGTACCTTATTCAACCCGGTTATTTGTACCGGGCTTTTTTTATACAATATTTTTTCTTACTCATATAAGCTCATATAAAACTAAACATAATATAATAGCTTTTGGGTTCAATAGAATACATAATTATGACTGCTAAATTAAAGAAGTTACAGTCTCATCATGCTAAGTTGCGATCGCTTCTAGCTTTATGGGATTTAGGTGCTGCTCAACAAGAGGTGAAAAAGAGTTTGCTTACTAAGCGCATTGTCTCTAAAGGTCAGAAGATAGCAGACTATCAAGAGGTTTTCCAGGAATTGGAGCAACAAGGAGCGATCGTTCTTTCCAAAACTGGTTATAGTCTCATTTCTCCTAAAGGTCTAGAAGTATTGAGTGAGACTTTGCGTAACAGTGAGTTACAATTTGAGGGAAATGTTGTAGGAACATGGGTTGCTAATACGTTACTGCGATGGATTAATCAAACTAGTCTTGAGGTAGTTAGATCCTCTGTTGTAGACGGTGAAGTTGAAAATCAGGCTATTGCTTCTTATGAGGAATTTAAGTCTATAGCTTTGGAAAATTATGAAAAGTTGAACTATGAATACAATTTCAATCACCTAGTTCCTATTTATCGCTTGAGAAGAGAAATAGGAGGACGAGTTAGCCGGACAGAGTTCAATGATTGGCTACTAGAAATGCAAGCAGATGATATTTTACAATTACAAGGTGGTTCTATAGAGGATAGCGCCCGCGACAAAATAGAAGATTCTATTACTACGGATTTAAGTGGATTACGCTGCTATTGTAGACTAATAAAACCTTGATTTTTTTGATTTCTCATTAGTTAACTTAAAAAAATATTGACTTCAAATCACCATGGTACATGATATTGAGAAATTGATTGCTGAGCATAATCCATTCGCAGGAAATCTTGTAGTTAGAAAAGAGCAAATATGGAGGAAAAAATTTCCTGATTCTTCATTAATTAATGCTCATGCTTCTAATGCAGTATTTGATGCAATTGAAAAAATTCATAAGGGACAGAGGCAAACAGTAGGTATTACTATTGTAGCTGAAAAGGGTTCGGGTAAAAGCCATATTATTAGTCGGATTCGTCATCAGATACAAACAAAAGGTGATTATGTATTTATCTACATAAATAAGTATGACGATTTAAATCAAATTAAATATGAATTTCTACAAAGCGTTACTTCTAGCATGAGAGTATTCGGTAGTCAGAAGTTAATGCAATGGCAAGAAATAGCAGCCGCATTAATTAATGAAGCAAAAAAGTTTAATTACACACCACAGCAATATATTAGCCAATATCCAAATTGGTTAAATAAACACTCATCTAAATTTGTTGAAAAACTAAGAGATGATATTCTAGTAAATAAGCCTGAAATTACCAATCCTTATATAGTCCAAGCAATTCTATGGACACTTTCTCCATCCCATGTTACGTTAGCAAACCATTGGTTATCTGGTTTAGAAATAAGTCAGGAAGACAGTAAGTCAATGGGTATACCCAATCTTAAACAAGAGGATAGAGAAACTGAATCACTAAATAGAGTTCGTCAGATTCTAGATATTATTAGTAATTACAGAATTCCCATATTTTGCTTTGATGAATTAGATAATGCAGATGTTGCAGAAAATGGCTTAACAACAGCACAAGTGATCGCAACCCTAGCAAAAGATTTGTATAATAATCTTAAACGGGGTATTTTTTTATTAGCAATGTATCCTGAAACTTGGAATGACCAAATCAAGGCTTTACCACAATCTGAAGCAGTAATTGATAGATTAGTAAGTGAACAAATTGATAGACAGCCAATTCAACTAAAATATCTCAACTCTGATGATGTTGTTACAGTTGTTCAGCAATGGTTGAAAGAATTTTATGAAGAACATCAACTAGAACCTCCTCATCCTCTATATCCATTTAATGAAACGGAACTCAGGTTACTGGGTAAACAAAGACCAACTGTAAGAGTGGTTTTAAATTGGTGTGCAAATAAATTTGTACCACCTGTACCACCTGTACCACTGATTATAGATACCAATACTAGTATAGATGACAATACTAGTATAGATCCTGAAGAAAATATCTTAATTGAAAAATATTATCAGGAAGAGCTAGAAAATATTCGTCAAGCAGATATTTATAAGCTGTTAGAAGACGAAGCAAGTATTTCTGCAGCTCTCTATCTTTGTTTTTGTACTTTGGTTGATAAAACTATAGAGGGAGTAATAATTGAATCTATTGAAGAAGTCGAACCTAGTGCAAAAAATAATGGTTTTATAGATTTCAAAATTATTGGCAAAGTTATCGGACAAAGGAATAAATTAAAGCTTGGAGTAGATGTAGTTCAACAAGATGGCGTTAGCTTAAATGCTGCATTAAGCCGACTAATCGACTATACTACATTTAAACTAACTCGTAGTTGCTTAGTTCGTTCAAAGCCAATCAATCCAGGTGCAGCAGTAGCTAGAGAGAAATTAACAGAACTATTGAATAAAAAGAAGGGGAAATTGGTAGGAATACGACAGGAAGATATTCAGCCAATTTTAGCTATCTCAAATGTTTTCTATGGTAGTGCAAATTACGGTTTGACCGATGAGCAAGATATTCAAGATTTTAAGAACCAAGTTTTTGATTTTATTAGTCAGAAAGAAGAAATTGCCCTGAAAAATCCTCTTATTCTAGAGATTATTAGCCCACCTTCTTCATAGTAGTTGAGTTGATTTATCTCCTAGTATAACTTCTGGAATTTTGTGACAGATTAATAGTAATAACAAAAATTTATAGTTAATCAGAAATGAATCAACTATTTTCATTACCAACAGCATTGTGTTTACCTGTCTCTGATATCGAAGCTTTAATACAAGGACAGACGGTTGTAGCTTTAAGTGGGATGTTTATTCGTTCTGGACAGAGATTTGGACTCTATCCTACGGATAATTTGTTAATTCCGCTTTCAATTCAAAAATACTACCGCCCAAATTTTTTGTCTAATGTTCAAACTACTATTAAATCAGTTGATTCAGAAACATTTCCTATTAGAGCTTGGGCTAGTTGTGAATTTTGTCAAATTCTAGATAAAAATACACCTTTAGATTTATTGTCTCAGTTGACAATATGGACAGTGGAAACATTTGAAATGATAATACAGAAACAGCAAAATATTTTTCTGGCTTATTTGCGTGTTTATCATTTAGCTGAGTTGGGTGAAATTCCCTTTAGTCCAAAGATCCGAGAAAAAATAGGCAGATTTGTTAGTCTATCTAAAACTAATTGTTCTCAAGCTAAACCAGTATTAACAACTCAGGTGTTTAACCAACGTAAAAAACAACTAGAAAATCTAGAACCACCTCTATATTCTGAATTAGAAGACTTACAAAATGCTCTAGCAAGTATAGCGAGTACTAACACATCCGCGCAAAAACTGGAAAATAAGATTAAAATGCTTCTTTATGGAAGTACTATAGAAATCACCAATACCTTAAAACCTGATATGGCTTGGATAAATACTATCATAGATTTGGGAAACCGCAGTATTCGAGAAGATGAGGGGAAAAGTAATTACCAAGCTGGAACAGATTTTGAAAATATAGTCAGAAAAGGACTTGAATTTTTAGGCTTTACAATTGATTATTCTCATAAAGGTGGTGCTGGTGGTTTAGATTTATTTTGTTCACAGCCTTATCTATTGGTTGGAGAATGTAAATCTGGTAGAACAATTCCCAATGATACAGCAGTTCAGTTGCTAAATTTGGGAACTTTAAGACTCAAAAATAAAGAATTAATTAATCAATCAGTTAAGTTAATCATTGGACCTGGTAAACCAACAACTCAATTAGAAGACGCAGCAAAAGTACATAATATGGCTATTATTAACCCTGAAACGCTTGAAAAACTAGTTAAATTACAAAGTAATTACCCAAACTCAATAGATTTATTTGAGTTGAAAAAATATTTAAAACCAGGTCGATCTGATGAAGAGATTGAAAAATATGTCCAGAAAGTTGAAGAGTCAATAAAGTTGCGATCGCAAATCATATCAGTAGTTAAAGAACTATCTGCACAAAATAACGAAAAATCATTCATAGTTACGGAGATTCGTACTCATTATAATGTGAATCATAACCCCAAACTAACTGATGAATTAGCTCATGATTTTTTAGTAGAACTTTCTTCACCCTTAACGGGGTATTTAGGGCGTGAAAAGGGAAATGATTGGAAGAGCGATCGCTTTTACCATCTACGTGATTTAAAACCGAGCCAAGAGTAAATCTAGTTCTACTTTCTCAATTTAGTTTATAATAATAACCACCATAAATAAGGTGGTAAATTTATGTTCGACAATCTTTGTAAACTTCTTTCCGAGAAGTATCCATTAGATTTCGCCCGTTGGTTATTACCAGAAGAACCGAGAACAATCACAGTATTAAAAACTGAATTGAGTATTGAACCAATTCGTGCTGATTTCGTGAGCTTTTTCCGTACAGAAAATCGCATTTTACACATTGAGTTTCAAACCGAAGTTACAAGCTCTATTCCGATTCCTCTAAGGATGTTAGATTACTATGTTAGGCTAACTCGGTCA
>Ga0116231_10001239_pt1 | contig 51441 bp, 33 predicted proteins | sample S1TSphgellanicum_2_FD_89695 | JGI IMG/M metagenome (GOLD analysis project Ga0116231, IMG submission 89695) | Host-associated microbial communities from peat moss isolated from Minnesota, USA - S1T2_Fd - Sphagnum magellanicum MG | ecosystem: Host-associated > Plants > Peat moss > Unclassified...
AAAGGAAAGAAAGAGGAGGAGGAAGTGTGAGGAAGAATGTTTAGTCCTTATGTGTGGAGAGGTGTTCATGGAAAAGGAGTGTGCAAGAATCAAACATGGAAGGAAGTTGTGTGTAACAAGTACTTGTAGCAAAACCTCTGGAATTTTGGTTCAATTAGTTGTTCCTCCCAAATCCACCGTTGGATTTGTGTCAAAATTAAATTAGTTTTAGTTTGGAAGGTGTAGAAGGTTCTCTCAAAAATTCAGCATCATCGGAGTTGCTGTCAGGAAGCTACACCGGTTGGAAGTAGAAGGTGTTGAGGTGGAGTCCATGGAAGAATTTCCATGACAAAGCCCCTGGATTTTTATTTCAATTGATTATTCCTCCCAAATCCACCATTGGATTTGTGTCAAAATTCAATTAGTTTTAGATTGGAAGGTGTAGAAGGTTCTCCCAAAATTTCAGCATCATCGGAGTTGTTGTAAGGGAACTACACTTGTTGGAAGTAGAGGGGGTCGAATTGTTTTTTTTTTTTTCTTTCAATTTAAGCAAAGTGGTTTCTAGTTCAAAGTTTAATTCTTGATCAAAAAAATAAAAAATAAAACTAAAGACTTATGAGATTTTGTACCATGGTTTTTTTTTATTAGCTTTTCAAAAATCCAATGCATGTTAGATTAGGATGTTATGTGTAGATGTTGGACACAACGCATTAGATCTTAGTGAATTTCATTATTTACCTTGAACCGCCTTACGTGTTAGACTACAACTACATAGTAGTTCCACTTCTAACCGGTTTTTTTGTGAGTGCATATTTTAATGGTGAAGGTGTGCAAGAAATCCTCACAAAAGGTTAGGGGAACTTCCAGGTTTTATTATAAGACAACTTGGAGGACCTAGCCAACAATGTCTACCACCTACTCTAGCTTCTACCATATTACAAGGGGTATGTTTTATTGGAAGGACCATAGATAGATTCCACAATCACCAAATAATAGAGTAGGGTCCCTTGGCATCTACCTATAGTGTTAGAAGACCACTCTAAAAGTTCAATCATGTAGGATTTCATCCTAAAATATGGTTTTCCCCAAGTTTCTATTAAATAATATTTGAATGACCTAGAAAGCCCATAAAATTTTGGCCAAAGATTATACCAACAATGTCGCAAGAAACATGTATAAAATATACTTAGGTGAATATAAGTAACTTAAGTAGATTTGGACCTACCTTTTTTTCTTTTCTTTAACCACATCTTCAATTGTAGCCTCCACCACCATTTCCATCTTTCTTTTTTTCTTTGGAGAATTGATCTTTCAAGGAATTGTAAGAACACTTGGTAGACAATATGGTACATAATAGTAGTCGTAGTAACCATTACTTCTATCAACTTTGTTTTTAGCTATTTCCTTAAACAATTTCCTCTTTTGCAACCTATGCATTTGGAGTCTTATCCTTTTTTTACTTCTTGGATGATGATGTTTGTACTATAGTAATATTCTCTTCTTCAACTAAAGTTGATGAGACTACCAACAAAGATTGATGAGACTACCAGCAAACCACCAACAAACTAGCCAATCATGACCATCAAATTGGGAGAAATTGCATTTGAATGTGAACTCCACATCTATAACTTAAAAAAAGGTTGGCGACATGGTATTCTAATAATGAAATCACATGACTTGAGTTACTAGATGGCTATTTATGGAAAAAAACTTGAAAACTTAAGGGACTAAGATTCTTACACTTAAGTAGGGTATTCGTTACAATAGTGGATAGTTGCACCCATGAACTTCATAACCTTTGCATTATCTTGGATTATCTTTGTAACCTCCATAAAATGCCATCCATACCATTCCTGAACTTTCAAAACATACATATTTAGTTTTTTATCCAAGTCATTAAGAAAATCAATAGCATGCATTATTATTGTATCTTGACCCACTACCATAAAATTCAACATACAATATTATTGTAAAATTAGATTAAATAGAGGGAGTAGGGTAAAGTAAGGATAAAATTCTTACACATAAATAATCAAGATTTGCCGCAACAATCCAGTTACTAATGAATTTCACAACCTGTACATTATCTTGGATTATCTTTGTAACCTCTAGAAAATGCCCTCCATACCATCCCCAAACTTATATTTACATACATATTTATTTTTTATCCAAGTTATCTAGAAAACCAATAGAATCTACATTATCATTATATCAACTATAAAATTGAACCTAAAATATTAGGTTAATCAAAGGGAGTCTAGGGTAAAGTAAAGATAAATATGCTTAAACCTAAATGATCAAGATCTACCACAATAGTCCAGTTGCCCATGAACTTCACCACCTTACATTATCTTAGATTATCTTTGTAACCTCTATAAATGCCATCCATGCCATCCCCAAACTTTCATAACATACATATATTTAGTTCTTTATCCAAGTCATCCAAAAGACCAATAGAGCTTGCATTACCATTGTATCAACCAAAAATTGAATATATAATTTTAGGTTAAAATTAAATTAAACATAACCCAAGTAGGGTACTAAAGTAAGGATTAAGATGCTTACACATAAATGATCAAGATCTACTACAATAGTCTAATTGCCCATGAACTTCAAAGCCTTTACATTATCCTAAATTATTTCTATGACTTCTAAAAATGACCAAACTTTCATGACATACATATTTAAAGTTCTTTATCCATGTCATCATCATTAAAAATTAAATTTTCATATTCTTCAATTTTATTATACTCTAAGCTATAACTATTCTTAATGTATCATGTACATTATAACTCATTTATACATGGTAAAGGTTTTTTGAAGCTTTGAAATTCTAAAGCAATTTTGAAAAAATCTTTGAATTTTTAAAGTTTTGAAATTCCACATTAAAAAAATTATGAATGTTTTTCAGGTGTGGTTAATATGTTTTTATCATCTATATTTTTTTCAATGATTATTTTATTATATGAGTCCTTTTGATATTCCTTTGCAAATTTGATTTCATTTAACGCAATAGGTGTACATTTTAAAACATCCTAAATTAAAACCAAAATTTAAAATTGGATCAAATGAATTTTGACTTTAAGTTCTTTGACATTCATATGAAGGAAAAATGATTAACTTCCCATGATTACTATATATGATTTTGATTGATTATGTTTAACATTTGACACCCTTTTCGGCTCCTTGTTATGTGTTTTGACCTTTAAGGAACATTTTCCATTCAAGAAATTTCAATTCTTGTTGTCACATGTAATACCATTTTAATGATTCATTAGTTGAATTAATGGGAATTACATGTATATTGTTGATAGATTTTACAAAAAAAATTATAAAATTTAGAATTGTTAGAAATATTAGACGAAACAATTAATGTTCTCTATCTTTTCCAAAATCTAAGAATATTCATGTTATTTTTTTGTATAATCACATGGTGGATTAGCTAATGTAAATATTGTCACTGGGTATTTGTCTCATAGATGTATTTTGGTTTTAATATTTGATTTGTGGACTTGTGGTCTTAGTATTATTATAAGAGGTATTGATGTATTGAACCAAGAATTTATAGTATTCATGTTCTAACTTGGTATTCAATATTGATCACACAGTGAAATCTATAATATTTATGTTAAAATGGTATGTAGTATTTAAGTTCAATTGATACTCACTATTGATGTTCAGATGGTATTTTGCATTATTCATGTTCAAATTTTGGTATTTAGTATTTGATCACATCATTAGTAGAAACATGCCAAAATGCAACCACTCTATTTGTGAGTACATGTGACTAATAGTCATTTGTAGTCACCTTTGGACATTTTTGTGACTATTTCTTATGTTGGTCATATTTGCTTGTGAATAGTTTGCAACTATTTTGATTCTCATCCAAAAAGAACAACTTATGTCCCATCAGTTGCAAATGTGACCAATTTAGTTGTAGCCTTATAAGGATACAAAGGTGTATTTTGTGTATTTTAAATAATATAGTTTGGTATGCTAGGATTTACAAAATATATACTTTGAATGTATATGAACCATCATATTACATATGTATTTTATTATTAGCATAAATGCCTTCGATATTATGGTTACACTAAATGTATATTTTAAGTATATTATAATTTTATGTAAGATATATATTAAGTATATTGTTCCCATATTACAAGTTTATCCAAGCTATTTTATTATACTTCTTAAAATTATCACAAATGACATTTACAATTATTTATATATATATATAAATATGTTAATTTCATATAATAAAAACATGAATTTTAATATTTTTTATAATTTTAAAGTAATATTGATTTATTACATAATGCTGAAGAGGATTATATTAATATGACAAGAGAAATAATGAAATAATTACTAAAATTAAAACCATTATGCCTATTGAAATTATAGTTATTAGATGTTTACAATTAACAAGAGTTATAAAAATTGACATAATATTGAAAATAACAAAATAATTAACCTAAATTAATTAATACTTCCAATAAAAAATTATTATAATTTATGTTTATGTATTTATTTATAAAAATTACTAAAATAATTATTAAAGAAATCTAATACATTATTGTAAAATGATTAAATTATTTTCAAAGGACTAATGTACTTATAAAGAATTCATTTTTTATTTACTGAAAAATAAAACATAAAAAATAATAATCATAATAATAATCAAGTCACATAAAAATATATATAATATTAATAAAATAACTAACCTAAATTAGCTATAAATCACATTATTATTATGATTATAAGTAATCAATTATGAGGTATTACTACATTATACTAATTACCAAAAACTTAATATATAGGTTTAAGTTTTTTCTTTAAAATAAATAATTCATAAATCATAATTACTTATTGTTAATTATTAAATGATTATAATCAATGACTGAAATATATTTTTAATTTTTAATTTTATAATTATTACTGTAATAGTAAATGAGGAAATTTAATACATTATTATACATATGCAGAAAATATTTTCAGAGAAAAATATACTTATTAAAAATAAAATATTTATTTTAATAGTTCATAAATAGGTATAATGAGTGAAGTAATAATATGAATAATAAAAATAAAATAGCTAACCTTGGCTACCAACTAGCTACACTAATAATTCAATTATTATCATTGTTATTGTTATATATATATTTCTTATTACCCATAAAAATGAAGAAATAATGGGAATAATTAATGAATATTTTAGTTATTATATTAATTTATTTGGTTACAAAACATTAGTTAGTTAGTTATTGATAATTAGCTAGTTATTTCAATAATTGAGAAGTTATGTCCTATACTTAAGAATTTTAATTGAAAATTTTGTAATAATCTTCAAATAATGAGCAAAGTTGATGTAATTATTATATTAAAAAATCACTAAATAATTATATGTATTATTCATTATTTACTTATTTCCAATACATTTTTGATATTATAACATAAAATTTTATATTAATAATTATTCTTCTAAAGTAATCATTGTAAAATCATTGTATTCACTTAATTTATGTATAATTTAGAATTACAGTACTTGCATAATTAATGTAGAATTGAATTGAATTACTCATAATCTATAATATATAATTTACAACTTTTATTTTTATTCAAGTTTATAAAATAATCATAATTTCATCAAAATAATTAATGTTAGAACCATAACTGCGTGGATTGAAATGTAATAAATTAAAATACTTATCTCTTGTTACTATTTGTCCATAATAGATCACTTTTATAAAAAACTAAAAAATGATTATATTTATTAAGTATAACTTACACTAAATAAATATTGTTACAACATAGGTTCTTATATTATTTAATTTATAATCCTATATGAAAAGAAATCGATTATTGTAATTTATGTTACATTACTTTAAAATCATTGTAATTATTTTAGATAATAAATAATTATAGAGTATGCATAAATATTTTTTAATTCAACATAATTGAAAGTTTACATAATCTATATATTGTAAGTTGAAACCTGAATGAAAATTTTGGAAAGATTATAATGTAAAGAGATAGTTATTGTAATGATTATAATTGCAGGAATTATTATGCCGTAACTTTATTTTTTATTTTGAAATTTCTTTAATTACCTATGTATGATAAATATTTTTATAATAAGTTTAGAGTAATTAGAAAAATAAATGTATGTTCAATAAGTTTTTAAATATTAATAAAAGCAATTATATAATAATTGGTGTAATTACTTTAATATTAATTTTAAAATAAATAATTTGTGTAGGAATTTATGTTCTAACAACAATTTTTATTTGAGTATTTATAATTTGAAAATAGATATTTGTAATATTTATTTGTAATTATTGTAATATAATTATTTTTTCATTAAATATATTGTCTATAATTCGACCAGATTTTTAAAAATAAGTAAATATTTAAAGTATTTAAGTTATTTATTTAGTTATGAGTTATGTATTGGCAACTTATGAATAATTACTAGTTAGTTAAATATGAAGAAATTACAAGTTATTTAAGTAGGTGATAATGAAGAGTTAATATTTGTAATGTATAGTTTGTACTTTAAATATATGTTAAAATTCAATCATTGTGAATCAAATGATTATCTAATTATTTAGTGAGGCATGTACTTGAATGTTTAAAATTCTAAAAACTCAAAACAGGAGGCATGAGGAAAGTTTTGGAGTTACAATTTAGTTTGTGAGGAAGTTGTTACATAGTTACAAAAATAAAAAATTAAATTATTTTTTAATAATTCCTATAATTACAATCATTACAATAATTACTTTCATTACATTATAAATTTTACAGAATTTTAATTTGGATTTAAAGCTATAAATTACTGATTGTGAATAGTTATGTTAAATTAGAAAAACATTATGCATATACTATAATTAAATCTTATCTGAAATAATTTCAATAATTTTAAAGTTATGTAACGTTAATTACAATATTTGATTTCTTATACTATAAGAATATAAATTATATAATACTAGTTTATTTTGTAACAATAATTATTTAGTATAACTTATTATTAATATATATAATTATTTATAAAAGTGAGTTATTATTGATAAATATTTATAAGAAATAAATATTTTAATTTATTATATTAAAATTATGGTCATTACATTAATCATGTTAATTGAATTGTTATTATTCTAGAAATTGAAATAAGAACTAAAATTATATATTATATATTATAGATGATGAATAATTAATGTAAATTATAAAATAATTATATATATATTATACTTCTAGCTTACAAATAAATTAAATAATTAAAATGATTTGAAATAATTTTATTATATTAAAAATTTACTGTAAATAAATAAATAAATCATGAATAATACAGACAATTACTTGGTGTATCTGTTTTTTAAAAATACAATAATTACATCAACTTTGTTCATTATTTTAACATTATTAGAAAAATTTGAAAATTAAAATCTTAATTATGATACATAACTTCTCAATTATGGATATGAAACTTTATTATTATTATTAAAATATATACATTGTAAATAAAATATTTAATTTTATTATTGGGGACTATCATTTTAATTAATGGAATTAAATTAATTCATTTAATTATAGTGGTCATATATTCGAAAAATATTTTAAAAATATACTTACATTTAATGTAGAAGAAAATTATAAATAATTAGTAGAATAATCTATGTTGGAATATAATTGATTTATTTTAAATTATAAGTAAATTTATGTGATGAAATTATATAATTACAATAATTATATGAATGATTTTTGTTACAATAAAATTATTTTGAATACTAATTTAAATTATAAATTAAAAGTTATGAATATCAAGTTGAATCAAAATGAAATAATTCGCGTAATTAATGTATAATTACTGTAATTATAATGATTTAACAATAATTGTACATTATTTACAATATATTTTTTGGAATTGTTGGAATTTTTGGATGATCGAAAAATTAACAATAGTTTGTGTACAAAATAGAATCTGGACATATAACTTGAATACAATCAATATATACAACCCATTTTATACACATGTATGTTGTAATATATTTTCATATATTAATGGGTAGATTACATTTAGTACACCATTGTAAACACATACACCTTACAATACACACAATAAACTTTGAACACCAAAAGGGTTGCAATTCATTTGGACACATTTGCAGCTAATCCAATACATAAATAGGTCTTCTTGAATGAAAAACATATTAAAATTGTCCCAAATGAAAGGATGAAGAAAACATTAGTTGCAAGTTAGTTGGAACATAGTTGCAAGCATGATTTTGAATCCAAAAAATAGTTGTAAAATAACCAACATTAGTTGTAAACGACAAGTAGTTGCAATTAGTTGCAAATTGATTGGTTGCAAAAACCCAATTTTTTTTTAATGACTTTTTAGTTTTTTTTTATAAATGGGCACAAGTTCAAGTCTAGTCATGGTCAACAAGAATGTTGTGGGTATGTATATCATGACATGTTACAAATGAACAAATGACCCCAAAATTGGGTTACTTTGATTAATCCTTTGAAGCTCACAAAAAAAACTAAATTTGATGCATAAAATAATCCACAATTCCAAACATTTTCATATGGTTACATTTTTATATGTGTCTAATTAATTTGTGCATATATTGTTATCATGAAAGTGGTTGAATTTGTCTTGGATTGTTTATATGGGGTTGGTGACCTTAAAATGTTTCCAAATGGCAAAATAAATCGAAAGGTCATAACAACTACAAATGTATGAACAACCACAAAATTTGTTTACAAATCTTGTTTTAAATCCTATGAGTAATTAGGTAATTCTTTGTGTTCAATATAAATTTTAGCATCAAATGTTGTCCATACCAAGAGGTTTTCATTAACAACCACTTGATAACCATAAAATTATTAGGCCTTTTCCTTTCATTTGAAACAATTAACTCCATTTTGCCTTGTGCCTTAGCTTGGATCTTGGTTATCCATATCATGAAGTTTTTTTCGTGTTTGTTAATTGGGTCGAAATCACTTGATTGCCCCTATAGGTTTGACCGTGGTTGGCCATTTCTATTTAGGATCTTCATTTACCATGTGTCCAGTTATTGCCTCAAGCCAATAAGACTTATATTTCATTGCATTCTAGACATTGGACCCTCATCTCAAATGCCATTCATTATCATTCCTTTTTAAAATTATGATCATAGTAGATCTTAATGGAAGGATAGTATGAAACCCTTAATACATTTGCCAAGCTTCACACAACTTTAAGATGATAAAAAGGTCTTTTATTATATAGTCAAAACAATGAAAAAATCATGTCATTAAATCTAATCAACTAACTATCATGACTAAAATCTAACCTTATATATGGTATGAGAGATTACATACATTGGAGCCATGAAATGCCACATGGCCAAGCCACATGGATCTGTTGATGACATGGAAGAATATTTTTGTGTGTCAAAGAATATTTTTCCACATCAACATGATCTATTAAAGAATATACCCTTTGACATTAATGGAATATATTAGGAATATTTTTATGCATTCACGTTCACATGCTCATGCTCATGTCACGGGCTCATGAAATAGCATTCTTGAACACTTAGGGAAAAGGGGAGCTTGATTATACTCTTCAACTTTTGATGACTATGTTCAAACTTTCAAGTAAGCAACATTGTACTACTATTTCAAGAAGGGTGGTCCATTAGGTCAGGAGTTTGATAGGAATGAGCTTCTCTTGCATAAGGCAACCCAATTTGGTGACCCAAAATGATTTGCAAATGCAATTTTGAAATATGCATCAAGCTCATCTTTCATGCCTAGAATTGCGTACAAGGAAGGGGAGAATATCTTTGGCTTTTGCAAGTGTAAGCCAAACTTGCCTCTAGGATTAAAAGGGGATTCACATAGGCACAATCATGTCAATTTTTTTTGCACATGTGTCAACACTTAGAGTGGAAAATCGCGTCTACAAATTAAATGGCTTTCAAATGTAACATTGATCAAAATGAGGTTGTGGATATCACCCATGGTGGTGTTGAATCGTGGAAAATCCTTATAGAAATGGAGTTTGGTATATAGAACAATGTCCCTCAACTTCACACATCCAATGTTCAACATTGCAAAAAACCACCAACCATTCTTATATTGCAAGGATTATTACCAAGTTGAATGCCATTGGTGTTCCTACTCCTACTTACTTTGGTATGTGTTTTCAATTCATAGGTGCACCCTTTGAGATTCACAAGTTTTAGTTCTATGTAAATGACATGAATCGTTGCATGGGGGTATGAAACATAAGTATGCAGTTGAGAGATCGATGGTTCCTTGTATTTGGCAGTTGCAAGAAGGGACCAATCTTTCAAAAGATAAGGTGAAGTCTTTCAAGGAAAGAAATTTTGTTTTCATTAAACAACAATTTACTTATTTTTCTTCGAAATTTGTTCGGTGGGAAAAGCTCCATTTTAATAAATTGATTTGCAAATGCAATGTCATGGTCCACAACATGGCATGGGAAGGTTGTTCAACACATTGCCATTTACAATGTCAAAACAACATTACAATATGTGGGTTTAGGTTAATGATATTTTTGCTCTTGGATATGGATGAATCTACAAGATTTTATGTGGTGAAGCTTCAAACAAAAGGTAATATGAAATTATAATTAGAAATTTCCCAACATGCATTTGCATGGATTTTGTGATTATGATTTCAAGTTCATTGGGGAAACAAGGGAAATGGGTGCCATGTAAACACATGTACTAACATGTCATGTTTTGTGGTAGGTTGAAAATTTCATTCATTTTCCAACTTGGAGTTGTAATGAAGTTTGTTACTTGTTGGCTCATTTTGTAACTTCTATGTAGGTAGGAATTTAATAAAAAAAAGTGACACCGAAATTTGTAAAAAAATAATGTCCATTGCAACATTCAACATGATGTTATGTGTTTCATTCTAGAACCAAAAATTGTGCCACTTGTTACTATTTTGATTTAATAGGTTTTGATTTGTTAAAATGTCGATTCATGAATTTCATAGGTATGAATCATGTTTCATTGTGTGAAAAATCACAAATTGGATTGAGTGTGTGGGTCCAAATTCTCTTAAGTGTACCAAAATCTTATCACAACATTACTTTTTTTCTGTTTTTTTTAACCAAGTCTTTTTTACCATGTAAAGACATTTTTGTGGATGATTATGATGGAATCTAGAATTGTAATGGTTTAAGATGTATTCTTTTTGAAATTTTTGACAACTTTTGATTCATCATTTTTTAGGGAGAACCAAATATAGGATGAAAAAGGATTGCAATAAGGACTAGGCCCTTTTTGTCCTATGTGGTACACCTTAAAGGATTTTCATGGGTGTTACATAAATATTGACAATAATGTTCAACACTATATTGGGTGGTTTAATTAACTCCTCTTATTTTTACCTCTAAAAGAATTTAGGAAAGTAATATTTTTACCATTAGAATGTTCCATCAATTTAGATGGGAAAATTTTGTCACATAAACAAATAATTTTGTATACATGGGAAGAATATTTTGTCTAGGTGGTAAGAATATTTTTAACATTTTTTTCTCACTCACCAAAGTCAAGCTCACATGCCCATTGTTCATGCTCGTAATTCATAGTTCATGCTCATAATTCATAGTTCATGCTCACACATTCATCTAGTAGCTATGTTGGTGCATAATGAACTTTTTATTCGTGACAATCTTTTGGCAATCCTAAATTCAAATAAAAAACTTTTGGAATGTGCATGACAAATTTTTGCAATTCAAAGTTCATTTTAAATAAAAATTAACCTTGATCCAACAATCGAATTAAGAGGATTGGGCAATTGAATAATTGATTAAATCAACTTCCAAACTTTTCAAATTTCCCAAAATTTACAATATTGTCATCAAGTTTGATGTTACATGTCTTGTCAAATTTTTGAAATGCAGAAAATTATTCTTTGTGACAACAATTTTGGGGGATTTTGATTTGCTCATGCCCAATGCCCAACACTAGCAATCGTCCTTCATTGAAAACTTGCACAATAACATGTTTTGAAGACAAGGTATTAATTTAAAACTTTAAAACGTTGTGAACACCAAATAAATAAATAAATAAATAATGGAATTAAATATGGGTGAAAGGATAATCAAGTATACACAAAAAGGGCTTGAGTAGTTGCAGTCATATTTGTACACAAAAATGTAGCAAACTAAAGTCAAAATTGATCATTGTCAAACCATCATGGTGTTAAATATTGAGTTTATACTATGTTGTGTACAAGGTTTGAAAAAAATTGTGTATTAAAAGTAGGTCAAAATTATTTTGAGATTGATTGGTGGAATTGTGTTCAAAAATATTTTTACATTAAAATATTGATATATTATCACCTCTACTTCGGAAATTGAAAATGCATAAGTAAATTTTAGATTCGCATTAACCAAGAAAGTAATAAATTCAATATTTCATATAATTGAAACCTATTTTGTTTCTTTGGAGAACCTACAAAATAAATAAAAATCTACTTGCATTTTAAAAATTATACTTGAATCTACTTTAAAGCATGTGATTTTTCAATATCATTGACATAAATTTTAAAAATATGTTCATATTGATCTTTTAAATATAATATTTTAAATTTAATTTGATAAAATTTAATTTATGACTACTTTACATTTTTCTTGACAAGGATCATGAAATATATATTTGGTTGTGATTTCACCCATGATATACATATTTCCTTTCCCCACTAGGGTTTGAAAGAGTTCACAAAAGAACATTGATGCAATTATGTGCAATGTTATCTCCCTAGAAATTGGAACTTATGCATCATAATAACAAACTTTGAAAACATGGGATGTTAAAAGCATTGAAGACCCATGAGATTGTAATTAGCAAATAACAATTACTACAAATAGAAGATTGTCAAAAGTAGGTGATTTTGATCACAAGTGCTAGTTAGTTGGTGACAAGCACAGACAACAAAGAGAGGAGCTTTGGCGGACACCTTCACACAAACAATGACAATGTTTCGTGATGAAGACATGATTGTATTTGTGAACAAGCTATTGGATAGCTTTAATACATGGCATTCAAGTGAGACCTAATGTCCTCCATGTTGCATCTTGGAAAGAAGGAAATTAGGTTTTAAAAGTTTACCTTGACAAATCCACATCGTCAACGAATGCTTTCTAGCCCATCCCATCAACCCACTTTGCAGCAATTAACAAACATTAAGATTTTTTTTTTTCTTTTGTCTTGGAGGCCAAGCTTTTTTTAAGTAGGAAAAGGGCCATAAATCACTAGAAAAAAACATTGATTTATTTAGTGTTTGCTTTTTGTGGAGTGTTTACCACCTGGCATTGTGAAGCATGGATGTTTTTTTTGGGGAAGTTCATAATGTTTCCCATTTTAACTCTTGTTGGTTTGAACTAGTGTTGTGTGGTTATTTGAATGTATAAAGAATATCCAATTTTAGTTTTTAATCATATCAAAATTAGAAAACCATTAATTTCTTGTTAAAAAATTAAAATCAAAGAACAACTAGTCTCACTTATTTCAAAAATCTTAAAGAGCCATTAATTTTTATGGAAGAATCAACAATGAACTAGGAGTTTTATGGTTAATTATTTAATTTTTTTCAACTTTTTTGAGAATTGTGCTTACATACTAGTATAGGGTCTTTGATGGGATCACAATTAATTAAAAAAACCATCCTAATAATTATCAGGGCTCTACCATAGTACATAAATGGTTTCAGCATAAGTTAAATTATTTTTTATTTTGTCAAAATTTTGAAAGTTTATTTATTACTTGTGTCAAAATTTTGATAAATATTATAAAATTACAATTTGAAGTATGCGACTATCAGGTTTGAACTTTAGACTTGCCAAGCCAATCTTTGAATTCAAGATTGTGACAATCTAGACACACTTAAAGTGTCCCACAGAGACAACAAAATTGTGTTTATTTATTTTTTATAAATATTACCTACCAGAATTTTCAAAATTAAAAAAACAACTGTCGAAGTTAAGATTTGTGACTTAATTAATTATTTAGCAATTTGTTGCTGAATCCGTTCAAATACTATGATATTCTTGTTTTTAATAATCACCCAAATACTAGTTTGAACTTGCCATAAGGTGCACAATCATTATGTATTGCATTTGATTATTTTTCTTATTTCCTTTTGGAAGGAGTTTTGACAATAGGAAAATGTTTTTTCTTCCCTACTTTTATGCCCAAAACTATCACCCTAAGAGGTAAAAAACAATTTGTTGTGGTTGTGGTTACAAGTTGCTACCATCTTAAAAAAATTGTGTCCTTTATCCATACTCTAGGATTTTAAAAAAAAATAAAAAAAATAAATAAATTTATTTTTATAAAATTAAAAAACAAATTAAACAAAAGGACTTTACTCAACACAAAAGAAAAAGAAAACAACCACTGGGCCAAGATCAGGGACTAAAACCCAGGGGCCAGAGGCACCACACATCAATCACCTAACAACCCCACATCTAGGTCTTTGGAAAGACCAAAGACCTTCCTTACCATTAGCTTTTATAGTAGATGACATGTCTTAACAACCCATAACCTGTCAAAAATTCAGATAGTAAGAATCCTTCCATATTTGGAGTCTTACTAATGCAAGCATAACCTTTTTAAGTCAATTAGTCATAATCCAGGAGATGGCCCCACACGAAGGACTCAATATGGTGTTGAGACCATTGCTTTTGGTTGAATACTAAATCATTCTTCTCAACCCAAATAGTCCAAAGGGATCTCCCTTCGAAAGAGATGCCAAATTGGGTTGAAGTGTTTAATCTTACTTTTAAGCTTCTACACTAAATAAACATTGTTCCACGGACATGCCTTTCCAAGGCGCATCTCGATTAGGTTTAGCTTGTAATCTGTTGACAATATTGACAACCCAGTGCCAAATTCTTTGTGCTTGAGGGCACTCCCAAAATCGATGGAACTTTGATTCAACAATTTCAACGGTACAACAATGGCAAGTATCTTCTAAACTATTATTAATTCTTGCTTTCCAAGTATTGACAACAATTGCTGTATGCCACATGGACCACATAAACACAACTTCTTTCCTAGACGTTTCCTTGTGCCAGACTTTTGGCGATGTGAGCTTGCTTTGAACTTGCAGCAGTTCCCTCTATTTGTCCTTGGCTGACCTATATAGCCTTTAGTTATTCCTTTGCAACTTCCTTCTTAGACTAGTTGTATACCTTAAAAGCTTTGACCCATCTTCCCAAGTCCATGCCAAGGGGTCAAATGTGAGCTCCCCCACCTTGCCATAGTATTATGAGATTGGTGAATTACTTTTGCCTTGAAATGTCTCGCATACACAAACCTTACAAATATAGCCTGTGAACTGAGGGTGTTCACCTTCTCAGTCAACCCAAGGTTGAAGTGACTGGTATTGAAACCCCAAGCAAAAACTTGAACTTTATGTGGAATTGTGAACACAGCTGGGTTGGGAGAGATCTCTTGAATGAATAAAGTAGTTGCTTGTGCCACTACATAAGGATCTGCATCTCTTTCATTCCTAAACAATCCTACCCATTCACCTTTTGTTGCCACAATAAGAGTTGATTGTCAGTGATGTGCCAAAGGTAGATCAAGCTGATTTACCATTCTTGCCCATAAATGGCCTTCCTCTGGCTTAAGGGAAAACATTTTTCTGCCTTTGCCACTGTCATGACGTCTGTCGACCCTTTCTGAAAAATGGATCCCATTTTTTTAGGCCTTTATTACACAATTTTACAGCTTTTTTTTTTTTGGAGAACCCATACTTGTCAACTTCAAAATTTTTAGTCCACCACAACTCCTGTCCCAATGTTCTTCAGCTGTGGAAGGGTGGTTATACTTAATATTATATACAAGTGACTTCCAAGCCCTCCCAATTTTATTCCAAATTTGGAGCTCCCTTCATTGACATGTGTTTGTGGCACATTGCGCAATTGATGGTGGGTCCCCAGCTTTTACTTTTCTTGGGTCTATCCATGCTCTTGTTTGTTGCAAAATTTGATCCTCTGATCCCTTTAATTCTTGTTACAATTATTCACTTTTGTTAGTACTGAGTACAATGTAACAATTTTTTGTGTGTGCGGATTTGATATCATTTATCATTAGGGATCAAAACGTAAGGATACTACTATCAGGAAAGGATGCAAAATGATGATTTGAAGGAACGCGCCAAAGTGAACTTTTCAAAACATGCTACACAAACTTAAAAGACTTTGGCAAGCAATCTTGTCATTGTCATTGAGAACTCTTTGGACATCGAAGGGAAGACTTGTGTCATGGGAACAAGCCAGGGATGGGTCTCTGTCCTGTCCACCCACTCCATTTTCTTGCCAAGGTCGTCTGGAGGGACTGAATAGGTTTGTGGAGGGAAGGGTAGGTTTAGGGTTCAAACCTCCTAGAAACTTATCCCTGTTATGAAGGATAAGTTTATAGGAGGTACATAAGGGCCCAAGACTGGATTTTTTGGAAACGAGGGCCTGCTTTCCAAGGCATCAGCCTGGGCAGCTCACATTTCCAGAAAGCACAACCTCCAAGGGACTTACATTACATAAAGCTCGACCCTTTGATAAAGGAAGCATTGACAACAAGGATTGATGCAAACATACACAATTTTGTAGTGTCCACTATGTTAGTGTAAGAGCCCATTGGTCAAAGCCAATCCTGCAGAGGATAAATTACACCTTCTTGAGTGAGGCATGTTGCTAGTGGCCATGTTTCACCAAGGAAATGTTAAATTTGGACTTAGAGAAACCCTACCTGATTGGTCTTAGAACAAGATATTTACCATGGTTGGAAGCAACATAAAAAAATTTGCAGTTCATACCATGGTACCAGTGTAGGTGCTGGTTCATCCAAATTGGTCTTTAGGTATGCATGATGGCTTGACTGAAGTAAAAGCATATGATGTGTTCACCCCTACATTATTTACTTCCTCAAGATGAAATGCATTTGATCCACAGACAATAATGGGTGAAGGGTCTTTCAAAATCATCTTGGCGGGGGTGGGGGGTGTGCGAGGGGGAAAGGGGGGGCATCTTGCTCTCAAATTAAAGACAATCTAACGCATATCAAATTAGTCCATTTGTCAAAGTATAGTAGTTTTTGGTATTTATCATGCATTCAATAGGTTTCAAATTTCTTTTTTTAAATAAAAAAAAGTATGTTTCAAGTTTCAACAAGCCATTTGCCATGACTTAATCAATTGCCAATTGTGAATGTTACCTGAAACAAGGTGGTGGGTTGAGATGTATTTTATTATACAAGAAGAGTTTTGGCACAAGTAATGCGCTAAAACCAATAAAAAAAATTTTGGCGAAAAATCGCCAAATGGTGACACAATTTTTTGAAAACAGGATAATTTGTTGCAAATTCCTTATTTTTGAAAAAAAAATTCGCCAAAAAGTGACAGAAAATTGGTTTTTTGGGGATGGTGTCGCCACATTTGTGCCTACTGGCTACAATTTTCATAGTTTTTTGAAATAAATTCACTAGTTAAGTCGAAATTTGCCTAGGGATGCTCGTCACCCTGGCTACATTAGGAAATTGTAAAAAAAAACATTGGCTGAAACCGAGTCTTTTCATATGAAGAGAGGTTATCAAGTTGAAATTGTATATATAAGTATTAGGTTGTGTATCTGTAACTTGTTGTGTAACTTGATGTAATTACACAATTATTTAGGTAATTATTTAAAGGGGTAAGTTGAGTGGTAGCATTCCATAATTTGGTCATGGTGCATTGACTTTCACATATTAATTTATGCGGAAGTCATGTGCACCATGTGATTATGTTTCCTTGTGATTATTTTATGTGAAATCACATGAGGGACCATGTGATTATGTTTTCTTGTGATTATTTTATGTGAAATCACATGAGGGACCATGTGATTATGTTTCCTTGTGATTATTTTATGTGAAATCACATGGGGGACCATGTGATTTTGTTTCCTTTTGATTATTTTATGTGAAATCACATGGGAACCATGTGATGGATAAACTTTAGGAAGTTTCTTGACTAGTTTCGTTTTGGTTAGTATATAAGTGGGTGTTTGTGACTTTGAGAAACACCTTCACTTGTACAAAGTTATTGTGTGAATGTCAAGTTTGTTAGAATTGAAGTTTTGGTTTTGAAAGGGGTTGGTGTTTATGTTTAGTTCATGATAGGAGAATGGGGAGATACGTTGTTATGCATAGACAATAAAAGGTTGAGAACATACTTTTGCAATCAAGAACATAGATTTTCATAACTATGTAATAAACATACATAGTTTCGATCCTAAACTCGTTTGTGTTGTATATCTTTTTGATTCCGTAACCGGGACACGAAACATAATCACATAGTGCACATGACTTCCACATAAATTAATATGTGAAAATCAATGCACCATGACCAAATTATGGAATCCTACCACTCAACTTACCCCTTTAAATAATTACTTAAATAATTGTGTAATTACATCAAGTTATACAACAAGTTACATATCCCTTGGTAAAATTAGGGAAACATGGGTTAATAACCCCTTTTTTATTTGTGTAGAACTTTGCAAAAATGAAAAAAAAAGAATGAAAAAAACACATTCTGCCACAAATTCCCTAATTTTTTAGGAAAAGGAACGATCATCCAATTTCAGAAATATTTTTAGAAATTTTTTGGCCACATTTCCACTTTTTATTTTGGGGAGGGGGAGAAGCGGCATTTTGCTTACCATCTTTTGTGCATTTTGGACATGTTATACAAACATGTCATCATTTAATGCTAAATCCCTCTTGGGATCTTGCATGTGACACAACATCAAAATTTTGAAAAACAATATTGGTTACTCGTCTCCAGATTCTTGTTAAAACCTCCTTTGCATTTGCAAGTGTTTTGCATGGGCACATGCAAAAAGGGCATGCAACTTTCAGTACTAGTTCTGTAAGGCAACTCTTAAAAATTATAAAAAGCACCAATTTGAACAATCACCTTCGCAAATTTTTTTTCCTTTACACCTAGCCACAAGCGTATGAGGTTATTACAAGATTTGAGTCAGTGTTTTTAGGAATTTTTGTTTGTAGTCAAAATTGCAATCATCCATAGGAAGATGTAAAAAAAATTCAATAATCCCTAAGAAGATTTAGCCAAATCTTCTTATAAATTAGATGTGAAGTACAAATCTTTGAATGTTTTTATGTTTTTGGCTACACATTGAAAATCAAAATATTAATTTAGTAAAATTTACCTTTTTTCCCCTAGCTTTTGGCAATTGAAAACCTAAAATTATTTATTTGAGTTTTTAGTCACTCTCTTCCTGACCCCAATCTTTCACGTCTATATGTTAAGATAGGTGTTTGTTTGGATGTGATCACACCATAAGAAGAGCTCCAATAATATTACACAGAGTTGGTATGCCGCATCAATTTGGCATGCTCAATGTAACACCCTTGGGAGGCCAAGAAAATTTAAGACAGTACATTGCCAACCATTTCACGCCAAGCGATTTCGGTAGACATGAGGAAGGAATGCACGAGAAAGTTGGCATTCAAAGCAACTACAAATTTGCAGTGATGTCATTCATACGTTGAGAAAATTGGCGTTTAATTCATCTGCATGAAAAATGCGATCCCAAACTTCACCACCTCATCGCATAGTAAGGCTAGAGCTAGATTCATGTACAACAATAGCATGTGGCACTCAGTGATTAGGGCGGTGGTTGTCGCAGTAGCAAGTAACTTGTAATAATGCCACTTTTCTTTCCAGATGCGGCAGGATTGGTTGCAACGACGATGTAGGACAAAAGGTGAAAACTTTGCAATTATGTTTCAAAGAGAACATGGAGGCTTGATGACAATCATTACCTCAAGCTTTGTATGGACAACTGATAGAAAATGATGAGACACGATTTTGCAAAAGGTTTTCATGGTTAGGCAAGAGATCCTTGAGAGCATAAAAAATATTGGACTTCGGTTCCTAAGGAGATCACTCATTTTTATTTGAAGAAACACGCAACATTAAAGAGTATTTTTTTTGGTATGTTATGAAACAATTAAGTTTTTTGGATATATTATAAAATATATGATATATATATGATATATTAATTATAAACATCATATTCATATAAATTATAAATTTATTTTTTTCAATAAGTTGCGTTTTTTTTTTTCATTGTTTGAAATAAAATGGAAATGACCTACCCAAGCTTTAGGTACAAAGGCTTCTGTTTTGTTGTTCATGAAACATTTCTAAACAAAAAAAACTGAAAAAATAATGAAATGCTTATCTATAAAACTTTATTCTCTTTGATATGGCATTGATTTTTTTATAAAAAGAAAATATTAATATAAATTTATTGCTAAAAAATGCAAAAAAACATTTATTTGAATCAAATTTCATTTAAAAAAATTTAAATGATCTTAGATTTAATTAATGTATGTCAATATCATACATCATAAAAAGTTCATCAAATTTTTTTCACAACCTTAGTTTTGAAATATATGTATGTAGATTTTCAAATTTTATGATAGGTATTAAGGTATTATTTTGTCACAAATATATTCCCTATGTCCAAATTTTTCAACGTTTGTTGGATTTTTAAAATTATTGATAAGATTAAATCTAAAGTTAATTAAATATATATTTTAAAAATTCAAAATGTGATGTCCATACATTAAAAAGAATTAATTATAGAAAGATTATGTTTATGACTATAATTTTTGGAGGGTTTAATGTGTTTTCACTTGAATGCAATGTGTAGCAAAAGAAATTATAGCCTTAAACCCTAGAGCTAAAAAAAAAAAACCAAAACCTTGAAATTTAAAAAGACACATGTTGGTGCAAGGTTTCCAAAATATTGTAGAATCGATGGCCATCAAGTTTTGGGGTTGAACAAGCCTAGAATGGGGCAGATCTTAGGGTAAGGTCCTTGTTTGGTTATTTAAATAGAGGTTAGGGTTTGAGTTGGGTTTGCATAACCAGAACCAATGGGTATTACCCAAATATCTGGAGAACTGCTGAACATTGGTTAAAACACAAGGACAAAAATGATATGACACGTAACCAAATAAAGTGAATCCACCCATGCCAAATCGATTGATTATAATTAAAAATATTTTCAATTATAATGGTAGGTTCAGTACCTATTGTCAGGTGGATGTTGTTTTAAAATTGAATATCATTTGTAACTTCTTGTTTTAGGCTATTTTGGTGAATAGATGTAAAAAAAATATTTTAGTTGTAATTTAGTTGCACATGACATTTACAAATAGAATACCTAGTTCACAACAAAGTCGCAAAAAATATTTTTTCCTTCTTATGAATTGTGCATTAATTTTTAAATTCCAAATTATTTCAATAAGGTTTTTATGTACTTGTTTGACATGTGAATAGTTTTGAAGTTTATTTTTTGCAATAGTATGTGGTAAATATGTTTTAGCAAATGCTTATTTTTTCATTAAATGATGCCTTCAAGAATGTAATGATATTTATATTAGGTGCCCTAATATATATACATTTAATTGAATACTTTGTGTTGAAATAGCCTTGAACACAAATTTAACATCCATTTTTGGAGATATTTATTATTTATTTTAAAAATTCATTTTGAGGGGGTTTTCTTGTTTTACTTCCACCCCTTTTCAGGCTATCTTATTGTTTTCATGTTGATGATGGAGGCCAAAAATAAAGAATGCCTTTCCTCTCCAAAAATGGATTTAAAGTTAATTTAACAAGGTCCATAGGAACTCTGAAATTAAGCTCACTTCAACTATAATAGTACTCGGATGGTTGAACTTACATGAGGTTTAATATACTTGAGCCAATTGTGTAGGGGCGCACTGGTTTAAATGATGGTTCATCTTTTAGCTTAGGTCCATATTCCATTTTGTTTTAGGCCCAAAACCTATGGACCATACATGGTGTGAATTAATTGTTTTTTCAGCATAAACAACAAATTAATTTGAGTTTCAAGATCAATAAGGGTCAATGTTTAATTTTTCAATATCTTGATTTCATGAAAGTGGCAAGTATCTATTGAAAAAATGCATTTTACATTGAAAAGACATTCCCCCAAGTTTTTAAAGATTTTTTTTCACAAAATAACGGTAACTCACCACAAAAGATTCATTTAACAAACCTCATTTTATTATTCACAATTTTGGTGGGGAGCAACATGATGTTTTTTTTCACAATTGGTGATGTGGTGGAAGTGGCATTTATCCATAAGAAGCTTTAGCTGAATGTGGCTAATGAACAAATATGAAATTAATATTAATCAATTTTTTCATGTTGAATTTTTTGGGAAAATTGTTAGGAAAACATTCACCGGAAAATATCCTGACTTCCTCTAAGTTAGTAACAATTAGAATATGTAAACATCACCTACAACTTATCTATTATTTCCTAGGAACATAAATAATTTCATCAAGATGGTGAACCCACATGGTACACACAGACTCATCTGTGTAAATTGTTTGGCATAGCCCACTAAGGGTCTCACTAATTTGGAATTTGTTTTTGCCATTTTTTCCTAATCACCAATCATTTGAATATATGCAAGACTATCTATGATTTTTTTTCAATTTTTTGATGTTGCTAAAGTGGCAATCATGCATAGGACGAATTAGTCAATTTTGGATACAAAAATATGAAAATAAAAATTGTGAGACTTTACACTATATTTTTGGCCAACTATTAAAACTTAATATAGAGGTTGGTGAATTTTTAAAAAAAATTATAGTCTTTTTCTCTCTTTATTTTTGCGGAAATTTGGGGATTGGAAAACCCAAAACTACAATAAAGGGCCTTTTGTAATATGTGAAGGTTCCTTCATTTAAAAATGAAACCTTCAATTCTATTTACCTTAAAAGCACCATTCAAGTGTCATGGGTGTTAATATGCTTTATTGTTTAAGCTAGTTCCAGTTGGGACTTGGGCCTCTCGGTGCTTTAGGTTGATTTGGGTCGAGTCTCTTGTGTTTCCCCTGGGCTTTGTGCTTGGTTCAGGCGTCTAGCTATTTTTGTACTTTACCTTCGATAAAACTACATAGTCTATAGTCAAGCCTTTGTTTTCACTTTGAGATTCATAATAGGGTGGCTTCACCATACATCCAAAGGCCTGATTTCATAAGTTTGAAGAGGAGGCAAAGCCCCATGGAAATCATCAGGCCTTAGTTGGCCCATTATCATTCTTGAAAGTTGTGACCATTATATAAAAATGGTCAAGACTTGTCTTTGGAGCTGGGTTTCCACTGACTCAATTTGTTGCTTAAGTCCCAACCCATGAAATTAAAATTTATAGTCGTGAAGGACTCCCACTCATGGTTGGGACTTGTAAATCAAGCTTTAATGTGAAGGATTTGGTCTTAATTTGGAGCTTTAAGCTAATCAGATTGCAAGATTGAATCTAGAATTATACATGAACACTAATGTGAAGTGATCCTTAGATAAAACTAGGTTTTCCTCATTGAATGCAAGGAAATTTTCATTGATAATTATGAAAAAATGCCATTAATGTTTTTTTAAAAAATTTGTGATGTAATTAAAGTGGCCATGATCCATAAGCTAATGTGGCATTGCGAGTACAAACTTACATTAGTACAAAACTCTCTTTTTCAATCAATCTGATTTCGACTTGATTTCAACAACATTTTGACTATAATTTTTTTAATATTTAAAGAAGTTATTAATGGTTGTCAAGTAAGTTGAACGACCTACTCTTTTGGTGGACATTTAAAAATATATCCGAACTATTCTAAAGTTCACAGAATATTTTTTTAGTATCCATTGGGGTTACAATTGAATTCTAGTTGAAATGTCAACTAGGAAAACTACATAGTTTATAATCAAGCTTATCAAGGTGGCGTATCAACTAAAAGAGTTTCATGTTCAGCTATATTGGTCAATTACAAAACATAATGATAAATCACAAATCACACATAAATGGATGACATTTAGATTGGGACTAATGTTTTCATTGCAAGTGGAGAGCACTATTGTTTTTCTCCTAATATGCAAACCTTTAAGCTACTAGCAAGCAGATTTACGAAGGCATTTACAACTTACAAGAACAGTTACAAAGGGCATTTACAAAAATGAAGTGCAATGTAAGGTTAGAATGTATGTTAGAATGTAAATGAGTTCAAGGCATAAATAACCCTGCAACAAAAAATGAAAAAAATAAAATCAGAAGTTAGAAAAAAAAGAGCTAAACAAAGCCAAAAACATCCAAAATAAAAACAAAACAACAAAAAATTTGAATAAAAAAAAGTTTTAAAATAACTACCTTATTTTCTTAAGATAACTTGCACATGGCAAAGGTAGGGGGAAATACAACACCTCAACAAACAAATAGCAAGAACACAAAGCAAAGAGCAATAGCAACAACACGAAGTAAAGAACGAACAACAACAACCAAGATGAGTAGAAAACAACAACAATGTAAAGCAAGGAACAAGTCGTAACAACACAAGGTGAAAAACAAGCAACAACAAGGTGAGGAGCAAACAATAATAATGCAAGATGAAAAATGAACATTAACAATGCAAGACAAGCAACAAGTAGCATCAAAGTGAATTAAAAAACAAACAACAACAATGCAAGATGAATAGTAAACAATACCACCCTAGGCAAGGAATGATGCAAGACAAAAAAAACAAGCAGTAGCAATACAAAACGAAAAACAATCAATAGCATCGCAAAACAAAAAGCAAGCATAAAACCAAAGAACAAAAAATAATATAAGTTAATGAGGCCAAAAAGCCTCTCAGCTTTTATATCGTTAATGGGAACGTTATGCCTCCCTTGGTGGAGGCATTGCCCTAAACCTTAAACCTAACCCATTTTCCCTCCCAGACCTTGAGAACTGAATTCAGGTTTTCATGTGAAAACCCATCCAATTCTCTCTTTTTTTCCTAGTTGGTTCTCACATGGGTGAAAACTTTAAAACTGAATTTTACGTTGATTTTCACCCAAAATGAGAATGGTTGGTTCTCAATGTGAGCAACCGGACTGAGAATGGATCTGAGAACCGGGTCACCCAGTGCAAACTGCCCAACACTGGCTCAAAACACCCCCACCCCAGAACTTGGGAGAAAGTTTACAATGCCAAAATCAAAACCAGAGGTTCTCTTCAAAAGGAAAAACCACACAACACTAGCAGGGATTTGAGGTAATATCAGCCTTGTATCAATTTTATAATAATCTCAATGCCATGTGTCTCCGTGCTTCCTACCAGCCAAAAATTAGTCTAAAACGCATTACTAGGACCAGATTGACATGAAAGTTATAAGATGTGCCCAAAACCAATACCGGTCTGGTAGGAAAAGTAAATAAAAGTCCAATTCTGTGCAATGATTTTTTTTTGGTGGCAAAAGTTTGCCATTTTGCAAAGAGAAAACGTAGCGACCAACATGGTCAGGGGAACTTTTTGAAAAAAATTCCCAAAAAATCATTGGGACATTTGGAGGAAGAAAGTGGGTTTTTGGTAGATTTGGGCAGTTTTCGAGCTTTGATTCTTTTGAAAATACCATATTTACCTAATAGGTTCTAGGGGTTTGTCAACATTTAATAGGATTCCTAGATTTTCTATTTCTTTATTTGTCTTGTATCCAGATTTGGCTAAATCCACTTGTGGCTGATCGCCACTTTTTGTGCAACACTAAGAAATTGAAAAAAAAAAACACAGCCAGTATGTTTAAAAGTCAATACCAGACCAGCACTGCTTTTGACCTGTATTTACCCACTATATACCCGTAGGTTAATAATTATAGGGCAAATGAGAATTTATTTCGTACCTGGAAGGTACCGTACGCTCTTCACAGGTTAAAAGCTGGTCATTTACTTTTGCTCTTAACCAAGTGACATGTTTGGAGTTTGAGTTGGTAGTCCAAAGTACGTTAGTTGAGTTCAAACCAGATGCCAATGCCCACGTGGCAGGTTCCCAACCCTTCGCTAAGCACTTTAAGTGAAGCGGCTTTATGGAAGAACGTGGGTTTCGCCATTCCGGCGGTAGGGCCGCTGAGTTGCACACAGGCAGGGGTGCTGGCGATTAGAACCAGGCTGGGTTGCAGACTGGCGGAGCCGCTGGCGATTAGAACGAGGCTGGGTTGCAGGCTGGCGGGGGTGCTCGCGATTAGAACGAGGCTGGTTTGCGGACGATCGGGGGGCGCGAGCGTTGAGAACGAGGCTGGGCTGCGACTACGACAGGCGACTAGGATGAGGTTGGGTTGCGACGCAGAAACAAGTCCAAGGTGGGTGGGGGCTGCGATGCGCGGCGGCGAAGGAGCCCAAGGGCAGAAGCAGGCATGAGGATCAGGAAGCGTGCGCCTCAAGCAGCTGAGGCGGCCACAGGAACAAAGGAGCTGGGGGCCGTGCAGCAACTGCCATTGACTGCGGAGGGATCGTTGAGTAGTCATGGAGCTGGGGGTCGGGATGGCGCTCATGATGAGGACGAGAGCTGCAGGAGCCGGAAGGTTGTGCCAGCTCATGTGGAACTAGTCCCTAGAACAAGTTATAAGCATGCGGATGGAGAAAACATCGTGGCGGAGAAGGATGAGGAGGCAGCTAGAAGGACGTATAACTCGCAGCTGACCGAGGATAACATCTCTCCGGTGAGTCCGAAGCTTTTCGGGAGTAGCTGGGGTATCAGGAATGTTATGGTTTGCGTGCTTTGTTTGCTTGCTTATTTGCACTTTTTGTTTTGGTGGAATCGGGAACTTATTATTGATGTAAATCGAGTCGAGTAAGAGAGGGAGAGTACCAGGTAGCTGCACGCTCGCTTGTCAGTCGGTTGGAGCGAGATAGGGTTGTGGAAAAGCGGAGTCGCGAGCTCCAACGGCAAGCTCAAAGGTCAGGTTGCTGTTTGAAGGGATAGTATGGTTTTTGTTACGTAATAGTTCCATACTGTTCTACGCGGCCATCTATTTCGCTCTAGTGGACGATGAGCTTAGGTGCGGCCGAGAGGTTGCGAGGACATTGAATCCGGCTGCAATTCGAAAGCTTCGGATAGGAACCAAAGTTTGTGATCACGTCTTCGCTTCCCGTGGTGGAGCTTTTGAATTCTGATCATGTCTAAGTTGCGAACTAGGCTTCTGGACACGGAGCCTTGGATAAGAAGTTTGGTTTCACCCGCGTCGGTGGAAGAAACGAAGGATAACGAGGGAGGGGCCCCGCGTGGCGTTGTTGACATGACGAAATGCCGTCGATCGATCCACAAGGCTTCTTTCCCTGGAGATCACGTGTTAAGCAGTCGACTGCACGAAGCTTAACAGTATCACACCGCTGTCGAGTTTCACGAATGAAACACGAAGACACTAAAATCATATGAGCAAAATGACATATTCATGAGCATCGTGCAAATGCACACAATCTTCCGAGGATTTGCTTGCGTCATAAGTGTGTTCAGTCCAGAAGCATATAAAGTTACACTTTTCTGACGTATTTACTGTCTGACGTGTATTAGCTATGTTTTAGCTATGCTGATCTATAAAGGGTCCCTCCCGTTGCTATGATGGGGGAGACTCAAGGTGTCAACTTTGACGGCAGCTTTCTGTATGCCCAAACCGAGATCTACGGTACAGTAAAGTTGTTTTCAAAGGTGTAGGTCAGCTGCTGAGCCAGCAACTGTAAGCAAATAGGAAGGTACATCCACAAGCGGTTTCAAGTCCATGAGGTTATGAAAAACCCAGCTCCACCAGCTGGAACTGCTACCTTACTATGCAATGAATGCTGCTCCAGGACAATTGGTGATGTCCAACTCATACATGTCTCGAGGAAGTTCAGACTTGTTCATCAATGCCTGTTGCACAGTAACCTTTTTTAGTCATTGCATGGTTGAAAAGTTCTAACCAGAGGTTGTTGTCTTTGGCATGCTAATCAGGTTAGTACAGAGTTGTCTTCAACATTAGAGACATGCACCAGACATTTGGAAAGCAATAGTGGTGGACAAGACCACAGGTAAGATAGCCATCACACTGCAGTTGTAGAGACTCAGGTAGCCATTTTTCCACATGGTGGTCCAACAGATATTGCTCTAGGTACAGAAAGAAAATCTTTGCATCAGGACAGTGCCATATAGCAGTGGGCATGCAAGCTCCACAAATCATTGCAACAGAACATGAGGACCTTGAGGCACTGGGCCTGCTATGTCCACAGCTTGGAAATGATTTCCCTGGCTGTTTCTTCCAACTGCAAGCAAATCTTTCAGAGTGCCCCAGAACTTTTGGGCCTAATCAGTTCTGCATGGAAGAGGTGTAATTCTGTCACACACAATCACCTCGGAGTTCACTTCTGAGGTCCTATGCAGGCTTAGATAGAGAAATCAAACAAGGATTTGAGAATGTCTTCTTCTGGGAAGGGTGCCAGTCTCAGAATGGAACTTACTGCACATAAGATTCCTGGTGAGGTCTCTAGTTTGGGTTTGCTGCACTTTTGAATCCTTGAGATGACCCTGATTTAATGACTGACAGCAGTAGACAGGTCCCTGCATGATGACCTCCTAGGCAGCGTTCCAATGTCATGTCTTGATGGAGTTTATCCTCTTCAGAAATGTCTTGAAGACTTCAAGTTCAAATTCAAATTCAAGTTCAAGTTCAAAAAATGCTGACTAGAAACTGATGTTGTTCAGGTGCAACAAACACATGATGGGGGTCCCCTTTAGTAGGTCAGACAATACATGCAGCAGTCTTCAAGAAATTTAGCAGTGCTTGAAACCAGGTTCCTTCTTGATACAGTAGATTGAATCATGTGTCAGCTTGGTACATGTAAGTAATTTTCTTGACAATTTGTTATTGAAGTTGACTCCAAGAAGCCCACATGGGCTGTATTGGTGTGAAGATTAGTGCCATCCAGGGAGAGTAAAGAGTGTTAGAAATGCTTTGAACATTCAGTCTAGAGTCTAACTTCTGGGAGGAAATCTGGAACTGAGTTTCCAGCCCTGTGAGATATATGCACTTCTCTCAGAAGTGTCACACAGTTCTTTCACCACTAGACTCTGTGGTCTATGAGTTGTGATCAGTCCCAGAGCAGGATTCTTTTAGCAGGTAATTGGTTGTTAAACCAAACGTTAGATTCTTAACATTCCAATGTGAATCCTCAAGGTAAACACACATAATTTAAGTTGCAGTGATGGATCATGAAAGGTCCATGGAGAGTGATATTGACATGCTAGTTCCCCAACTGCTGGAAGTTTGTAGCTCTGAGCTGTGAACAAGATAAGTTGTTGGCTTGAATCTCTTGCTGTGACCTTATCTGTGCAGAAATCCACAGAATGCAATCCATCTGGAAGAGAGATTGAATTCTTCGATGGTCCACATAGGCATCAACACCAAAGGTAAATGTCAAGATTTCTTCACTCACAATGTTGACCCTTTTAACATGAATCCATAAGTAGGTTCCTTTCTAGTTTATGTGTTTTCTTGGATATATAGCCAACATAAGTTGTTCTGCCACTGAGTTCAGATCTGGAAATATCAAACCCTTGATCTTGTGAATCTTCCAGCCTATTGACTGCATGAGGAAGTGTGCAATCATGAGACTGAACCCATATATGTCCTGTGGAAGCAACCTTGTTCACCAGCCAGGGAAAATTTAGGGAAAGGCAAAAATATCTTGTGTGAGATGTATTAGTGGTCCCTGGATCAACCAGATCATGGACTTTTTAACATGTGAAAACCAAGGGGCTTACAGTCCTGGCAGGCTAAGATTCAATGGGTGATTGCCCTACCTGCCATGGTTGAACATGATGAATATACATGGGCCTCTAGTAAGTATTGGCTGTCTGTTGTATTTTAGTATAGCAAAAGTGAAAGGTAATCAGGTGATCAGGCTTACAAGTCTGCAGGCATGACCTCTTTCTTCTGAACAAACTCCATATATGCCAATATGTCAATTGTTTTGATCAAGTGCTGGCGTATTTGGTGATCTATTGCAGAGTTTTGTACTGGTTTTTATTTTTACTATTGTGATCCATATGAGAGATAATACCTTAAATCTGACTAGGTGCTGGCAGTATGTTAACCATCTCTTCCACCTAGAATGATTTCAACTAGTTATGTTAAGTCTGGGAATCTAGCAGCCTGCAATGTCTGAAGGAAAAACTAGGCAACCAAGTCCACACAGTTATAACAGAACTTCTGGATGTTCATTTCGAGCAAACCTCTGTGATAAGTGAAGAACTTGCAGTCTGTGGAATTCCCAAGTGTATGACATGATCAAGAACCTTGTGTGTTATACTTATCTGCTTTGAATGGGATGTGCATTATGTGAATACTTACAGGTGGAACTGAAGGTGGAAAGAACACATCTAGCATTTTGAACATCTCGAGCAAACTTGTATCTTATTCAACCTTGGATGCTGATAGAGATGCTTCAGATTGCTCAGTTTTATTTCAGTCCCTGGTAAATGTGTTTGACAGAGCTGGAAGGAATGGTCTCACAGCTTCTGAGGCTGTGTCTGAGATTGTGGAGAAGGGCTTACCTGGTTTGGAAGGAGGGAGCAAAAGGTTCAGCACTCAGGTAGCTAAAGCTCTACACTCTCCCTGCTTTGTACAGCTTCCCAGTGGCAGGTTCTTCTTGTACCATTTCGTGAGTACTGAGACTGGGCCTGATAAACTTGACCTTGAGCTTCACGGCAATGGGTTCTTACAACATCTAAGTAGTCTGGAGGATGGCAAGTGTGGTATGCTCAAGAAAAGTAGGAGAAAGAGAGGCAGACATACTGCAGCAGCTGCTGTGTTTTCAGTCAACCTTGATACTGAAGCTGAGGGTGGAACTCTTCCTAGGCAGGAAGAATCCTGTGCTCAGGATGTCATTAAGTTCAGGAAAAGAAGGCGGAGAGCACCAGCATCCCAACGAGAGCTTGCTATTGGACCAACACAGTGCAAACGGTATGATGGGAGAGGCTGGCAGTGCAAACAGAAAACAGAAGAAGGATATTCCTTCTGTGAGCATCACCAAGCTCTCATCAACAAACGTGCCCTGCGCTTGAAGCTGGGCAAGATCCAATCTTGTACCACCCATAATAATCTCAGTTCTGATATGCAGCTGTCTACAGGAGGGATTCAAGCCAAGAGCCTGGCAGACATAGATGCAGCTGCAAAGCTACATCAACTGACAAAACCTGTGAATGGAGTTCTTAAATTGCAGATGCAACAACAGGAGTAACAGTCAGTTAAGGCCACCAAGGCTATTTCACTGAAGTCTATCATGGAGCAGTCTGGAGTTGATGGGCTGTAATTAAAGTGGAGTCCAGGTGCATGCTCTGAAGGCTGCAAGAAGCTGGTTTGGTCCACCATAATGCTTTGCTGCCTCACAGTTTTATCAAGCAAACTTTCCATTGATCACAATTGCATCATCTGCAGCAATATGTACCTGCACAGATGTCAACAAGGGCATCTCTTACTTAGATCACATGTAACTTGTTATGAAAATTAGCAGTGCAAAAATGAATTTGGGCCTTTGTTTGGCATCATGGTACAAGAAAGGACTGACTTTCTTGCTCAGAAACATGCCCAGAAACGTGCAGGAGGAGAATATAAAGCTGAGGTTTCCTTGTTTGTTTCAGCCTGTAGCTCCAATCGACTCTAGTCCCCTTGACAGTTGCAGCCTGCTGCAGGAGACTCTCTTGCCATGATAATGGCAGGGCTGGCTGCTGCAGATTTTGTACAAGCTGCCATACAGAAGAAGATTCTTGCTGTTCTTTACACTGTAGCCTGGCATACTCCTCTCCGCGTAATACGTTTAATTCAACGCCTACGACGACGTCAACACACTTCGACCTCAGACTCCTGAGTTGAGACCACAATTTCTGCGTGTGGCACACGGGACAAGCTTGCAGCTCAAAGGGATCCAAGAGCAACACTGATCATGACACCTGAGATGTACAGAAAATCTGTACAGGTCTCCCTGTCTTACGGTCTCTTTCTATTAGGCTGCTGTGATCACAATTACACACAGTGTGCTGTGATCACAGCAGCCTAAAGGAAAGCCCACTCACACAGGGGCCTGTTTCTTTTTACAGGGACAGTTGGTTTCTATTGGAGACCTTCAAGTGAGTTGAAGATAAGCCGGTAACCAATATCAGGAACTTTGAGTTCAAAAGTTCTCATGAAGAAAAGGACAGATGTCATTTTATGGTGAGTTGCAAATTACTTGTGACACACAGCTCTCACAGTTCTTGCAATTGGCCATGTTTGACCTTTGACCTGTAGAGCTAAGAGATGTCTGGGAGCACTGCTATCCAGAAAAACATAATGGAAAGTTCTATGATAGCACAATCTGTAAGCAGAGCAGCCTAATGTAAAGACGTCCTTCCAATACTCAACAAAGAAAAGGGACGCGCCTGTTGTGATCTGACTGTTGTTCAAGCTACTCTAATAATTCTACCCAAATTCCACACATGATTGAAAATTCAGTGTCATGTTGAACCTCCTGCGTCTGTATATTCGGATCAGTTTCAATTTCAGTTTGGAACGGTTGAAACAAAAGAACAATAGTATCGACAAGTTGAGGATCTGTATGCATCTCTCATCATGGGGCTTTTGGCCTCAGTCTTCAGACCTTGCAAGAATTAACGGCTTTCTTGCTAGAGGCAGAAGATTCAACTTTGCAACTGGAACCAATCGGCAGCAAATGCCCGCTGTCGACCATTGCCTATGTGCATTCTGCAATGAACAACTCAATATCAATGCAGCTCAAATACAAGCTACTGACTCTTTCTCAATCCTTGAGACTGTGAGTGCAAGTAGCATACCACCTTATACGTCCACCTACAGATGATGGAACCTCACTATAGTTGAAAAAGCAGAGTAAACCAACAAAGGAGTTCGTAGTTTTAACTGTATCTGCAGAATGCGCGAGTTGAACAATGCTGAACTATAGATCTGCATCTCTGCAAATTACTTACACTAGAACAGCATCGAAGTCTAGAAAACCACATCAAATCTTGAGGATACAAAGAAATGAACACACAACGAGACAATATAGACAGGCAGCTCGACTCAAAGCTACTCGTGAAGCATAAGCTTCGAGCCATTAGATCCTGGAAGAGATTGGCATATGGCAGGAGTAAGTGGTGGGAGGGAAACTAGTGGCGCGGACCGTTCACGCGCACCCCAAGGCAAAAATTGTAGTTCCAGGAACGTTCAAGCTGCAGCTCGAGTGACCAGCCGCAACTGCAGTATGGCACGGGACTCGCGAGTTGCATGCTGAGCACGTGGGAAGTTTAATGTGACTTCTGCATGGAATCTATCGCCTTTCAAGTACGTTAAAGAAAAATATAGAATTCTCCCTCCAAAAAAATCCTTTGTATTTCCAGAGTCAGGGTTTTTTTTTAATAAAATTTGTGAGGTAGGTATACTGGCAATCATCCAGAAGAGGGACTTAGCCAAATTTGGCTACAGATCATGGAGGAAAGTAGATTTTTTGGGAACCTTGCTATATTCTGACAGCATCTTGGAAGCTATGGTCTAAATCTGGTGATTTCAACTGTTCCTTCATTGGAATTGGCAACTTTGTGCCTATTTTTAAAATAACAAGCTTTGTAGGATTACCAGCCGTTTATTTTATGTCGCCAAGATATGAAATTTCACGCCCCAAAAAACGCTAGTTAGAGTGGCTGACCCTATCATTATTGCATAGGTGTTCACTTATAAGAGCCCAAGGGCTGTTGTGAGAAAATATTAAACAGGCCAAAGGAAATGAATGCAGTCAGTACAAAAGTACTGCTACTATTTTTTCCTCCAGTCTGCCCATTTGCCCCAGCCATATTTTCACGATATCTGTAATATGGGAGTCACTTGAGAAATTATGGATGGGGCAAATGGGCAGACTGGAGGAAAATTAGCAGCAGTACTTTTGTACTGACTGCATTCATTTTCTTTGGCCTGTTTAATATTTTCCGCTGTTGTGCAAGGATAGGAAATACTAATGTGCTGAGAGTAGGCTTTAAATGAAGAGTGTTGGTCGGGTATATACTGGCTCGCACCGGGTCTCAGCACTTGCAGCAATGATGTCTGGTATGAGCAGAGTTGACACCAGCCTTATACCAATACCACCCTCGCAGGGACCTCAGGTAATACTAGCCTTGTGGCAGTTTTATGGCAGTTTCAATAGCAGGTATAGATACCTGCCTTATACCCGTGAAAAATCGGTATTGGACTTTTTTTAAATATCAAAGAACCCAGCTGGAATATTCAAAAGTTGATACCAGACTAACACTGGTTTTTAGTCTGCAAGGATAGGCCACAATTATAGCGTGTGGTAACGGTAGAATTGGTGTACAATAATAGGAGAAGTGAATGATAGGTCCCTTTACCCTAGTGGCATTATATCCTGGAGCGTACACAGTGGAAAAGTGAATTTATCTTGCACTCCTGGAATTTTCTTCCCTTGAAAATATATAATTATATTATCAAATACAAGCCCTGAAAATTCCCATTTTGGTTTAACTTCAGCTTATTATATCTTGGGTCAATAGGTATGCTTGGTTGCAGAGTACAACCTATATTATGCTTGTTCCAGGAGAAAATTTTGAAATTAGAACCCACCTGCCATCTCTTGTTCATCTTCTCACCACAATCTCTCTGGAACTTTCTTTCTTTCTTTCAGCCACTTGTTTTTCCTTTTATTTTGCTAACGCAAGTTAAGTTAATTTCCCAAGAAAAAATCCAGCATACTAATTATTCCAGAACTCTGCCTAGTGAATTCCAAAATATGCAAATACTCAATGCACATTTAGCTAATACTAGTGTGGCCTGTGCCGTTGGCCCAAGCGTTACCATGTCCTCAACTGATTTTTCCTTCCAAAACCTGGTTTTTTGGAATTTATTTGAATTTTCAGCAGCAGAAATCACTTAAAAATCAATATCTCCCACATTCTTAATCCATATCTCACCAAATAAATTCCATTAAATCCTGCTCATCAAGATCTTTTCAATAACACCAAAGGCACATTCCAATTCCTCCGAAAGTTTTAGCTACAATCTAATTTAATTTTTAGTGAAGAAATCATTCAATATTAAGAACTTTTGCACTGCAAGTCCAAACGTCATGGAACCAAGCCCATACACCCCTCCTGGTTGAGGGCTTTCCAAAGAGACCAAGAACGCAATCTGAAGCATCTTGGTTCAGTGGATCTCATAAGTACAAACAAAACAAAACAAACAAACTACCTTCCTTCATAGATAGATGGTCCATTGTAGTTTTTTTTTGTTGGCAGGTTCAAATGGGAAGACACTAGTTTAAAAAGTGCAGTTAAAGTTGGAAAGCACAAGGCGCCCAGTATGAAAAGTTTTCCAGAGTCCAACGTTTTGAATGTACCAGATTATTAGAATTATTTCATTATGCTTGAAATTGAAAGCTTTGCAGCTATGAAGTACATATTGTGCATAGGTCCTTGAAAGGAAGGACTACGGTTCAAATACTGAAGAATATGGATACATTTTAATTTTTAAATTTCACTATCACTTAAATATCAAAGCATTTGTTGTTTAGGAGGTATAACCTTAGAGTTCTATACCATCAGTTAAGATAAAAGGTTGGTTTGCATGTGAGATGGAAGATGAAATTTTAAATGCCCTTTGATTTGAGACTAATTTGAAGCTTGGTTTCAAACTCAAACGTTTGATTTCCTAAACTATCATAAGGTCCAACAATGTTTCAACTAATTTTAGTTGACACATAAACTTATCCCCTCCATGTATAAGTGTTTTCATAATGATTTAACAATATGGTCTGTACATTCAAAAATTGATAAATTCATTAATGTAATGTTATGATGATTTATCAATGTACAACAATTCATGTTTTGAAATGGCACAAAGATCATGTTACAAAATATTTGACATCTTCTTAGTTCATCCATTCAATGGATTTAAAGTATGAACAAAATTGAGGCAACACATAGATTCATAAGTCATTGAGTTAATGTTGTTACACATCATTCCCAAAGAATGAATTTCAAGCATCGAGTAACAATAACATGTGTGAAAATAAAAAAACATCCTTGGGTGGTACACCACTATTAACCTTACAACCTCAATATGTTAAACCCATCAAATTTAAAAACAATGAAGGAAAGGACACACTTAGGAAAGGCTTTTCACTTGAATTTTTTTGTCAATTCAATCCATAGTCTTGTAGTATTTGACAATTTAGTTTAATTAGGAATTTTTTTTTTTTAATGTGGACAATGAATTCGTAAGGAAAAAGTTTCAAGAATGTCATATGAAGGGTTCCTTTAGTTAGGAAGACCAAAAAAATGTTTAAAAAAAAAGAAGAATTGGCCTTCAATTTCTAAGAGGAACTTAGGTAGGTCCAATCACACTAAAAAAAGCCACTCAATGTGTTATCAAATTCAAAGAAATGTGCGAGTTTTCTTTTGAGTCCTTTTGATTTTTTCATAAAAAAAGAATTGTTAAATGATTTGTTTTTGACAACTATTAAATGTGCCTAAATTTTTGCAAACACATCCATTTTTCTATTCATTGTTGAATATATATGAATTTTCAAAAGTGTACAAATATTTAATTTTGTTTTGAAAAATGATCATAATTTTAAATCATATTAAAATATGTTAACTATTTTACAATTCATTTTTTTGTATTATAAGTTGCAATTTTGTTTTATATGTCATGTACATTACGCCCTATTTATGTGTCATGGTGATGAACTTGAAGATGGAGGTAACATGTTTGGGGTTGGAACATCTTTTGATGAGTCTTTTTGCACACTTGTCATTAGATAATTATCTTTGTTCATAAGGTTATCCAATCCTTATTGCATGTAAAGATCCTTTTATTTGGTGGTGCAACCACAAAGGGTAATTTCCGAATGTGGCATTTTTAGCCAAACAAATTTTTAACATTCTAAGGTCATAGATTGAAATAGAAAAGGGTCTTTAATTTTGCTCCAAAATATTGATAGCTTTGCAATGATGTTGTTTACAAGTGGAAAACTTGGACAAAATTATCACAATTGTTAAAAATTGGCTTGATGATCTACACATGAATTGCATGCCAAATAAAAATATGAAAGATTACTTGAAAGTTGAAGAGCCTTTAACTAATGAAAATTATGAGTTGATTGAAGAAGAAAAATATTTTGAGGATTTGAACATGAATAGTGATTAACATTGCATAGGCATTCAACTTTTCCATTTTTATTTTCAAAAAATGAATATTTTGTTACTCCCTATTTTTTGTCATTAACATTTCAAAGATTTTCCAATAGGTTTTTCATTTGAAGCGTGGAAAGAATGGATTTACAAGAGTTGGATATATGATTGCAAACTATTGGGTTTTTGTATGGAATAATTGGCGTGGGGTTTGGGGGCATGGGGTTTAAGCAACTTGTGCTGCAATGGGCAAATGTTTTTTTGAGAATTGGGGTTCAATTCCCCACGAATTATTACACTTTTAGGAATTTCATTTTTTGTAAATTGAAAAGAATTGTGATCATATATATTTTGGATATGCATGAACTTTATACATGATATCCATAGTTAATTCAAATTTTAAAACTAACAACTTCATATTCGTTGAAGGATAAAAATTAAACTTGAATCCACATCCATTTTTATAAATAAATTGCTGAAATTCTTCAATGCATATCCATTTGTTCTATGTTTTTATAGAATATGCTTATTGGTATCCTAGAGTTTACCTTAAAATGTGGTATTTGGCTACCCCTAAAGGTTTGCTATATGAAAAATCTACCATTTTCAACTTAAATGGAATAGGCTATGGTGAAGGTAATCCCAACTTATTCCTCAATCAATTTGTGATGGTGTTCACCCTTGAGCTTCCATCACTAGTAGTAAATTCATCATTTTGCCATTGTCATTTACAATTGATTTTTAATTACAAATGACACATGCAACTAAAAATTGCCATAGTTATTTAAGGCAAATCACACATAATTTTCAATTGCATGTAACACTTGGTACTTGACATGTATATATGATATTGCTATTTACTTTCATTGTATTCATGAAGGGTTGATTCCATATATGAAATGCAACTACATGCAACTAAAATGAACCCCTTTTGTATGGTGAGACATGTTTATGGTTTTGACCAATTATCTCATGACAAATGGAAATTTAAAATTTAATTCAATATTTGATAAATTTAATGTAGATTATAACATAAAATGTTGGCATGTGGCATTTAAATAGGACGTTGATATGTGGTGCTTAGGTAAGATGTTCATGTGTGGCGCTTAGATAAGATGTTAACACATGTTTAGGTAAGTAGGTAAACTTAAAGTAGGTGGGTAGGTATGCCTAGCTAGATAGGTAGGTAGGTAGTTAGGTAGTTATGTAGGCTATGTAAGTTAAAGTAGGTAGGTAGATGATTTGGGATGATCCTATCTCATTTTGGGTTTAATCTTTTGGGCCAAATTTCTTTTATTGATTCATCCCAAATGTCATTTGTTTTTTAATATTTCTAGTGCACTTAATTACAACTATTATTTAATAATTAAATGTTATACTAACATTATCTACCACTAATTACATAAAATATTATAGGTATATATATAATATTCATTAATATTCACATTAATATATATTGATATAATTATAATTATTGTAACTATATCTAGTTGTAGGATTATTAATAATTAATAATTCCCTAGGCTAGTTAGCATAAGGGTAGCCTAACTTAGTGTAACAAAAAATAATATACAAATTATCATTATTACTATTATAGTTTGTAGGGTATGGTAGGCTAGTTAATGTAACTTGTTAACATTAGGTGTACTAGCTTAAGTATATTAAAAATACTAGCTTAAATTAGGTCTATGCACATATGGTGGTATAATATTATACTAAGTTATATATATATAGTAACATTATACCTCTAATACTTTACTAAATTAGCATAGGTTAGGTATATTAACTTAAGCCATTATTTTTATGACACATGTTCATTTTGTACACCATTAGTTGCATGTTAATTGCACAAAAGTTGTAAAATGACAAGTTGCATATGATAAGACTTCTACTAGTGAATCTAATAAGAAATCATCCATCATTTTTTTCCACGAATGCACCTCAGTTATTGCCATTTGATAGTCCATTGTTGTTGTGGCAATTATGATGGTAGGTTTAGGACAATTTCCTTCATTTTTGGATGGTCAATGATGATGTGAAGTAAGGTATGTATTTAACCTTGCTCTTAATTGTGATAACCATCACCATATTAACAATAGTTTTTTCAAATTTATTTTCACTAGAGCTAGAAATTGATATCTAGTCTTGTGTTTTTTCTTTAACATTTTTTGGATTTCATCTTTCCAAACACAATTTGCCATTGAATGATATTATTGACTATAAACATAACACATGAAATAACTATTGATGGTAGTATATTACCTTGGGTGTTTCCTCTCCTCCATGTGCCTTGTTTTGGTTATTGTGTGGAAACTTTGTTGACAACCATTTTTTTCCCCTTCCATTTATTATTAAGATTACTAAGATTCCAAAAACATTTGTTTTCTAGGTGGTTGGATTTCTTATAATATTAAAATTCTTTCTTTCTTAGTTTATCACCTTTTGCAAGCTATTTTTTCTACCTTCTTATTTTATCCTTTCATCATTGGATAAACATCCAATATGATTCGAGTATTGTTTGCATTAGTGGAGTTCTCCTCGCAAATTATCATCAATTCCAAATGTCAAATTAACATATTTCTTTTCATACCAATAATAGCCACATACAAATATTGTAAGAGTCCAACCCTATGTAAAAATTGGCCAAAGTAAGAATGCACTCATAAGATTCTTCCACCCATTCATTAACATTTTGCTTAATGGTTCACAAGTTCATACAAACTTGTTTATTCATCTAAACCTTACCACACCATTTGCAAAATGCTTGGGCAAAATCATCAAAAATGTAATTGGGATGGGCTATTCACAAAATTGTCCCCTCATGCTAAAGATGAATCCCTCAATGTCTAATGGAAATATGCAACTTTCATGGCCTCATTGGAGACTCCATTAACTTTGATGTCTTGCTAAACACATGAACATGTGCATCATGGTTTGAAATTTTGGTGTATTCTACGTAATTCAATAATTTTTTATTGGTGTCCATTGGAATGATAGGTACCATCATAAGGGGGATCATAAGGTACCAAGGAAAGTAAGGGTTCCAACCAAGTGGTATTTTTGCCCATTTTATTATTATAGGTGATTGTGGTGGACCTCTCCTATTGTCCCCCCTCCCATTGCCCCTCTCATTCAAATTAGATGAAAAATCAAACGAATTTCCACATGGGTTTCATCCTTCACCATTTTCTAATTGGTGTCTACCATGTTGTTTCCTTGATGGCACCCCTTGGTTGCTTATTTGAACATCTGCTTCCTTGAATTTTTATGTTGCATTTGGGTCCAAGCACGATTGGGGTACCCCATTAAAAACATAAAGACTCATTTTAAGGGTTTCCAAATTCATCTTTTTTATCATTTTTTTCATGACATGTCTTACATTTCACCTTTTTTTCTCATGTCAAATGAAATAATTTTGTTCCAAATTTTATATAGGCCTCTAAAGGCAAACCCATCCTTGGGTGGTACCATTAGGAACCACCTCAAGGAATGGTTAAGGAACTAAAAACAACCAAATCATTTTTTGAACCTTTTTTGTTAAATGTTTTCACAGCTATAAATTATTATTTTTTCATGTTTATCAATTACATGTTTTAATATATGGCTTGAAGTTTATTTCGAAAATTTAAAAAATAGAAAATTTTAAAAATTTATATTCTTAATTAAAATGGCCCTTGAAAACATCAATAGCCTCAACTTTGGAAATTCATAACTAAATCATATTTAATCAATTAATTAGCAAATAAAAACATAAAAATAAAATGATTTTCAAATTACCTGAAAAAAATAAATCATGTTCCAAATTTGTGTTCTTGACCAAAAAGTTCAAGGAAAACAAAAGTTTTACGTTCCTAAAACTTTTTTTAAATGCAATGATTAGGAACATCAAAATACAGAATATTATTGATATTAGTGAGATTTCAAAATCTATGGAACCTAATAAATGTTTTTTTTTTAAATTTATGAATGTTCATTTAAGTGTTTCTTATGATTTTTCAAACTTTTATGGGTCCAAGAAAGACAAGGTGTGACGTTCTTAGTGGTACCACCTGAAGATGGGCTTGCCCCTAAAATATTTATTATTTTCACTTATGAAAGTGAGAATAGTAGAATTTATACAATGTGGGCCATGTTCTATCAATGGCCCAAAATTTTCAGAAATTTAACTTTTTGAAAAAATGTACATTACAATAGGGCATTTGGTTCTTGTCACATTTGTACATTTTATACACATTAGCACATAAGGTCTTTGTGGTAAAAATCTTGGGCCTTGAAAAAAATTGTTTAGAGATTCCTTACGAGTCTTTGAATTTTGTTTTTTCATGAAACAAAATCTTGGATTTTTTTCAAAAACTTGGTAGGAATCTTTAAACTTGTTCAAATTTGATGTTCTATGCATAGAATAATACCTTTGTAATGTATTTAGATATGAATAAATCAAACTTTCAATGTGAATGTGTCATTAAGTTTCAACAACATGTTTAAGTGAAGGGGTCCAATGAATATAAAATGAAACAATCCTTTTGGGTACCCCAACCATGCTTGGACCCATTTTTGGTTTATAAAGTTTGTTGAATTTTACCTTTTAGTTTTAATGACATCCATGTCACCTTGTGATGATAAATTATGGGTTAGGATAATGGTATTTTTCTAGCCCTAAATTTAATCATTCTTACAAACCTTTGGTACATAAGTGGTCTTGCCCCATATGTAAAAGGTACCCACCCCTAATATTCATTCATTGGAAGCATTTGCCCCTAAGGCATTGGGAAAGTTTGGGGTGTTATTTCTTGAGACTCATTATGAGAAAAAAATGGTGTTTTGTAACAAGCCTTATAGTTCAATTTTTGAGTTGCAAAAGACATTTGTAACTCACTATATTTATACGTCATGAGTGTTAACAAACAAGTTACATGAGTTGCAGAGTTACAACTCACCATATATATGGTGGAACTCATTGCAACTTAGTCAAAACAACTAATTTTCAATTACTATGCAACTCCATTATAATTATACCCATGATGTCATATTATGTCATTAATTATCATCCATATATTAAAATCTAACATGTGGCATTATGAAGATGTTTAGACATAAAAATTATTATTTTTTGAAATATTGATCTGCATTGTTCATTATGATTGTTAATGATGCTCCAAATTTGTGACACGTGGTACAATAAAAAAATACCACATGGCATATTAATTATATTTTGGAATATATATATATATATATATGTGTGTGTGTGTGTGTGTGTGTGTGTGTGTGTTTATTTTAGTAACTAGGTAGGTCATACATAACCATAAATAGGTAAGTTAATAGGTCTTAAGACCTACATACCTATGTATTTATTTAGGATCTCACTACCTACTTACCTACATAGGTAGGTAGAAAAGTAGGATGTAGGTAAGTAGGTAGGAAAACACAAGATTAAGTGCACTAAAAAATAGCCATGAAATTTTATTTTTAATTTTATGTTTTGTTTCTAAGGTAAGCTTTTTTAAGCTCATCCCAAAATGGTACATGTATTTTAAAGTAAAAAATAAGAAAATAAACTTTTTTTATATAATTTGTAACATGGGATTCGAAAACAAAGTATATGGGTTAAATCTTTTAGTTGTTCATTAGTTGCAATTGAGTTGCAACTATGACATTTAAGCGTTCAAGGTAGGCTAGATCCAAGGGAAGGGCTCCATTATTTTTTATGTTTAAACAAAATTTTAACCATTCCTATTGGTGCATCTAGTGCACCAAAAATCATCAAAAACGGAATAAAATTGAAAAAGTTATGGCCCTTTAAAGTAAAGAGGGTTAAGAATTCAAAAAAACAAACCACTAAATGTTACAAAGGTTGGTTCCCAAACACCCAAATTTTTTTTTGCATGTTGTTTTGTTGTTATTAGAGTTTTAAAACGATTTGTAAAACTTCAGGTGGCGTTCCTATAACACTTTAAATCGTTTAAAATGAATAAGAAATAAGAAAGTTATGAGGTTTGAAAGTAGGAGGGATCCAAAGAGGAAAAAAAAAGAAAAAAAAGATGTTTTGTAAGTTGGGTAGCTTATTTATTTTCTTGTTATTTTTTCATTATTCATTTTCCTTTGCACTTCAAAGATGATTTTTAAAAGTTGAAATAATGCTTCCACAACATTTTAAATCACTCAAAATGAAACACATATCGTGAAAATATAAATAATTGATGAATATGTATCCTTATTAAATTATAAATAATTGTATTATAGTCATAACATAATTGAACAATAATATTTTAGTAGTGGTGCATTAGTGGCCATACTAATTATATCAATGAGAATTATAATAAAAAACTAATTGCAAATGTATCACATAAATGGGTGGTGTATATGTGGACACGTGACATGATCGCATGTATGTACATTGTACATTAATTACAACATAGTTGTTGTTTTAGTGACATTTACAATAGTCCTAAAGTAGTTGTCACATGCAACTATAGTGTAATTCGTAAAAAAATCAAACATGGTTGATTATATTTATATGTACAATGTGTATAAATTACCTTATAGAAGATCCATTTTCAATTCACTTGCAACTATAATACAACTAATTGATTTTCTAATGTGTTAATTTATTTATTAATACATTATATTTCTAAAGAAATAATTGCATAGTAGTTGTAATATCAAAGGGATAGTTGCATAATAGTTATATATGAGTTGTTTTTTGAATTTTAGTTTTAAGGTAGTGTGGCTTTGATAGATGCAATTTCTCATAGTGATTTTTTCTTAAGTTTAAAAGGTTTATGAATATCTTACATGTTGACATTTTTTGTTGTCCTATTGCCTTTTTTTTAAAAGTTTGAGAAGGGTTAAATTTCATGTTTTCCCCCAATCATTGTCATACAATGGTTAAGTAGACACCCTCTAATCATTCAAAATTGAAAGGTGGGAATGACACCCTATTTCCTAATGCCCTATCTGACCACATAACATACATTTAGATGATAATTTGTAACCTAATGGACCTTTTCATAATGTAGAAAAAATGTACAAATTCCCACCTTCATCCAAATATCTCCCACATTATACAAGGATAAGATGGTTTTTAAAAACATCTCGGGTACCCCTTAGAAGGTAGATAGTAGCCATACCCACACCCATAGGTTTGGGGGAAATAGATCTACATGCCACTTTTGAACTTTTCACATTAAACGGTTGTTTCAATTTTTCAATCCTCTTTGCCATTTACTTTCCCTCATATTCCAAATCTAGGTCTACCACCTTCACTTTGAAAGCAATCAATACTAGAATTCTTTTAAGGTAGTAACTACCATGGATGCCTTATTACAATGCAAATTTCGAGCCATTTGATTTTTTATATATTTTTAAAAACCCATGGCTACCCTCTTGAATAGCTACCATTTCATCATCAAAATGTAACTCTTATACAATTGGTTTTTTTGAAGTTTTTGTCTTGATTGCCATTTGTGATGGTTCTCCTTATGAACATCTCAAGATCTCATCATGTGCCCTTATTTCTCAAAATTTTCCCAACCAAAGAGATACAAATCTCATACTCTTCCTCACCCAAGATTTCCATTTGGGACCTTCCCTCCCTCCATTGAAAATGGTATTGGTAGGTAGTATTGATTAGTGTTGGGCAGATGTCATATCTTTTTGGTATCCATCAATTTTGATTTTCCAAATAGGTTTTAAGAACCAGATTGGATCTTTTTTTATTTTTTATTTTTTTCATTTAAGATATTTGGCACAGATATCAAATTTTAAAAAAAGTAGGATTTTCCAAATGTCTTGGAAAATATTATCCATTGGATATTCAAGACGATTACCACATTTTGGATAATGAAATCTACCAATTTTATTACAAACAATATATATACGAAGGGATGAAATTAAATGTCCACAAGTTCATTTTGTTCAAATTAACTTTCATATTTTTTGACATAACAAAGTGCAAAAGAAGAGCATGGACACAACAAAGTGGAAATTTCTGGAAAGAGGCTAAAAAAACATAGTCATTAGGGTTTGAGGCAAGTTTTTCCTCAAACTTTAAAGTTTTTTTTCAGACCTGATTAACTGCCTTTAATTAATATCCAAATTTGAGGAGGAAATTGATATCCTACTCAAATTTCAGATTTGTGAGTTTTGGATTTCAATTCAAATAACAGTTGGATCTCATAATATTGAAATCCAATGAACAAGATATCACCCCGAATATAACAATTTGAAATATCTGATAGATATCAACTATGATATCCATGTTGATATCCCAGCAACTTGATATCTAGATTTTTTCAACATTTGCACAACATTGGTATTCAACTCTTGATTTTTCAGAGGTTTTTCCATTTTGATGTTAGGGTTTGATGCACATAGAAACACCTTGGCTATGGGTTCCATGTCTTTTGTTATCTTATAAAACCTTTTGCTATCTTTTCAAAGTGATTTACATTTACACACACCAATTCCTCCTCCAATATTTGGTATAATTGTTCGTTAGATTTTCTTGTCATTACATGGCTCATTATACATTTGCAAAGGTCATCTCCCCTTGTTGGTTCATATTGTTTATGATCCCTTCCCCCCTTTCTATTGCAAAAAATTAAAAATGTTGGGTCAAATAGGTTCCTTAAAGTTTTAGGTTGCGATGAAGTCCTAGGGTTTTTTGTCGTCTCTCCTAGACATTCCTATTGTTCAACTCCCACACTCCAAATCGTAAATCTTTACAAATCTCTATTTTCACTTTCAACACCTCCTCACCTTCCTCAACTTGTTGATTTAATGACAATAACATTACAATGGGCAACAAATAACCTTTTGTCACTAGCTATTGTTTGCAAATTACCCAAACTCAAATTGCTCTCCAAAGCTTTAAAGATGAAAATATTAGTTCCATCCCAACTACACAAAATTTTCCCAATCAATATTTTTGGAATAAGATGATATATGATTGCAGACTTAACAACTCTTCCAAATTTATTTCCGTAAAGGCTACTGGGTAAATTAGTAACAAATCCATGAAAAACACAACACAAAGAAAATAAGAGGGGGAATGCAACCCTACCTTCCAACAAATACTAAAGAAAAGAAATTAAAATGAGGATAAACTAAAATGACCAATATCTCAAAGTGTGAAAGTTGGAAGGTAATTATTACCTTTCGACCACCTCTTCGTACCTTTGCAACAAATTAGTTCAGAAAACCAATTACCTTCAAACCATTGTTAGCACCATCTTCCATTTTTGCTATCCCATTCATGTGTGCTATAACTACCATCCACTGAACTTTATTCATAAACAAAGAAAAAGGGATAAATAATACAAAGAATTGCAATATTCTACATCAAATAAACAAAATTCATTTCTAGCCATAGAGAAAAAATAAAAACAAAGAAAAATCTAGAGGTAAAGACCAACACAAGTCTTCTCCTTAAAATGTTAAACTTGTTCATTCTCGGTACAAGAAGAATACATGATCATCTTAACCTTGTTCCTTTTTCAAGAATCCTTATGAAAACTTTTAACAAGAAGATAAGAAAAGAATAAGGGTGAAATGAAAAACCCATAAGGTCTTCACTGGTGATTTTTTCTTGGCAAAAAATCACCAAATGGTGACACAATTTTCTGAAAAAATGGAATATTTTGTCACAAATTCTCTATTTATGAGGAAAAAAACTCGCCAAAAAGTGACCAAAAACTGATTTTTTGGGGATGGTGCCACTACGTTTATGCCTACTAGAAAGTTTTCAAAGTTTCCTGAAGCAAATTCGCCAATTAAATCGAAATTTGCCTAGGAATGCTTGCCACCTTGGTTACATCAGGAAATTGAAAAAAAAAACACCAATCCTTGCGCTCCTTAAGCCACAAAAGCATCTCATCCCTTCCTACAATTTGAAACCCCTTATCCAAATCTCTTACACAAATCTTTAGTTAGTGACAAACTAGTTGCCAATTAGTTGATCTTGAGGAACTAATTATCCCACATAACATCATCTCCTAATAAATGGGAGGCAATAAGTGTAAACCTATCATTAACTTAACTAAGAAATTACTAAACTACCCACTAGTCTAGTTAGACTAAAAAATTTGTCCCTTTAACAATTACATATCATGTAAACTAGTACTATGACATGAGTAAAATGGATGAAAATAATCAATTATACATGTAGCATTGCATATATATATGTATATAATTGCACGATTTTCTTATACATTCATTTAGATGATTTCAAGTAGTTGTGCTTATGGCCTTATTCAGGCAGTCTTATGTTAAATCTATTGGAATTTATAGTTATCCTTGTTGATTATCACAGGGGAAAAAATCAGATTAATATGAGGTTATTGCATGAATTGATTATATCACTAACATGCATGATTTCTGTACAATTAAATATGTACACCATAGAGATAGGCTACATATATCAAAGTTATCTTGAAAATCACATTGTTTTTGGGCCCTAGTTTGGATCTCAAAGTCTTTAGTTCATGCCAAGTCCATGGAGTGAAGTGGGAAACTTGGGTCTGAAATTGGGTATGGTTTTTTAGTTTGGATACCACTCTAGAGGATTAGATATTTAGGGGGATGGGATCCTATGAAGACTAGTGGAGTGGTGGGTAGGTCCCTTGTGAGAGGGTGTTACCAGAAAAGCAGCCCCAATTTTGATTTTATTCATATATAGAGAATTGAATTGCAATTGAAAATTTTAAATTAAGAATACTTTATGCATGCAATTGAATATTTAATTGGACAAAATTTTTTTTTTTGTGAAGATTCTAAATTAGAAATGTTTTATATTCACAAAACTGAATTTCTTTCAATTGCATTCAAATTGGACCAAATGTAATATTTTATTTCCAGAATGGCCAAGAAACTCTCAGTTGTTTGGAAAACTTCCAACCAATTTTAGGCTTGTGCCGTGAACATATCTTTAAATAAAGAAGTGTACTGCCCCATTATATGACTTGAATTTTCAAAACCTTCTGATTTTTCAAACTATGATTAGTGACTACTTTGCCTAGTTTGTTCTCAAACTTGTTGCTTTGAGCACTTTCTCAAAGTATTGCAAATACTTTAAGTGGGAAATTAACATTGTTCTTGTCCGCAACATTCAATTACCTCTAACAAACAACTAGAAATATTGTCATTATATGGTTAAGATGAAAATGTTTTATATGCCCAATGGTTGTACAAAAGCCAAGATAACATCTTCCCATATGCCAAAACAGTTTTGCAACAACAAAGAAATAGAATTGGTGAGTTAAATTTGATGGCACAAATTAATTTAAATACATTATCAGCTATTTTGTGCTTCAAGTCCAGTTTGGCAATAAAGTTAACATTTGGAACATCTTGCTCTAGGAAGGAAAAATCACCATGTTTTTGAATTAAAAAAACATACCTTCATTTACGTGTAGCAATATGGTCCCTTTGCTTTACAATGAAACTTCACTGGAGATCCAACAAAGTCCTTGACCTTACCTCCATTAAAAATATATATTTATATATTTATCCATATTTGCAATATTCTGCATATGTCCATTTATAATGCATGTTTTGGCTAGGAAAGATGCTAACCTAATGGAACCACCAATGAGAGAAATTCTTTTTCTTGGGCCGTTTTTGTGTAAGTGTTTTTGTTTTCATCATCTTGCATATTTATATTTAGCTGAACCCATTTGGTGGTAGTAAAAACCTAACATAAGTTAGAACCCCTTTCCTAATATTGAAATTGAACTTGGCAATGATTTGAATTTTAGTTTTGAACTAAAATAAAAAAACTTATTTCTCAAAAGTTCATACCAAGTGATGCACGTTCTCCATTCTATGATCAAATTTGAAGGAATTTCTATTTTAAACTTTGATGATCATCTAATCACCATGACTAAGTTAAAACCTGTCCTCCAAATGGTGGGCAAGGGGCCATGAGAAACATTGGAATATGTTACACAATTTTTCTTTGAGATCTAATCCAAATCTAATTCATTATAGATTAATAACAATCCTGGTTGTAAATGTTGAGCAAAGTTTAATGTGGATGGAGGTGAGAGGTTCAATACATATATTTGCATTTAATTTTCTAAATGGTTTATCTTAATTGCCCATTACTCTACCAATGGCACCCACCATACTAGGATTTATTTTATATGGTTATTATACTTACTCATTTTCTATTAATATTGGGGGTTGGGGGTTTGTGGGGGTGCATCCACAGCTTTTTTTAAAATAAAAAATTCCGAAAGAACCATTTCATTGGCACATCACTGATAATTTTGGACACTCTCGAACATACAAGTCTAAATATGCTTTCCTCCCCCAAATATTAGAATGCTTTGTTATGCTTCCATTTGTGCCTCCCTTGACAACTTCTACACATGAAAGTTGAACCCCGACCAAAACAATATGGGATACAAAATGAAATGCTATTGGGAATGTCTTAGGGAATACATTGGGGATTTGGGGAATACTTTGGAAGCCTGACGGGAACACTTTGGGAACTTGATAGGATTACATTGGGAACACACAAAATACAAAAAACTATTCCCCCTCCTCCCAAAACCCAAAAGAAAAAAAATTAAGCTCCCTTGAGCATTCTTATTGCCTGCATGAAATTTTATTTCTAAGACATTTCATCACCATTTTCAACCTTGATTAATACCCCCATTATAAGTTGGGGTGCTTAGGACCACTTTAGACAAGGGTCCGAGGACCAAAAGCCAAGGAACCAATTTGAAGCAAATTGAACCTTGCATTGAACCCTTTTTCAGATTGATTTTTTTTTAAAAAATGTACAATGAGTGGGTTTAAAGGCTTGGGGTCCAATGTGAGAGTCTAATATAAAAAATGTGTCATTGACACATGAGAAGGATTAAGTTAACCTTTGATTTTTTTCTCTTTTCTTTTTTCTTTCTTCTTCTTCTCTTTCATGGTTTTTTCTAAATTTTTTTTTTCACTTTCATTTCATACACTTAAAAATGTTGAAAATGCACTCTTTCTAACAATCACCTTGTGAAGATTCACAAAATTAATCATATTAATTTTAGAATTGATCAAAAATGGAGGAATTGGTGTGATCTCAACAATGTCCTCAATCCATAAAAGCGTCTTCCATTCTCACAAAATTTGAGCAACGACATAAAAAAAAACAATGAAAAAAGCAAAAAAAAAAACAAAGAAATGAGCAACCTTGGACCATAACTTACACTTTGGTTGTCCAAATCATGAGCTCTTGTTTAAGCTGTTTTTTTGTCTGGACCAATTAGTTTTCCTTCCAAAGTGATGCCATGTAGGACAAATCACATTTGTCTTGATCTTGAACCCTTGTCTAAATGCCCTTATTCTCTATCTTTTTTTGTGTTTTGTTACAAATTACAGTAATTAGTGTGACTTGTCCCATTGGCCTGAGTGTAAACTCTACAATTTTGATTTTCCTGAATTTCTATTGAATTTTCAACAACAAAAATTACTCAAAATTCAATAGCTGGCACACCTTAAATTAAAAAACTACAAAACCCGCTCTATATAAAATCCTAGTCATTTAGAGCTTTTCAACTATATTAAGAACACACCCCAATTTTCATAAAAAATTTAGTTTTCAATTACCTCCCCCTGCTCATCAAGGGCTTTCCAGGGGTACAAGAGCATAGTGGGAGGTGTCATCATTTGGGAGATTTTCACATGACAAACAAACAACATAAAAGAAACCAATTTTTCTCTTAACAAATAGATTCAAATTTAATTTAATTGAATTTCAATTCAACAACTTTAATTCAACAATTAGATTAAGATTCAAATGAATGAAATTGAAATTCAATTGAAGGAAAATGAGATGCAAATTGATGAAGACAATATTGAAAATCTACTTGTGAATATGTCGTGAATTGTTTTTTAAAAATAACACAAATTCAAAAGGACACCTGTCCATGTCTCTTATATTTAAGAATAGGCTTTACAGATTCCAACTTGGAACTGTCCCAAGTGACGACGACTATGACCTATGAAACCTAATATTGTCCTCCCTGAAGCTGCTACGATGAATCACGGTCGCCCTAATATACGAAGTAACTTCCCCTAAGACACAGGAGCAGTGCACACAATTGGTATGTGTAATTGCAGTCTGGATTGTTGCTGGGATTTTCAGGAGTTGCATGAGGAGGTGAAGGAAGTACTGGGTCCAAGTCACAAATTGAAGGCCAAGGGTATTGAGGCTGGGGAGGCAAAGCTTCCTTTTGTCGAGAAGGCTTTTGCTGTCAGAAACTGATCACACCCGTTTCACATATTCTGAGGGTACATTATACTATAACCTCTTGTCTTCAATGAGAGTCATTGGATTTCAATGTATTTAAAAGCTCTTCTTGTAGG
>Ga0116231_10001240_pt1 | contig 51427 bp, 52 predicted proteins | sample S1TSphgellanicum_2_FD_89695 | JGI IMG/M metagenome (GOLD analysis project Ga0116231, IMG submission 89695) | Host-associated microbial communities from peat moss isolated from Minnesota, USA - S1T2_Fd - Sphagnum magellanicum MG | ecosystem: Host-associated > Plants > Peat moss > Unclassified...
GGGCCTGCGGGCAAGGGCCTGCCGGTGGTCTACCCGATGATCGGCGGCCAGCACGGCGAATACATAGAAGCGCAGCTGCGCGCGTTTCGCGGCGGCACCCGCCGCAACAACGTCGCCATGTACCAGATCGCCTTTCGCCTGTCGGATCCCGAGATCAAGGCGCTCGCGGACTACATCTCCGGCTTGCAGGCCCAGCCGAACTAGCCCGCCGCGCCGCCGCCGAGCAGCGATTCGCCGGCGAACAGCTCGGCGCTGGTTTCGCGGCGGCGCACGAGGTGCATCAGCGTTCCGTCGACGATCACCTCGGCCGCGCGTCCCCGGCTGTTGTAGTTGCTGGCCATGCTCATGCCGTAGGCGCCGGCCGACCGGATCGCCAGCAGGTCGCCGGCGGCCACCGCGAGCTCGCGGTCGCGTCCCAGCCAGTCCGCGCTTTCGCACACGGGTCCCACCACGTCGACCCGGCGCGTCGCGCGATCGCCTTGCACCACCGCCTCGATGTCCATCCACGCCTCGTACAGCGCGGGGCGCAGCAGGTCGTTCATGGCCGCGTCGACGATCACGAAGTTCTTCGCCGCACCGTCCTTGATCACCTCGGCCCGCGTCAGCAGCACGCCGGCGTTGCCGACGATCGAGCGGCCGGGCTCGATGATCACCGTCAGGTCGGTGTGTCCGCGCCGGTCGATGCAGGCCAGCAGGGCGGCGATGAAGTCCTCGATCGCCGGCGTGGCCTCGTCGCGGTAGGCGATGCCCAGGCCGCCGCCGAAGTCGACGTGGCGCAGGCCGATTCCGCCCGCGGCGAGGCGGTCGACGAGGTCGAGCACGCGCTCGGCCGCCTCCACATAGGGGGCGATGCTCGTGATCTGCGATCCGATATGGCAATCGATGCCGACCACCTCGACTCCTTCCATGCGTGCCGCGCGGCGGTACAGGTCCTCGGCCTCGGCGGCCGCGATGCCGAACTTGTTGAACCGGAGCCCGGTCGATATGTACGGGTGCGTACCCGGATCCACGTCCGGATTGATGCGCAGGGAAACCGGCGCACGCCGCCCGGCGGCACGGCCGAGGCGCGCTATGGTGTCGAGTTCCGCCGCCGATTCGACGTTGAAGCAGGCGATGCCTGCGTGCAGCGCGGCGCCGATCTCGGCCGGTGTCTTGCCCACGCCGGAGAACACGATGCGCGCCGGATCCGCCCCGGCCGCCAGCGCGCGCGCCAGCTCGCCGCCCGATACGATGTCGAATCCGCTGCCGGCGTGCGCGAGCAGGCCCAGCACGCCCAGGTTCGAATTGGCCTTCATCGCATAGCAGACCATCGCCTTGCGTCCGCGCAGGGCGCCGGCATAGCGCCGGTAGGCCGCCACGATGGCCGCCTTCGAGTACACGTAGGTCGGTGTGCCGAAGCGCTGCGCCACGTCGCGCAGATCCACGCCCTCGCAGTGCAGGACCCCGTCGCGCATCGCGAACGGCGCGCTGCCGGCGGCGTTCGCCGCCTGCGCCGGGGCGGTGCTCATGGCTTCTGCGGGGCCGGCATGTCGTCCCCGGTCGATGGCACGGGCGGTGCGCTGCCCCCGGCGGTGCTGCCCTGGGAAGCCGCGGCCGGGTCCGCGTCGGTGGATGCCGGCGCGGCGGCCGGCGCGGCGACAGCGGCCGGTGCACTGACGGGCGCCGGTGCATTGACCGTGGCGTTGGCCGGCGGCTTTTCCTCGCGCAGCGGCCAGGGCGTATCCTTGCTGTGTCCCGGCAGGAACAAAGGCCCCTTCTGGCCGCATGCCGCCAGCAGCGCCGCCGCCAGCGCGGCCACGGCCGCGATGCGCCAGTTGCGCGTGGCGGCGCGCGCGGCAATGAAACGGGCTTTCATGGCTTGAATCTATCATGACCGAATCGCAATACCTGGAGGCGGTGGAGGCCACGCTCGAGCAGGTCGAGTCCGCGTTCGATGCTGCCGAGTTGCCGGCCGACTGCTCGCTCGCCGGCCTCGTGCTGACCGTCGAGTTCGACGACGGCTCGCGCATGGTGATCAACGCCCAGGCGCCTACCCGCCAGCTCTGGCTGGCCTCGCGCGCCGGCGGCATGCACTTCGCCCACGACGGAAAATGCTGGTGCGATGTGCGCTCCGGGGTCGAGTTCTTCGACGCCCTGTCGCGCGTGGTGTCCGAGCAATTGGGCCGCGACGTGCGCCTGGCGGCCGGCTGAACGCGGCCACGCGCACCGAACGCGCCGCCTCCTAGAACACCGGCTCGCCTGCCGGCGTGCCCGGCGCCTTGGGCTCCTCGCCCGCCGCGTGCTCGTCGATCCCCAGGCTGGCCACGCCCTGTCCGGGCTGGAATTCCTCGAGGTAGACCTCGCCGTCGAGCTGCACGACGCCCGGCGGCATGTCGCGCTCGGTCGGCGGCACGCCCTTGAGGGCGCCGGCCATGTAGTCGATCCATATGGGCAGCGCCAGGCCGCCACCGGTCTCCCGGGCACCGAGCGGCCGCGGCTGGTCGAACCCCATCCACCCGACCGCCACCAGGCCGCCGGCATAGCCGGCAAACCAGGCGTCGTGCGAATCGTTGGTGGTGCCGGTCTTGCCGGCGACATCGCTGCGGCCCAGGACCGCGGCGCGCGCCGCGGTGCCCCCGCCGCGCGTGACGTCCTTGAGCATCGAGTCGATCAGGTAGTCGGTGCGCGCGTCGAGCACGCGCGGCGCCGTATCCCCGGCCACCTGCGGCTTGGCCTCCATCAGGACCTTGCCGTTGCTGTCGACGACGCGCCGGATGATGTAGGGATGCACGCCGAAGCCGCCGTTGGCGAGCACCGCGTAGGCGCCCAGCTCCTGCCAGGGGGTGACCGAACCGGCGCCCAGCGCCATCGTCAGGTAGGGCGGGTGCTTTTCCGGATCAAAGCCGAAGCGCGCTATGTACTGGCGCGCATACGCCGGGCCGATCGCCTGCAGCACGCGGATCGACACCATGTTCTTGGACTTGGCCAGGCCCTGGCGCAACCGCATCGGCCCCTCGAAGCCGCCCTCGAAGTTCTTCGGTTCCCACAGCTGGCCGCCGGTGAGTTCGGGCGGGATGACGATCGGCGCGTCGTTGACCAGCGTGCTCGTCATGATGCCCTTCTCGAGGGCGGCGGCGTAGATGAACGGCTTGAAGCTGGAGCCCGGCTGGCGCCAGGCCTGCAGCACGTGGTCGAACTTGTTCAGGTTGAAGTCGAAGCCGCCGACCAGCGCCCGCACCGCGCCGTCGCGGGCGTCGGCCGCGACGAAGGCCGCCTCCACCTGGGGCAGCTGCGAGATGCTCCAGCTGTCCTTGGCGCCATGGACCAGGCGGATGAGCGCGCCGGGGCCGATGCGCCGCGGTGCCGCGGCCTTGGGCGCCAGCGCGGCCGCGGCGAAGCGCAGGCCGTCGCCCTCGATGCGCACCACCGTGCCGCCCGCCAGCTGGGCCCGGACCAGCCGCGGCCCGGCCTCGAGCACCACCGCCGCCGCGAAGCCCGAGACCTCGGGGGCGGCGCCGATGGCCTCGTTGATCCGCCGGTTGCGGGTCGCGGCGTCCGCGCCGATGTCGAGCTGGCGTTCGGGGCCGCGGTAGCCGTAGCGCTGGTCGTAGGCCAGCACCTGCGTGCGCAGCGCCTCGTAGGCCAGCTGCTGGTCGCCGCTGGAGATGGTCGTGTACACGTTGAGCCCGCGCGTGTAGGCCTCCTCGTGGAAGACGTCGGACACCAGCTCGCGCGCCAGCTCGGCCACGTACTCGGCGCGCACGCGCGAATGGGTCATGTTCGCCACCGCGCTGGCGTTGTCGGTGCGCACGTGGACCTCCTCGGCGAGCGCGGCATCGTAGGACTTGCGGTCGATGTAGTTGAGCGCCAGCATGCGCCCCAGCACGTAATGCTGGCGCGCGCGCGCGCCCTTGGGGTTGGTCAGCGGATTGCCGGTGCTGGGCGCCTTGGGCAGTTCGGCCAGCATCGCGCATTCGCCCAGCGTGAGGTCGGGCAGCGCCTTGCCGAAATAGATCTGCGCCGCCGAGGCGAAGCCGTAGGCGCGCTGGCCGAGGTAGATCTGGTTGACGTAGACCTCGAGGATCCGGTCCTTCGTGAGCGAGGACTCGATCTTCACCGCCAGCGCGATCTCGTACACCTTGCGCGTATAGCTGCGCTCGGAGCTCAGGAAGAAGTTGCGCGCCACCTGCATCGTGATCGTGCTCGCGCCCTGGCTCTTGTGGCCCGACAGCAGGTTCGCCGTGGCCGCGCGCACGATGCCCAGGAGGTCGACGCCGCCGTGGCGATAGAAATTGTTGTCCTCGGCGGCGAGGATGGCCTCCTTGAGGCGGGTCGGCACGTCCTGGATCGCCACCAGGCTGCGCCGTTCCTCGCCGAACTCGCCCAGCAGCACGCCGTCGGCGCTCCAGACCCGCAGCGGCACCTTGGGGCGGTAGTCGGTCAGGGCCTCGATCGAGGGCAGGTGGTAATAGGCGATGGCGAAGACCAGCGTCCCCAGCAGCACCGCGCTGGCCAGCACGCCGCCCAGCAGGATGGCGGCGAAGCCGGCGACCCGCGCCGGGCGCGATCGCAGCAGGACGGGCAGACGCTGGAGGGCCAGGCGAGCGCGTTCGGAGGGGGCAGAGGCCAAGGTGCTCTCGGTGGGGACGGGACGTCGCGGTGATCACGCCGCCGGGCAATCCGCAGACGGCCGGCGATTATAGGCAGGCTGAGCGCAGGCCTCCGGCGCCCGCGCCCGGTGGCGCCGCGGCGATCGCCGGCGCTGTCGATTCCCGCTGTCGACGCCTTTAGTACCGCTGACGCGTTCATCGATTCCGATAGGCAATTCGCAATACCGGAAAACTGCCACTGCTCCAGCTTTCGATGGGCTTGGCTCAGAGGGGCGCGCTTGCTACGATTTCCCTCAGTGCCGGATAATCTCTGGATGAATTCCCGGGTACAAGGGAAACGGGGACTGCCGGGGCCGCAAGCGCGTCCGCCGGTGACGCGTTGGGCCTTCCGCGCGCGGTTTGCCGCGGCCGTGGCCCGGCAAATAGCTTCGAATTGATGTTTCTGATGGCGCGGGGCCAGCCCCCGAATGGCTCGACGCATGTATTGTCCGGGATTGCCGGCCTGACTGGGAGTGCCGCTTTGGCCTTCGAATTGCCTTTCTTTTCGTCCAAGACGCCGCCCATGCTCGGCCTGGACATCGGTTCGTCGAGCGTCAAGCTCGTCGAACTGGTCGATGCCGGCGGCGGCGCGCTGCGTCTCGAGCGCTATGCGATCGAGCCGATCCCGCGCGGCGCGGTGGTCGATGGCAACCTGGACAAGATCGATGTCGTCGCCGATGCGGTCAAGCGCGTCTGGCGCCGTTCCGGCACCCGCATCAAGAACGTCGCGATGGCGCTGCCCGCCTCGGCCGTGATCACCAAGCGCATCGCCCTTCCCGGGAACCTGCGCGAGGAAGAGATGGAGATGCAGGTCGAGAGCGAGGCCAACCAGTACATCCCGTTCGCGCTCGACGAGGTCAGCCTCGACTTCCAGGTCCTCGGGCCGATCCCCAACGCCCCCGACGACGTCGAGGTGCTGATCGCCGCCTCGCGCAAGGAAAAGGTCGAGGACCGCATGGCGGTCGCACAGGCGGCGGGCCTGGTCCCCGTGGTCGTCGACGTCGAATCGTTCGCCGCCCGCGCGGCGCTGGGGCGCCTGGTCGAGCAGCTGCCCAATCACGGCGAGGGGCTGGTCATCGCCGTCTTCTACATCGGCGCCAACACCACCAGCGTGACCGTGCTGCTCGACGGCGAGGCCATCTACGAGCGCGAGCAGCCGTTCGGCGGCCAGCAGCTCACGGGCGACATCGCCCGCGCCTATGGCATCTCCGCCGAGGATGCCGAGCAGAAGAAGCGCAACGGCGACCTCCCGGCCAACTACGAGGGCGAGGTCCTCAAGCCCTTCATCCACTCGACCACCACCGAGATCACCCGGGCCCTGCAGTTCTTCTTCACCTCGACGCCGTACACCCGCGTCGACCAGATCATGCTCGCGGGCGGCTCCTCGGTACTTACCGGGCTGCCCGAGGCGCTCATGGACCGCGCGCAGGTCCCGACCTCGGTCATTTCACCCTTCAAGGGGATGGAACTGGCCTCCAACCTGCGCGAACGCCAGCTCCGGCTGGACGCGCCCGCCCTGCTCACTCCCTGTGGCCTGGCGATGCGGAGATTCGACAAATGACGGTGCGCGTCAACCTGCTGCCGCACCGCGAGGCGCGGCGCAAGCGTCAAAAGAATGCGTTCTTCTTCATGACCGGCCTGAGCATCGTGGCCGGCGCGGCGCTCGTGCTCGTCGTGTGGTCGGTGCTCGAGGGCTACCTGGCCAACCAGCGGGAGCGCAACGAGCTGATCTCCGCCGAGAACACCAAGCTCGACGTCCAGATCAAGGAAATCGCCTCGCTGCGCCAGGAGATCGACGCGCTGCGCTCGCGCCAGAAGGCGGTCGAGGACCTGCAGTCGGACCGCAACCAGCCGGTGTACCTGCTCGACGAGCTCACCCGGCAGACGCCCGAGGGAATCTATCTGAAGTCCGTCAAGCAGGACGACCGCAAGGTCAACGTGACCGGCTGGGCCGCGTCCAACGAGCGGGTGTCGGAGTTCCTGCGCAACCTGCAGAACAACGGCCGCTACGTCGAGCGTCCGGAGCTCATCGAGATCAAGCTGGCCACCACGGGTCCGCAGAGCATCCAGCGCCGCCTGTTCGAGTTCTCGCTCAACTTCACGATGAAGCAGAACCCGGACCGCCAGACCGCGGCCGCCGCCGGCAAGACCCCGCCCGGTGCCCCCCCGGCGCCCAAGAAGTCGTGATGCAACGATCCCGCAACCCGGACCCGGCACGGTAGGAACCCCATGGCGAACCTTTCCGAGATCACGGCGAAATTCCGTGGCCTGACCCTCGAGAACGTCGGCTCCTGGCCGATGCTCCCGCGCATGGCCCTGTGGGGCGCCCTGGTGGTCATCTGCGGCATCGTCGGCTACTTCACGGTCTGGAGCGGGCAGATGTCCGACCTCGACGCGCTGCGTGGCCAGGAGGCGCAGCTCAAGGAGCAGTACCGCGCCAAGCTGCAGCAGTCGATCAACCTCGACGAACTGCGGCGCCAGAAGGAGCAGGTCAACCAGTATGTGCTCACGCTGGAAAAGCAGCTGCCGAGCAAGGCCGAGATGGACGCCCTGCTGTCGGACATCAACCAGGCGGGCATCGGCCGCGGCCTGCAGTTCGAGCTGTTCCGGCCCGGCCAGGTCACGCTGCGCGACTATTACGCGGAACTGCCGATCAGCGTCAAGGTCTCGGGCCGCTACCACGACCTGGGCGCCTTCGCCAGCGACATCGCCAACCTGCCGCGCATCGTCACCCTCAACAATCTCAATATCCAGACCGGCAAGGACCTGACCCTGACCCTGGATACCACCGCCAAGACCTTCCGTTACTTCGATGAAGACGAGATGGCCGCCCAGCGCCGGGTGCGCGACGCGGCCAAGGCAGGAAAGAAATGAGCTCTTACCCGATCACGCGCGCGATGCCGCCGGCCGGGCGGCGCCTGCTGGCCGCGGCCGCGGCCAGCACCGTGCTGGCCCTGCTGTCCGCCTGCGGGCTGTCCGACGAAGGCGAGGTCCGCCAATGGATGGCGGACCAGAAGGCGGCGATGAAGCCCACGGCCCAGAAGGTCGACGAGCCCAAGGAATTCGCCCCGTACGCGTACGAGCCGCACGGCGCGGTCGATCCGTTCGATCCGCAGAAGATCCTCATGGTGGTGGCACGCCAGCGCGAGGAACGCGGCAGCGCCAGTGCGATCAAGCCGGACCTGGAGCGCCGCCGCGAGGTGCTCGAGGGCTTCCCGCTCGACCAGATCCGCATGGTCGGCATGATGCGCCAGGGCGGCAACAACGTCGCCCTGCTCGAGACCAACGGCGCGACCCACATGGTGCGCGTCGGCAACTACGCCGGACAGAATTTCGGCCTCGTGACGCGCATCTCGGAGACCGAAGTCGTGTTGAAGGAAATCTACCAGGACGCCGCCGGCGAATGGGTCGAACGACCCCAAAAACTCGAGTTGCAAGAGAGCCAGGCCGGCTCCGGGCAAGGGAGCAAGCGATGATGTCTTACAAGAAGCGTTCGATCCGGGCGAGCCTCGCTGCGTTCGCCGCCGCAGTCGCCGCTTCATGCGCGGCCACGTGCGCGCTCGTGCCGATGCTTTTCATGGCAGCCGCGCAGGCCCAGGGCACCGCGGACGCCGCTGGCGGCAACAGCATCGAGCACATCGATGCCACGCAGACGGGCACCGGCGTGTTCCTGACCATCCAGCTCAAGGATCCGCTCTCGGTCGTTCCCAACAGCTTCTCCGTCACCAATCCGGCGCGCGTCGCGCTCGACCTGCCGGCCACGTCCAACAACCTGGGCCGCAACACGGTGGAGATCAACCAGGGCGACCTGCGCTCGGTGAACGTGGTCCAGGCGCAGGGGCGCTCGCGCATCGTCCTGAACCTGCGCCGGCCGCTCACCTACACGATGGCCGTCAAGGGCAACACGGTCCAGGTCGCGCTCGGCGCGACCGCCGACACCCCGACCTTCCCGGCCAGCACCGATGTGGCCGCCGGCGCCGCCGCGCCCGCTCCGGTGGCCGTCGCCGCCCCGGTCGCGCAGACGCCCGAACCGCGTTCGGTGCGGGCGCTCGACTTCCGCCGCGGCGGTGATGGCGAGGGCCGCGTGGTCGTCGACCTGAGCGATCCCAACACCAGCGTCGATGTGCACCAGCAGGGCCAGACCATCGTCGTCGATTTCGCCGCCACGAACCTGCCCGAGGCGCTGCGCAAGCGCCTGGACGTGACCGATTTCGGCACCCCGGTGGCGCAGATCATCGGCACCCAGCTGGGCGCCAACGCGCACCTGGTCATCGAGCCGCGCGGCCAGTGGGAACAGAACGCCTACCAGAGCGACAACCGCTTCGTCGTGGAGGTCAAGCCGGTCAAGGAGGATCCGACGCGCCTGTTCCAGAGCACGCGCAAGGGCTACCAGGGCGAGCGCCTGTCGCTCAACTTCCAGAATGTCGACGTGCGCTCGCTGCTGCAGGTCATCGCCGACTTCACCAACCTGAACATCATCACCAGCGATTCGGTGCAGGGTTCGATCACGCTGCGGCTCAAGGACGTCCCCTGGGACCAGGCCCTGGACATCATCCTCCAGAGCAAGGGCCTGGACATGCGCAAGAACGGCAACGTCATCCTGGTCGCGCCGCGCGACGAACTGGCCACCAAGGAGAAGCTCGACCTCGAGGCGCGCAGCCAGATCGCCGAGCTCGAACCGGTGCGCACCGAGAATTTCGTCGTCAACTACCAGAAGGCCGATGACGTCAAGAAGCTGCTGGTCGGCGACTCCAAGCAGAGCATCCTGTCCAAGCGCGGCAGCGTCGCGGTCGACGTGCGTACCAACCAGCTGTTCATCACCGATACCGCACAGCGCCTGGAGGACGTGCGCCGCCTCATCTCGCGCATCGACATCCCGGTGCCGCAGGTCATGATCGAGGCGCGCATCGTCGAGGCGCAGGATTCGTTCAGTTCCGACATCGGCGCCCGCCTGGGTGCGACCTCCATAACCGGGCACTCGTGGCTCAACGGCGGCCAGGGTTCGGCCTACACGGTCTCGACCACGAGCAGTGGCACGGCGCCGGCGAGCAACCAGCTCAACGTCGGCAACGTCTCGATCACCAATCCGAACTTCGTCAACCTGCCGGCCAGCGCGATCAACGGCTTCAACCCGGGCGTGATCGGCCTGACCCTGTTCAACAGCTCGATCACCAAGCTGCTCAACCTCGAGATTTCCGCGCTCGAGCTCGACGGACGCGGCAAGGTCATCTCCAGCCCGCGCGTGATCACGGCGGACAAGGTCAAGGCCCACATCGAGCAGGGCACGGAGATCCCGTACCAGACGGTATCGGCCGGCGGCGGCATCGGCCAGGTCCAGTTCCGCAAGGCGGTGCTGAGCCTGGAGGTCACGCCGCAGATCACGCCCGAGGGCGCGATCTTCCTCGACGTCAAGGTCAACAAGGACACGCCCAGCACGACCGTCAGCGGCAGCGCCGGCGTCGCCATCGACACCAAGAACGTATCGACCCAGGTCCTGGTCGAGAACGGCGGCACCGTGGTCCTGGGCGGCATCTACCAGCAGACCATCTCCGAGACGACGACGCGCATCCCGGTCCTGGGCGAGATTCCCTACCTCGGCGCCTTGTTCCGCGACGTGGCCAAGACCAACAACCGCACCGAGCTGCTGATCTTCATCACCCCGCGCGTCATCTCCGAGCGGGTGAACCAGGCGGCCTCGCAGTAGTCCGCGGGACCGGCGACGGTCCGATGCCCGAACCGCTCGACCTGCCCGGGGGCGCTGCCGCCCCGGCGGGCCCCCCCTCGGTCTTCCTGATCGGCATGATGGGTGCCGGCAAGACGACCGTCGGCCGCCTGCTGGCCGCTACCCTGGGCTACCGCTTCCTCGACTGCGACCACGAGATCGAACGCCGCGCCGGCGTGCGCATCACCACCATGTTCGAGATGGAGGGCGAGGCGGGTTTTCGCGAGCGCGAATCCGCCCTGATCGACGAGCTGACCGCGCTGCCGGGGCTCGTCCTGGCGACCGGCGGGGGCGCGGTGCTGCGGCCGCAGAACCGCCGCTGGCTGCACGACCGCGGCCTGGTGGTCTTCCTCGAGGCCTCGGCCCACGAGATCGCACGCCGCACCCGCCACGACACCAGCCGTCCGCTGCTGCTCGCCCCCGACCGGCGCGCGCGCATCGAGGCGCTGCTCGCGGAACGCCTGCCGCTGTACCGCGCCACCGCCCACGCCAGCTTCCGGTCGGCCGCACGCAATCCACGTCGTCTCGTGACGGCGATGCTGGCCCACCCGGCCCTGGCCGCCCTCGCGCACGCGCCGCCGGCAGCGCCCGGCGCCGGCCCGGGGCCGGGCCTTCCCGCGGATGCGCCGCCGCTGCCGGCCGCGGACACGTAAAATGCGCCCATGCGACGAATCGCCGTCAGCCTCGCCGGGCGTTCCTACGACATCCTCATCGGTCCCGGGCTGATCGACCGGCTCGGCGAGCACATCGCCGCGCTGGCTCCCTCGTCCATCCATATCGTCTGCACCGAGGTCGTCGCGCCGCTGTATGCCCGGGCCGCGCAGGAGGCCTGCCGGGCGGTCGCGCCGACCCACCTGTGCACGGTGGCCGACGGCGAAGGCATCAAGAACCTGGGCACCGTGGCCACCGTCCTCGATGCGCTGGTGGCCGGCCGCGCCGACCGGCGCAGCGTGCTCGTCGCCCTCGGTGGCGGCGTCATCGGCGACATCGCCGGCTTTGCGGCCTCCATCTACATGCGCGGCATCCGCCTGGTGCAGGTGCCCACGACCCTGCTCGCCCAGGTCGACTCCTCCGTGGGCGGCAAGACCGGGGTCAACCATCCGCGCGGCAAGAACCTCATCGGCTCCTTCCACCAGCCCAGCGTCGTCGTCGCCGATACCGCGTCGCTGCGTACCCTGCCGCCGCGCGAGGTGAGCGCCGGCCTGGCCGAGATCCTCAAGCACGGCCTGCTCGCCGACCGCGATTATTTCGAGCGCTGCGTCGCCGACCTGCCGCTGCTGCTGGCCCTGGAGCCGGACGCGCTCGCGCTGGCCATCGCCGGCTCCTGCGAGATCAAGGCCGCCGTGGTCGGCCGCGACGAACGCGAGAACGGCGAACGCGCGCTGCTCAACCTCGGCCATACCTTCGGCCACGCGATCGAGGCGCTCACCGGCTACACCGAGTGGCTGCACGGCGAGGCCATCGCCTGCGGCCTGTGCCTGGCCGCCGACCTGAGCTCCCGCGTGGGGCTGATCGGACCCGGCGTCGTCGAGACCATCGAGGCGGCGGTCGCCAGCGCACGCCTGCCCGTGCGCATCGCCGGTCTTTCCCGCACTGCCGCCTTCGACGTCATGCGCACCGACAAGAAGGCCGTCGCCGGCCGCATCGATTTCGTCCTGCTCGAGCGCATCGGCCAGGCCGTGCGGCGCCAGGTCGACGACGCCCTGGTCGACGCCACCCTGGCGGCCGGGGGCTTCACCGGATGATCGACCGCGAATCGGACCTGGCCGCCTTTGCCGCCCGCTCGGCGCACACGCGCGGGCGCGAACGCCACGAGGACCCGCCGCGCACGCGCTCGCAGTTCCAGCGCGATCGCGACCGCATCATCCATTCCACCGCGTTCCGGCGCCTCGAGTACAAGACCCAGGTCTTCGTCAACCACGAGGGCGACCTGTTCCGCACCCGCCTCACGCATTCGCTCGAGGTGGCGCAGATCGCCCGCTCCGTGGCCCGCTGCCTGCGCGTCAACGAGGACCTCGTCGAGGCCATCTCGCTCGCCCACGACCTGGGGCATACCCCGTTCGGCCATGCCGGCCAGGACGCGCTCAACGACTGCATGGCCCCGTTCGGCGGCTTCGAGCACAACCTGCAGTCGCTGCGCGTGGTCGATGTGCTCGAGGAGCGCTACGGCGCCTTCGACGGCCTGAACCTGTGCTTCGAGACCCGCGAGGGCATACTCAAGCACTGCTCGGCGGACAACGCCCGGCGCCTCGGGCCGGTGGCCGAGCGCTTCCTGCTGCGCCGCCAGGCCCCGGTGGAGGCGCAGATCGCCAACCTGGCCGACGAGATCGCCTACAGCAACCATGACATCGACGACGGCGTGCGCTCGGGCCTGGTCGACGCGGCGCAGCTCGAGCAGGTGCCGCTCTACGCGCGCCACCATGCCGAGGTGCGCGCGCAGCTGCCGGGCATCGCGCCGCGGCGCGCGGTCTACGAGACCATACGCCGCATCATCGACACCCTGGTCACCGACCTCATCGACGAGACCGGGCGGCGCATCGCCGCCGCGGCGCCGGCCAGCATCGACGAGGTGCGCGCGGCCCCGCCGCTGGCGGCCTTCTCCGCCCCGGTGCGCGCCCAGGCCGACGTCCTCAAGGCCTTCCTGCACCGCAATCTCTACCGCCACCCCGAGGTGATGCGGATGACCACCAAGGCGGCGCGCATCGTGCGCGAACTGTTCGCCGCCTTCCACGCCGAACCGCGCCTGCTGCCCGCCGAGCACGGCGCGCGCGTCGAGCACGAGGGTCCGCGCGCCATCGCCGACTACATCGCCGGCATGACCGACCGCTATGCCATACGGGAGCACCGGCGCCTTTTTGCCGTCGGCGAGTACTGAGCGCCATGGCCCGGCTCAACCGCCTGTCGGTCTCCGGCTGCGTCCACCACGTCGTGCAGCGCGGCATCGAGGGGCGTCCGATCTTCCGCGACGAAACCGACCTGCGGCGCATGCTCTCCGACCTGGGCAGCCTGTGCCGCGAGGGCGGCCTGGCCCTGCACGCTTATGTCCTGCTGCCGGACCGCTTCCAGCTGCTGGTGACTCCGGAAGCGCCGGGCGCGCTGAGCCGGGCGATGCAGGCCCTGGGGCGCCGCTACGTGCGCGCGTTCAACCAGCGCCACGGCCGCGCGGGAACCCTCTGGGAGGGCCGCTTTCGCAGCACCGTGGTCGAGCCCGAGCGCCATCTGGTCGATTGCCTGCGCCACATCGAGCTCGCCCCGGCGCGCTCGGGCATCGTCGCCGACGCCGCCACCTATCCGTGGTCCAGCCTGGCCCATCACCTGGGCCTGCGCCTGGACCCGCTGGTGACCGACCACGCGCAGTTCTGGGCGCTGGGCAATACGCCCTTCGAGCGCCAGGCGGCCTACCGGCGCGCCTGCGCGGCACCGCTGCCGGCGGCACTGGTGGCCCAGATCGACAGCGCCACCCACCGCGGCTGGCCGCTGGGCGCGGGTCCCTTCCTCGAGGCACTGGCGCGCCGGACCGAGCGCCGCATCGAGCGCCGCCCGGCCGGCCGCCCGCGCCGCGTCACGGCTCCGGCCGGCTGAGGTCCCCGATGCGCAGGATCGTTCCCGGGGCCGGGAACCCCCTCGTCAAGCTTGGGCGCCGCGCGCGCGCGCAGGTCGGGCGCCTGTTGCCGGGCCCGGACGACCTGCTGCGCGACCCGGTCTACCGTCGCCTGTGGATCTCCATCCTCATCAGCAGCCTGGGCGGCCAGATCACGATGCTGGCCATCCCGCTGACCGCGGCAGCCCTGCTCAATGCGACGCCGACACAGATGGGCTGGCTCACCGCGATGGAGACCGTCCCCTTCGCCATCTTCTCGCTGCCCTCCGGGGTGTGGCTCGACCGCGTGCGCAAGCTGCCCGTCTACCTCTTCGGCGAACTGCTGTTCGCCGCGGTGGTGGGCAGCGTGCCGCTGGCGTGGTGGCAGGGCTGGCTCTCGATGCCCTGGCTCTATGTCGTGGCGTTCGTCGTCGGCTTCATCAACACGACGGCCGGCAGCGCGGGCCAGATCGTGCTCACCCAGGTCGTCTCGCGCGACCGCCTGGTCGAGGCGCACGCGAAGAATTCCCTGGCTTCCTCGGCGGCCGAAGTGGCCGGACCGGGAGCGGCCGGCGCGCTGATCAAGCTCACCGGGGCGCCGCTGGCCTTGCTGGCCGACGTGCTGCTGCTGCTGGGCTCGGCCAGCATCCTGCGCGGCATCCGCGTGCAGGAGGGACCGCGCCACGCGCGCACCCGGTTCTGGCAGGCGATGCGCCTGGGGCTGGGCTTCGTCGCCAGCAGCCGGCTGCTGGTGGCCATGGCGGTGGTCATCGGTGCGTTCGAGGTCTGCTACCAGTGCGCGGTGGTCGTGCAGATCCTCGTCGCCACCCGTTACCTGCGCCTGTCCGAGCACCAGGTCGGCCTCGCCTACGTGGCCCTGGGCGTGGGCACCATCACCGCCAGCGCGCTCGGGCAATTCGTCACCCGTCGCATCGGGCCCGGCCCCACGCTGGTCCTGGGCGTGGCCATCTGCGCTGCCGGCTGGCTCCTGCTGGCCATCGCGCCGCCCGGGCCGCTGGGCATCCTGGCCTTCGTCGTCACGCTCACGGCCTTCGGTGTCGGTGCGGTCTTCGTCTTCATCAACTTCCTGGCCCTGCGCCAGGCGGTGACGCCGACCCCGCTGCTGGGGCGCATGACCAGCACGATGCGCTGGCTGATCATGCTCCCGGGCATCCCCGGCGCGCTGATCGGCGGCTGGCTCGGCGATCACCTCGGGCTGCAGGCGGCCCTGGGTTTCGCCGGCACGCTGGGCCTGCTCACCGCGGCGCTGGCCCTGCGCCTGCCCGTGCTGCGCGACATGCGCGACCTGCCGCGCCTGGACCGCGAAGCCAGCGGCCTGGTGGGGTCGATCGCCCCGACCACCGGCGCGCCCTGATCGCCAGCGATGGCGGGATCCCGGCCCGAACCCGACCCGCTGGGATTCGACGACGCGCTGCGCGTCGCCGGCCGGGCCAAGCGCGTGCCGCACGCGTTCGTGCTCGAGGCGATCGCCGGCCTCGCGCCCCGGACGCGGCCGATGTTCGGCTGCCTCGCCGTCTATGTCGGGGAGAAGATCGTCCTCATCCTGCGCGACAAGCCGGGCGCCGACGCCGACAACGGCGTCTGGCTCGCGACCACGCCGCAGCACCACGAGAGCCTGCGCCGCGAGTTCCCGCGCATGCGCTCGATCGCGGTGCTGGGCAAGGAGCTCACCGGCTGGCAGGTGCTGCCCGCGGATGCGGAGGACTTCGAGGAAGCGGCGCTCCACGCCTGTGACCTGGTCCTGCGAGGCGACCCACGGATCGGCAAGGTTCCCAAGCCGCGCGCTGCGCCCCGGGCGAGGAAGAAGCCGCGACCCGTACGCGGCTGATCGAAGGCGAGTGGTTTCAAGGACGCCGGCCGGCGCCGGCGCGCCAGGCAGCGATCGGGCCGCACGAAGGCGCGCCTCCGAGCGCGCAGGCCACCGCTAGCCAAGGCCTGCGACAGTAAGTACCCTTGCACGCTTGCCGCGCGCCGCAACCCTTCCAGGACCCCTGTGAACACCCATTCCTCCGCCACCCTTCCCGGACCGATACCCGGGGTCGCCGCGTACGACGAGGGCGAACTCCTCGGCCATCCCAAGGGCCTGTTCGTCTGCTTCTTCACCGAGATGTGGGAGCGCTTCTCCTTCTACGGGATGAAGGCGCTGCTGCTGCTGTACATGCTCAAGCACCACCTGTTCACCGATGCCATGGGCTACGACCTGCTCGGCTCCTACGCCGGGCTCGTCTATGCGATGCCCGTGCTCGGCGCGATGCTGGCCGACCGCCTGCTGGGCATGCGCAAGGCCGTGATCTTCGGCGGCATCCTGCTCTGCGCCGGCCACCTGGGCATGGCCTACGAGGGCGATGCCGCCACCGTCGATGCGCTGGGCGTCGTGCACCGGGACGCCACCGGGCTGTCGGCGTTCTACCTGTCGCTGGCCCTCATCATCTGCGGCGTCGGCTTTCTCAAGCCCAACGTCGCGGCGCTGGTCGGCCTGCTCTATCCGTCCAACGATCCGCGCCGCGATTCGGGTTTCACGCTGTACTACGCCGGCATCAACCTCGGTGCGCTCTTCTCCAGCCTGGTCTGCGGCTACATCGGCGAGGTGTACGGCTGGCGCTACGGCTTCGGCGCCGCCGGCATCGGCATGCTGGCCGGCCTGGCCGTGTTCGTCACCGGCCAGCAGTACCTGCGCGGCATCGCCGAGCCGCCCGACCCGCAGCGGCTCGCGCGCGCGCTGGCCGGTCCGCTGAGCGTCGAAGGCGCCATCTACGCCGGCACCGTGCTCGCCGTGCTGGTCGTGGCCGGGCTGCTGCACTTCCCCGACATCGTCAAGACGCTGCAGGGATCGCTCGTCGTCGCGTGGCTGGCCTGGCTCGCCTGGTACCTGCGCCGCTACGCCGATGCCGTGCAACGCGGACGCATGATCAGCATCGTCGTCTTCATCACGTTCGTGCTGCTGTTCTTCTCGCTCTACGAGCAGACCTACGCGTCCTGGGTGACCTTCACCGACCGCCTGCTCACCAAGGATCTGTTCCCCAGCCTGGTGATCCACGAGGGCGCCCCGCTGCCGTGGTCGGTCCTGCCGCTGGCGCTCTCGCCGTTCGTGGTCGCGTTCGCGCTGCGCCAGCGCTCCAAGGCCGCGGCCGCCCTCGGCCTGGCGCTGCTCACGGTCGCCGGCTTCGTGTTCATCCTGCGCGACTGCCTCGTGCTGCCCCAGACCGCCGGATCGCTCACCTACCTCGGCGGCCTGTTCATCGTCCTGTTCGCCCCCCTGTTCTCCTGGCTCTGGCCGTATCTCGCGGGCCGCAACGTCAACCCGAGCAAGAACACCAAGTGCGTGATCGGCCTGACCCTGTCGGGCCTGTCCTTCCTGCCGCTGGCCTGGGCCAGCGATGCCGCCGGTGCCGGCCACCTCCAGAGCGTCTGGTGGCTGGTGCTGGCCTACGTCATCCTCGAGCTCGGCGAGGTGTGCCTCTCGCCCATAACGCTGTCGGCCGTTTCCGAGCTCACGATGCCCAAGGTGGCCGCCGTGATGATGAGCGGCTGGCTGCTCGCCTCGTCCCTGTCGGAGCAGGTGGCCGCGGTGTTCTCCAAGTTCGCGTCGCTGGAGATCAAGCCGGGGCAGCAGATCGACATGGCGCAGGCCGCCGCCCGGTACAGCGCCCTGTTCCACGACATGGTGTGGGTCGGCCTGGGTTCGGCGCTGCTCGCGCTGCTGCTCAGTCCGCTGCTGCGGCGCTGGATGCACGGGATCCGCTGAGGCCGGCGCGCGCGCGGCCGGTCGCGCGGCCTCGAGCGGCCGCGATCGCGCCAGGCGTTCAGGCCAGGATGGTCAAGCGCGGGTCCGGCGATCGCGCCCCGACCGTGCCGCAGGCGGCTGCCGACACGAAGCCATGGGCGCGGAAGGTCGCGCAGACGGCGGGCAATGCCGAGGCCGCGCAGCTCACCAGCAGGCCGCCGCTGGTCTGCGGGTCGGTCAGCAGCGCGCGCTCGTGCTCGGCAAATCCCTTGGGCAGCACCACGTTCGCGCCGTAGCCGGCCCAGTTGCGCACGGAGGCGCCGGTGACGAAACCGCCCTGCGCCAAGGCGCGCGCGCCCGGCAGCAGCGGTACCCGGCCCCAGTCGATCGCGATGTCGCAGCCCGAACCGCGCGCCAGCTCCAGCGCGTGGCCGGCCAGGCCGAAGCCCGTGACGTCCGTCAGCGCGTGCACCCCCGTGAGCGCCGCCAGGTCCGGGCCCGGCGTGTTGAGCTGCGTCGTGCTGGCGATCATGTCCTCGTAGTGGGCGGCGCCCAGCTTGCCCTGCTTGAGCGCCGCCGAGTACACGCCGACGCCCAGCGGTTTGCCCAGCACGAGGTGATCGCCCGGAAGCGCGCCGCTGTTGCGCAGTACGCGGTCCGGATGCACCAGTCCGAGCGCGACCAGCCCGTAGATCGGTTCGACCGAATCGATCGTGTGGCCGCCGGCGATCGGTATGCCCGCGGCGCGGCATGCCGCGGCGCCGCCGTCGAGGATCGCGCGTATGGTGGCCAGCGACAGCACGCCGACCGGCATGCCGACGATGGCCAGGGCCAGGATCGGCCGGGCGCCCATCGCATACACGTCGGATATCGCGTTGGTGGCCGCGATGCGCCCGAACGCATGCGGATCGTCGACGATCGGCATGAAGAAGTCGGTGGTCGCCACCAGCGCCTGCGCGTCGTCCAGCCGGTAGACCGCGGCATCGTCGGCGGTCTCCAGGCCGACGAGCAGTTGCGGCGGCACGGGCAGCTGCGCGCTGCCGCGCAGGATCTCGGCCAGCACGCCCGGCGCGATCTTGCAGCCGCAGCCGCCGCCGTGCGACAGCGAGGTCAGGCGCGGTTCGGCGGGCGCCGGCCCCGCCCGCGTTCCGGACCCGGCCGGCGTGGCATGATCGTCGCCTTCGCTGCCGGGCACCGCCCCGGCCGCGCCTTGCACACTCGATGCCGATCTCGATTTCAAAGGATGCTCGCGTGGAATTCGTGGGAACTATTTTATGTCCCGGCCGCCGTGCCACGCTGCGCCTGCTGGGCGTGGCCGCCGCCGCCGGCGCGGGCCTGCGCCCGGCGGCGGCCGGCGTGCCGGCGCTCACCTTGCGCGTCACCGCCATCCCCGATGAGTCCCCGACCGAGCTGGCGCGCAAGTTCGCTCCGCTGGGCCGCTATCTGGGCGCGCGCCTGGGTGCCGACGTGGAATGGACGCCGGTGACCGACTACGCGGCCGCTGTCGAGGCACTGATCAACGGCAAGGTCGACCTGGCCTGGTTCGGCGGCTTCACGTTCGTCCAGGCCAGCGCGCGCTCGGGCGGCAAGGTCATCCCGCTGGTCGAGCGCGCCGAGGATGCCAGGTTTCGTTCGGTATTCATCACCGGCAGCGACAGCGGCATCGCCACGCTCGCCGACCTGCGCGGCCGCACGCTGAGCTTCGGCTCGCCCTCGAGCACCTCCGGCCACCTGATGCCGCGCAATGCCCTGCTCGAGGCCGGCATCGATCCGGAGCGCGACCTGCGCCGCATCAGCTACTCCGGCGCCCACGACGCCACGATCGCGGCCGTCGCCGGCGGCAAGGTCGACGCGGGCGCGCTCAACATCTCCGTCTGGGAGCGCTTCGTCGCCGAGGGCAAGGTCGATACGCGCCTGGTCCACGTCTTCTACACGACCCAGCCCTTCTTCGACTACAACTGGAGCGTGCGTGCCGCGATGCCGGCGGCGCTGCGCGATCGGCTGCGCCAGGCCTTCCTCGACCTCGATGGCACGACGGCCGAGGGCCGCGAGATCCTGGCCCTGCAGCGGGCGACGCGCTTCGAGCCCACCGAGGCGGCCAACTATCGCCAGATCGAGGCGGCCGCGCGCAGCGCCGGCCTGCTGTAGAGCGCACGGCCATGCGCGCGCAGCTGCAGCGCGTGACGGTGGCGCGGCCGGGCGGCTCCGGCGCGCGCATGGCGCGCCTGGACGGCGTCGACCTCGCCGTGGCGCCCGGCGAACAGGTGGCGGTCGTCGGCGCGTCCGGGGCCGGCAAGACGACGCTGCTGCACGTGCTGGCCTGCGCCCAGCAGCCCGACGGCGGCTGCCTGCGCCTGGACGGCCAGGACCCCTGGTCCGAGCGCGCGGCGGCGCGCGCCCGCCACCGGCGCGCGCTTTTCCTCGCCCCGCAGGTGCCGCCCTTGCCGCCGCGCCAGCGCGTCGTGACCGCCGTGCTGGCCGGGCGCCTGCCGACCATGGGCCTTTGGCAGAGCCTGCGCTCGCTGGTCCATCCGATCGACGCCGAAGCCGCGCAGGCGGCACTGGAGCCGCTCGGTCTCGGCGGGCGCCTGTTCGACCGGGTCGACCGCCTGTCCGGCGGGGAGCGCCAGCGCGTCAGCCTGGCGCGCGGCCTGGTGTCGAACGCCACGCTGTGGCTGCTGGACGAGCCGCTGTCGGCGCTCGACCCGGCGCGCGCCGTCCAGGTCCTGTCCGCGGTGCGCGCCGAGGCGGCGCGGCGCGGCGTGACGCTCATCGTGGCCATGCACCAGGTCGATCTCGCGCGCGCGCATTTCCCGCGCCTGGTCGGCTTGCGCGAGGGCCGGGTCGTGTTCGATCAGCCCGCTGCGCGCGTGGCCCCGGCGCAGTGGGCGCAGTTGTACGCGCCCGCGGCCGGCGGCGCCATCGCCGCCGGCCTTGCTCCGGACGCGGCCGACGCGGCCGGTCTGCCGGCGCACGCGGGCGCGGGCGCACCGACCTACTGGCGTTGAACGGCGCGCGATGCGCATCGAAGGTCGATCATGAGCACGGCGCCGCGCGCGCTGCTGCGCGACCCGGCCTGGCCCGGACGGCTGGCCGCCGGCGCGCTGGCGCTGGCGCTGTGCTGGCCGCTGTGCGTCGCCACCGAGTTTGCCCCCTGGCGCCTGCTCGACGCGCGCAGCCTCGCGGTCGGCGGCCGCTTTCTCGGCCAGTTCTTCCCGCCCGCCACCGGCGCCGATTTCCTCGCCCTCGTCGCGCGCCAGACCTGGCGCACGGTCGCCATCGCCACCAGCGGCATGTGCCTGGCGTGGTTGCTGGCGGTGCCGCTGGCCCTGGTGTCGACGGCCGCCTTGTCCGTGTCCGCGCTGTCGGGCCGCATGGCGCGGCCGGCGGCGGCCCTGCGCCTCGGGGCGCGCGCGGCGATGGTGGTGCTGCGCTCGATCCCGGAGCTGGTCTGGGCGCTGTTGCTGGTGCGGGTCGTGGGCATCGGCCCGACCGCCGGCGTGCTGGCGATCGCGCTCACCTACGGCGGCATGCTGGGCAAGGTCTACGCCGAGATCCTCGAGAGCGCCGATCCCCATGCCGCGCGGGCCCTGCTGGTCAATGGCAGCGGCCGTCTCGCGGCCCTGGCCTACGGCCTGCTGCCGCACGCGGCGCCGGAACTGGCTTCCTACTCCGTATACCGCTGGGAGTGCGCGATTCGCTCCTCGGTCGTGCTCGGCTTCGTCGGCGCCGGAGGCCTGGGACAGGAGATGGACAACGCGATGAAGATGCTCGCCGGCAACGAGGTGTCGACGATGCTGCTCGTGTTCGTCGCCCTGGTCGCGCTGGCCGACCGCCTGAGCGCATGGCTGCGCTCGGCATTGCAATGAACGCGCCCGCGGGCACGGCCAGCGGCCCGCGCCGCGCCGCCGTGGCCCTGGCCGCGCTGGCGCTGGTCGGCGCCAGCTTCGCCAGCCTGGACCTGCAGTGGTCGGCTTTCCTCGGAGCGGACGCGCTGGGCTCGATGGGGCGCTTCGCCGCCGAATTCCTGGCCCCCGACCTGGGTGCAGCGTTCCTGCGGCGCGTGCTGGGCGCCGCGGGCGAGACCCTGGCCATGTCGGCCCTCGGTACGGCGCTGGCGGCGGCAGCGGCCTTGCTGCTGTGCCTGCCGGCCGCGCGGCGCCCGGCGCCGGCGGCAGCGCCGTGGCGCCTGCCGGTGCGCCTGGTACTGAACGCCTTGCGCGCCGTGCCGGAACTGGTCTGGGCGGCGATGCTGCTGGTCATCGCCGGCCTCGGCCCGATGGCAGGAACGCTGGCGCTGGCCCTGCACACCAGCGGCGTGCTGGGGCGCCTGTTTGCCGAGGCGGTCGAGAACGCCGCGCCCGGGCCGGCCTTCGCCCTGCGCTGCCAGGGCGTGCGCGAGGGCCAGGTGCTGCTGTACGCCACCCTGCCGCAGATCGCGCCGCAGCTGCTGTCGTATGTCCTGTACCGCTGGGAGAACAACATCCGCGCGGCCACCGTCCTGGGCGTGGTCGGCGCCGGCGGCCTGGGCCAGATGCTGGTGTTCCACCTGGGGCTGTTCCAGATGGGGCGCACGGCGACGGTCGTGCTGGCGATGATCGTGCTGGTGCTGGGGGTGGACCTGCTCAGCTACGCGTTGCGGCGCGCGCTCGTTCGCTGAACGACCGCAGGCCGCCGGCCGGCGGCAGCAGCATCTCGATGCACAGGCCGCCCTCGGCACGGTTGCTGGCGTTGATGGTGCCGCCGTGGGCCTCGACGATGCGCCGCGCGATCGCCAGGCCCAGGCCGTGCCCGTCCTGTTTCTGGCCCGAGGCGCTGCGGAAGAACGGGTCGAATATCGCCCCGAGGTCGGCTTCGGGGACGCCGGGGCCCTGGTCCTGGACCGCCACGACGACCGACTCGCGCTGCGCATCGTCGTAGGCGGCGATGTGCACCGTGCCGCCATCGGGGCTGTACTTGATGGCATTGCGCACGACATTCTCGATGGCCCGGCGCAGCAGGCCCGCGTCCCCGTGTATCCACGCATCGGACTCGCGGTCCACGACCACGCTGCGCCCGCGGTTCGTCGCCTCGAAGCGCGCGTCGTCGACGATCACGCCCATCAGCTCGTGCAGCTCGACCTCCTCGTTCATCGGCCCGACGAAGCCGGCCTGCAGCCGCGCCAGCGCCAGCAACTCGCCGATCAGGCGGTCCATGCGCATCGCCTCGATGTCGATGCGCTCCATCGCTTCGCCGGTCTTCGCGGGTTGCTGCGACGCCAGCCCCAGCGCGGCCTGGATGCGGGCCAGCGGGGAGCGCATCTCGTGCGACACGTCGTGCAGCAGGCGCCGCTGGCCCGTGACCAGCGCATGCAGGCGTTCGACCATGCCGTCGAACTCGCGGCCCAGGTCGGTCATCTCGTCCTTGCCGCGGCCCATGGCGTTGCCGACGCGCACGGCCAGGTCGCCCGCGGCGGCGGCGGCGAACGCGGCCTTGAGGCTGCGGATGGGCTTGGCCAGGTACCATGCCAGGAGCCCGGCGGAAAATATGCTGGCGACCACGGCGCCGATGACCGGATTGGGCGGCATGTCGACCAGGAAGAATTCCGGTGCGGGCGCGCGATCGTGCGGGCCGTGGGGCGGTGCGCCGGTGCCGCGCGGAGCCCCCGCGGCGGCATGCGCGGGCGGCCCGCCCGGCGCGCCGGGCGGAGGCGGGGGCGGGTGGGCGCCGGGCAAGTAGACGAACGAGGCGCCGACGCCGATCACCGCGATGACCTGCACCAGGCCTACCAGCAGGAAGAACTTCCAGAAAAGCCGGCCCATGCGGCTCAGTCGCAGATGAGCTGGTAACCCTGGCGGTACACGGTCTGGATGCACGAGCGCCCGTCGCCGATCTGGCCGAGCTTCTGGCGGATGCTGCTCATGTGCACGTCGATGCTGCGGTCGAACGGCGCCAGGCCGCGACCGAGCGCCTGTTCGGACAGCGTCTTCTTGCTCACGGGCCGGCCGACGTTGCGCGCCAGCACCTCGAGCAGATTGAATTCGGTGCTCGTGAGGTTCACCGGCACGCCGTTCCAGTGCGCGGCGCGGCGCGCGGCGCAGACGCTGAGCGCGCCGGCCACGATCGTCGCGTCGGTGGCGGTGGCCGGATCGCCGGGGTGCAGGCGGCGCAGGATCGCGCGGATGCGCGCGGTCAGTTCGCGCGGCGTGCAGGGCTTGGGGACGTAGTCGTCGGCGCCGATCTCCAGGCCGATGATCCGGTCGGTGTCGTCTCCCTTGGCGGTCAGCATCACCACCGGCATCGACGAGGCCGCACGGATGCGCTTGAGCGTCTCGATGCCGTTGAGGCGCGGCATCATCACGTCGATGACCGCTATGGCGTAGCGCCCGGACAGCGCTTCGTGGACGCCCGCCAGGCCGTCGCTCGCGGTGCCTACCGAGAAGCCTTCGCGCTCGAGGTAGTTGCGCAGCAGGGCGACCAGTTCCGTGTCGTCGTCAACGAGCAGGATGGACGTGCCGGCGGCGCCCGCGCCGCCGGCCGGTCCCGGGACCGCGGCCTCGCCCGCGCCGATCGCGCCGGGATGGCGCCGGTCGTCGCCGATCCCCGAGGACCGGTAGTGGTAGGGGATGTCCGTGCTCGGTTCGGTCTTCATGGTGCGATTGTCCCAAGACGCTTGTTAAGCGTCATGCCCCAACGGTAAATCCACGTAAAGCGCGGGCCCGGCCGACAAACCTGCTCGCGCGTGACACGCGAGTACGCGAGCCCCGCTACGCCGTCGGGATGGATAGGTTACTTCGTCTTTTCAAGACTTTGCATTACGCGACCGCACTTAACGCGGGCGTTTGGAAGAATGCTCCTGTCGCACTGCAACAAAGGCGATCCACGCCGGATGACCGGCGCCCGAGCGATCCGACACGGAGGAAAAGACCATGACCTACCTGATGACCCGCGATGATCCCGCCCGGGCCCAGCCGGCACGCTGGACGGCGCCCCATTCCACCAGGAACGCCCAAGGCTGGGAGAGGACGCCGGGCGCGGCGCCGGCGCCGGAGATCCCGCCGCGCGATCTGCCCGTGGGCAGCGCCCCGGTCGCCGGCCTGCTGCTGCGCGAGCGCCAGGTACGGCGCGCCGGATTCGGCAGCACGTCTTCGTTGCAGCGCTCGTTGCCACCTGTCTTCCCGCGCACGCTGCGCGTGCTGGCGCTCGGCGCCGTGCTGGCGCCCGTGGCGGTGGTGGTCTATGCCCACCTGCGCTTTGACGGGGCCATGGAGCGGGCCCAGACCATCGTCGCCGGACTGGAGATCACCGTGCTGCTGCTGGCGGCCACGATCCTGGCCCGCTATATCTACCACCTGGGCGAGGCCATCGAAGGGTATCGCCCCTGCGTGCACGGCGAAAATGACCAGGTGCGGATGAATGTGCCGCACGGGTAATATTTACTATGTCCCCATTTTATCAACTCCGACTGACCCGGTGCGTTAAATAAACTCTGACCCCAAAATAAAGTGGTTGAGGGACCTGCTGCGATGCGATACATTGCTTTCCTGCCTAAACATGTGGCGTTCCGCCCGCGCACTGCCGCTGCGCGCTTGCCAAGGACACTACGGGCACCGGGTCAGGAGCAGCCATGTCACCAGCAAATCAGCCGGTCCCCGCCGCCGGCCCTCAGCACCACGCCCTGTCCGCCGACGCCATCGACGCGGCGCGAACCGCCGCCGAGCGCGACGGCCTGTACGCGCGCCGGCATGAGCACGACGCCTGCGGCGTCGGGTTCGTCGCCAACATCCGTGGCGAGCGCAGCCACGCGCTGGTGCAACAGGCACTGCTGATCCTGCACAACCTCGACCACCGCGGGGCGGTGGGCGCCGACCACCTGTTCGGCGACGGCGCCGGGATCCTGCTGCAGATTCCCGACACGTTCTACCGCGACGAACTCGCCGCCCAGGGGCTCGAGCTGCCGCCGCCGGGCGAGTACGGCGTCGGCATGATCTTCCTTCCGCGCGAAAGCGCCTCGCGCCTGGCCTGCGAACAGGAACTCGAGCGCACGGTGCGTGCCGAGGGCCAGGTGGTGCTGGGCTGGCGCGACGTGCCGGTCGACCGGCAGATGCCGATGTCGCCGCTCGTGCGCGAGCGCGAACCGGTGATCCGCCAGGTCTTCATCGGCCGCGGCGCCGACGTCATGGTGCCCGACGCGCTCGAGCGCAAGCTGTACGTGATCCGCAAGGCGGCGAGCCACAAGATCCAGGCCCTCAAGCTCCAGCATGGCAAGGAATACTACGTGGCGTCGATGTCGACGCGCACGATCGTCTACAAGGGCCTGCTGCTGGCCGACCAGGTCGGGCAGTACTACGCCGACCTCGCCGACGAGCGCGTCGTCTCGGCGATCGCCCTGGTGCACCAGCGCTTCTCGACCAACACCTTCCCCAGCTGGGAGCTGGTCCACCCCTATCGCCTGGTCGCGCACAACGGCGAGATCAACACCGTCAAGGGCAACTTCAACTGGATGCGCGCGCGCGAGGGCATCATGTCGTCGCCGGTGCTGCGCGGCGACCTGCAGAAGCTCTACCCGCTGATCTACGAAGGCCAGTCGGACACCGCCTGCTTCGACAACGCGCTCGAGCTCCTCGTGATGGCCGGCTATCCGCTCGCCCACGCCATCATGATGATGATCCCCGAGGCCTGGGAACAGCACGCGCTGATGGACGAGAGCCGGCGCGCGTTCTACGAGTACCACGCCGCCATGATGGAGCCCTGGGACGGCCCGGCCGCCATCGCCTTCACCGACGGCGTGCGCATCGGTGCCACGCTCGACCGCAACGGCCTGCGGCCGGCGCGCTACGTGATCACCGACGACGGCATGGTCGTCATGGCCTCCGAGGCCGGCGTGCTGCCGATACCCGAATCGCGCATCATCAAGAAGTGGCGCCTGCAGCCGGGCAAGATGTTCCTGATCGACACGGAACAGGGCCGCATCATCGACGACGCCGAGCTCAAGACCCAGCTCGCGGCGGCCAAGCCGTACCGCGAATGGAACCGGCGCATCCGCATCAAGCTCGATGAACTCCCGGCTCCGCCCCCTGCTTCGCCCGTTGCAGGGGCTGCGCAGGGCGAGCCCTGCGTAGCGGCCGAAGGCCGCGAAGCAGGGCTGCCGGGCCACGAAACCGCCGACGGTGGCGCAGCCGCATTGCTCGACCGCCAGCAGGCCTTCGGCTACACCCAGGAGGACCTGCGCATCCTGCTGACGCCGATGGGCGCCGACGGCGAGGAGGCCATCGGCTCCATGGGCAACGACGCCGCGCTGGCCGTGCTCTCCAGCAAGAACCGCTCGCTGTACGGCTACTTCAAGCAGCTGTTCGCGCAGGTGACCAACCCGCCGATCGACTCCATCCGCGAACAGATGGTCATGTCGCTGGTTAGCTTCGTCGGCCCCAAGCCCAACCTGCTCGACATCAACAACATCAACCCGCCGATGCGGCTGGAGGTCTCCCAGCCGGTGCTCGATGCCGCCGACATGCGCAAGATCCGCGCGATCGCCGCGTCGTCCTCGGGCAAGTTCCGCTGCTACGACCTGGACATCTGCTACCCGCTGGCCTGGGGCCGGGTGGGCGTCGAGGCCCGGCTGGCCTCGCTGTGCGCCGAAGCCGTCGACGCCGTGCGCGCCGGCTATAACATCCTGGTCGTCACCGACCGCAGCCTGGCGGCCGACCGCGTCGCCATCCCCGCGTTGCTGGCCACGAGCGCGCTGCACCAGCACCTGATCCAGGCCGGCATGCGCACCTCCACCGGGCTCGTGGTCGAGACCGGCTCGGCGCGCGAGGTCCACCACTTCGCGCTGCTGGCGGGCTATGGCGCCGAGGCCATCCACCCCTACCTGGCCCTCGAGACGCTGCGCGACATGTTCCGCGACCGGCCCAACGGCGTGGGACCGGACAAGGCGGTGGCCAACTTCATCAAGGCCGTCGGCAAGGGACTGCAGAAGGTGATGTCCAAGATGGGCATCTCCACGTACATGTCGTACTGCGGCGCCCAGATCTTCGAGGCCGTGGGCCTGTCCGCGCCGCTGGTCGAGCGCTATTTCCGCGGCACGACCAGCGCCGTGGGCGGCATCGGCCTGTTCGACGTGATGGAGGAGGCCGTGCGTACGCACGAGGCCGCCTTCGGGCCCGATCCCGTCCTCGCGCACATGCTCGACGCCGGCGGCGACTACAGCTTCCGCGTGCGCGGCGAGGAGCACATGTGGACGCCCGACGCCATCGCCAAGCTGCAGCACGCGGCGCGCGCCGACAGCTACCAGACCTACAAGGAATACGCGCAGATCATCAACGACCAGTCGCGCCGCCAGATGACCCTGCGCGGCCTCATGGAATTCCGCGTCGATCCGGCCCGCGCGATCCCGCTCGAGGAGGTCGAGCCGGCCAGGGAGATCGTGCGCCGCTTCGTCACCGGGGCGATGTCGCTGGGCAGCATCTCCACCGAAGCCCACACCACGCTGGCCATCGCCATGAATCGCATCGGCGGCAAGAGCAACACCGGCGAGGGCGGCGAGGACGAGCGCCGCTACGGCCAGGAACTGCGCGGCCAGGTGATCCGCGACGGCGATACCGTCGCTTCCGTGCTCGGCCCGGGTGTCGTCGAAGTCGACATGCCGCTGCGCGCGGGCGACTCGCTGCGCTCGCGCATCAAGCAGGTGGCCTCGGGGCGCTTCGGCGTCACCGCCGAATACCTCGTCTCGGCCGACCAGATCCAGATCAAGATGGCCCAGGGCGCCAAGCCGGGGGAGGGCGGCCAGCTGCCCGGACACAAGGTCTCGGAGTACATCGCGCGCCTGCGCTTCTCGGTGCCGGGCGTGGGCCTCATATCGCCGCCGCCGCACCACGACATCTATTCCATCGAGGACCTGGCGCAGCTCATCCACGACCTCAAGAACGCCAACCCGCGCGCATCGATCTCCGTCAAGCTGGTATCCGAGTCCGGCGTCGGCACGGTCGCGGCCGGCGTGGCCAAGGCCAAGGCCGACCACGTGACCATCTCCGGCCACGATGGCGGCACCGGAGCGTCGCCGCTGTCGTCGATCAAGCATGCGGGCACGCCCTGGGAGATCGGCCTGGCCGAGACCCAGCAGACCCTGGTCCTCAACCGCCTGCGCGGCCGCATCGCCGTGCAGGTGGACGGGCAGATCAAGACGGGGCGCGACGTGGTCATCGGCGCGCTGCTCGGTGCCGACGAATTCGGGTTCGCCACGGCCCCGCTGGTGGTCAGCGGCTGCATCATGATGCGCAAGTGCCACCTCAACACCTGTCCGGTCGGCGTGGCGACCCAGGACCCGGTGCTGCGCCGCCGCTTCCAGGGCCTGCCCGAGCACGTGGTCAATTTCTTCTTCTTCGTCGCCGAGGAGGCGCGCGAGATCATGGCCCAGCTGGGCGTGCGCCGCCTCGAGGACCTCGTCGGCCGCACCGAGCTGCTCGACGCGCGCCGCGGCATAGAGCACTGGAAGGCGCGCGGGCTCGACTACAGCCGCGTCTTCCACCAGCCGCAGGTCCCGGCGGACGTGCCCCGGCGCAAGTGCGAGGAACAGGACCACGGCCTGGCGCGTGCGCTCGACCACAAGCTGATCGAACAGTGCCGGCCGGCGCTCGAACGCGCCGAGCGCGTGAGCTTCATCCACCCGATCCGCAACATCAATCGCACCGTGGGCACGATGCTCTCGTCCGAGGTCGCCCGGCGCTACGGCCACGCCGGCCTGCCGCCGGACACCATCCACATCCAGCTGCAGGGAACCGCCGGCCAGAGCTTCGGTGCCTTCCTGGCCCGCGGCATCACGCTCGACCTCGTCGGCGACGGCAACGACTACACCGGCAAGGGGCTCTCCGGCGGGCGCATCATCGTGCGCTCCCCCAACGATTTCCGCGGCTTCGGGCCCGAGCACATCATCGTCGGCAACACGGTGCTCTACGGCGCCACCGACGGCGAGGCCTACATCAACGGCGTCGCCGGAGAGCGCTTCGCGGTGCGCAACTCCGGCGCCATCGCGGTGGTCGAGGGCACCGGGGACCACGGTTGCGAATACATGACCCGCGGCACGGTCGTCGTGCTGGGCGGCACGGGGCGCAATTTCGCCGCCGGCATGTCCGGCGGCATCGCCTACGTGTTCGACGAGCACGGCGATTTCGCCCAGCGCTGCAATCCGTCGATGGTGGCGCTGGAGCCCGTGCTGGCGCGCAAGGAGCAGGAGGAACTGGTCGAGCGCGCGGTCTGGCATGCGATCGATGGCCGCCAGGACAGCGACGAACACCTGCTGCGCGAGCTCATCGAGCGCCACTTCCGCTACACCGGCAGCTTCCGCGCCAAGGAGATCCTCGCCGACTGGGACCGCCAGCGTGCACGCTTTCGCAAGGTGTTCCCGCACGAATACCGCCGCGCACTGCAGCAGATGGCGCGACCGGCCGCCGGCCTCGCGCCGGCGCGCCTGGCGGCCTGAACGCGCCGCGGATAGACAAGGACGCCCGGACCGAACATGGGAAAGATCACCGGATTTCTCGAGTACCCGCGCCAGGACGAGCCGGCGGAGCCGCCGGCGCTGCGCAAGGGCCACTGGAAAGAATTCGTCGCGCACCTCGCGCCCGACAAGGCGCGCATCCAGGCGGCGCGCTGCATGGACTGCGGCATCCCGTTCTGCAACACCGGCTGCCCGGTCAACAACATCATCCCGGACTTCAACGACCTCGTCTATCGCGACCAATGGTTCGTCGCCAGCGAGGTGCTCCACTCGACCAACAACTTCCCGGAGTTCACCGGCCGCATCTGCCCGGCCCCCTGCGAAGCCGCCTGCACGCTCAACATCAACGACAGCGCGGTCGGCATCAAGTCGATCGAGCACGCCATCGTCGATCGGGCCTGGCAGGAGGGCTGGGTCAAGCCGCAGCCGGCGCCGCGCCCGACCGGGCGCACGGTGGCGGTCGTCGGCAGCGGGCCGGCGGGCCTGGCCTGCGCGCAGCAACTGGCCCGCGCCGGACACGCGGTGACGGTGTTCGAGAAGAACGCCCGCCCGGGCGGCCTGCTGCGCTATGGCATCCCGGATTTCAAGCTCGAGAAGTCGCTGATCGACCGGCGCATCGAGCAGATGGAGCGCGAAGGCGTGCATTTTCGCAATGGCGTTTTCGTCGCCGGCGCGGACCGGCCCGAGCTGGGCAGCGTCCTTTGCATGGGCACGGAGGTCCTGCCGGCCCAGCGCCTGGTCGAGGAATTCGACGCGGTCGTGCTGGCCGGGGGCGCCGAGCAGCCGCGCGACCTGCCGGTCCCCGGCCGCCACCTCGACGGCGTGCACTTCGCGCTCGAGTTCCTCACCGCGCAGAACCGCGTGGTCGAGGGCGAGACGATCGCCGGCCAGATCCTGGCCAAGGATCGCCACGTGATCGTCATCGGTGGCGGCGACACCGGATCGGACTGCGTCGGCACCGCCAACCGCCATGGCGCGCGCACGGTCACGCAGCTCGAACTGCTGCCCCAGCCGCCGGCGTGCGAGAACAAGTCGCTCACCTGGCCCTACTGGCCCGTGCGCCTGCGCACGTCGAGCTCGCACGAGGAGGGCTGCGAGCGCGACTGGTCCATCACCACCAAGTCGCTGCGTGACGACGGCCATGGCCGCGTCGCCGCGCTGGTGGTGGCCCGGGTCGAGTGGCAGCGCGACCCGGTCACCGGGCAGTCGCGCATGGTCGAGGTGCCCGGCTCGACCTTCGAGCTGCCCGCCGATCTCGTGCTGCTCGCGATGGGTTTCGTGTCGCCGCTGGCACCCGTGCTCGAGGCCTTCGGCGTGGAGCGCGACGCGCGCGCCAACGTGCGCGCGAGCACCGAGGAGGGCCTGGCGCAGCCCGCATACGCGACCTCGCGCCCCAAGGTGTTCGCCGCCGGCGACATGCGGCGCGGCCAGTCGCTCGTGGTGTGGGCGATCCGCGAGGGGCGCCAGTGCGCGCGCGCGGTCGACCAGTACCTCACCGGCAGTTCCGTCCTGCCGCGCTGAGCGGCCACGCCCCGGATCCCGGCCGGCGGCGCGCATCGCTGCCGACCCGGGGCGTACCCCTCGCTGTGCGACAATCGCGCGCCCGCTGCGCGCGTGCCCGCCATGGGGTCCACGGCCGGCCGCGAAAATGCGCGTGGCCGATGCCTAAGGATATTCGTTGTCCCCAGAAAGCAAATCCACGGTCGACGCGACGCATGACGCGCTGGTGAGCATTCAGGGCGTCAGCTTCGGGTACGACGCGCGGCCCATCCTGTCCGACGTCTCGCTCGATTTCCCGCGTGGCAAGCTCGTCGCCATCATGGGCAGTTCCGGCTGCGGCAAGACGACGCTGCTGCGCCTGATCGGCGGCGTCGTGCGCCCGACCTCGGGACGCATCCTGTTCTCGGGCGCGCCGGTCGACCCGGGCGACCGCCATGCGCTGTACGCGCTGCGCCGGCGCATGGGCATGCTGTTCCAGTTCGGCGCCCTGTTCACGGACCTCAGCGTCTTCGACAACGTGGCATTCCCGTTGCGCGAGCACTCCGACCTGGGTGAGGCGATGATCCGCGACATCGTGCTGATGAAGCTCGATGCCGTGGGCCTGCGCGGTGCCGCGGCGCTGGGCATCGGCGCCATCTCCGGCGGCATGGCGCGCCGGGTGGCGCTGGCCCGGGCGATCGCGCTCGACCCCGAGATCATCATGTACGACGAGCCGTTCACCGGTCTCGACCCGATCGCGCTGGGCATCACCGCCAACCTGATCCGCCGCCTCAACGACGCCACCGGCGCCACCTCGCTCATCGTCTCCCACGACGTGCCCGAGTGCTTCCAGATCTGCAACTACGCCTACCTGCTCGCCGGCGGCCATGTCGTCGGCAAGGGCACACCGGCGGAACTGCAGGCCTCGGAGGACCCGATGGTGCGCCAGTTCATCCGCGGTGAACCCGACGGACCGGTACGCTTCCAATACCCCGCGCCGCCCATCGCGCAGGAACTGGGCCTGGGCGCATGACGGCCGCCGACATCCCGGCCGCCGTCGGGCGGCGCGCGCTGGGGCTGCTGGCCACGCTGGGGCACGCCGCGTGCTTCTTCGCCGATCTCGCCGCCAGCCTGCCGGCCAGCCTGCGCCGCCCCTACCTCACCGTCGTGCAGGTCCACGCCGTCGGTGGCCGCTCGCTGATCATCATCGGTGCTTCCGGCGCGGCCGTCGGACTCGTGCTGGCCTTGCAGGGCTACCTCACGCTGAGCCGCTACGGCTCGGCCGGCTCGCTGGGATTGCTGGTCGCGCTCGCGCTGGTGCGCGAACTCGGTCCGGTGCTCACGGCGCTGCTGTTCGCCGGGCGGGCCGGCACCTCGCTCACCGCCGAGATCGGCCTGATGAAGGCCGGCGAACAGCTGGTGGCCATGGAGATGATGGCGGTCGACCCGCGCGTGCGCGTGCTGGCGCCGCGCTTCATGGCCGGCATCGTCTCGATGCCGCTGCTCGGCTCGGTGTTCTCGGCGGTGGGCATACTGGCCGCCTACGTGGTCGGCGTCATGCTGATCGGCATCGATTCGGGCCAGTTCTGGTCGGCCATGCAGGACGGTGTCGATGTCTTCAAGGACGTCGGCAACGGGGTGGTCAAGACGCTGGTGTTCGGCGTGGTGACGACCTTCATCGCGCTGTATGTCGGCTACGAGTCGCAGCCCACGCCGGAGGGCGTCGCGCTGGCCACGACGCGCACGGTGGTCATTTCCTCGCTATCCGTGCTGTTTCTGGACTTCATACTCACCGCGCTGATGTTCAGCGCACCCTGAGGCGGCATGCTGCATACTTTGGTCAGGCGTGGCGTTGGCCCGGAGAAAAGGTAAAGCGCATGGGCAAGAAACAGACGGAAACCCTGGTCGGCCTGTTCGTGCTGGCCGGCCTGCTGGCGATCGTGTTCCTCGCCCTCAAGGCGGCGAACCTGGCCAGCTTCTCGCTCGACTCTACCTACCCGCTGCTGGCGAAGTTCGACAACATCGGCGGGCTCAAGGCCGGGGCGCCGGTCAAGAGCGCCGGCGTCACGGTCGGGCGCATCAGCTCGATCACCTTCGACAACAAGGATTTCAAGGGCGTGGTCGCGATGAGCATGGACAGCCACTACCTCTTCCCGACCGACACCTCGGCCAAGATCCTCACGGCCGGCCTGCTGGGCGACCAGTACATCGGCCTGGATCCGGGCGGCGACGAAAAGAACTTCAAGGCCGGCGACACCGTCGTCATGACGCAGTCGGCGATCATCCTCGAGGACCTCATCGGCAAGGTCCTGTACAACAAGGTCGCCGAGGCGCCCGCCGACGGGAGCGCCAAGAAGTGAAGCTGCTGCGTGCGCTGCGCCTGGGCCGGTACGTGGCCGCGCTGGCGCTGCTGGGCCTGGGTGGATGCGCCACGATACCGCCCGACGCGGGCAAGAACCCGGCCGACCCGTACGAAAAGCTGAACCGGCAGGTCTACTCGTTCAACGATCATTTCGACCGGGCGGTCGCCAAGCCGGTCGCGCAGGGCTACCGCGCGGTCGTGCCGCGACCGGCCCGCGATTGCATCAGCAATATCTTCACCAATGTCAGCGAAGTCACCAGCATCGTCAACTCCGCGCTCCAGGCCAAGGCGGGCGAGACCCTGATGAGCGTGGGCCGGTTCCTCGTCAACACCACCGTCGGGCTCGGCGGCTGCTTCGACGTGGCCACCCGCCTGGGCTGGGAGCGGCACCGGGAGGAATTCGGTGCGACCCTGGGCCACTGGGGCGTGGGGCTCGGCCCCTATGTCGTGCTGCCGCTGCTGGGTCCGAGCACGGTGCGCGATGCCATCGGCGAGATCCCGGACTACTTCACCGATCCGGCGAGCTACATCGCCTCGACCAAGCTCTACTACGGCGTGTACGTGGTGCGCTTCGTCGACAAGCGCGCGCAACTGCTCGACGCCACCACGCTGGTCGAGGGCGCCGCCCTCGACCCCTATGCGTTCCTGCGCGACGGCTACCTGCAGCGGCGTCGCGCCAAGGACCTGGGTGCTGCCGTCCCCCTGCCCGTGGAAGAGGATCCGGATGCCCCGGACCCGGGCATGCCGGCGCCCGCCGGCCAGCCCGGCGCGGCCCCCAGGCCGGCGCCGGCCCCGGTGCCCGCGCCCGGCGACGCGGCGCCGGCCGCGCCCATGCCCGATGCGGCGCCGCCCGGCGCCGATGCGCCAGCGCCGGCCGCGCCGGTGCCGCTGCAATCCGCGGCGCAATCCGCGGCACAATCCGCGGCAGAGCCGGCGCCGGCGACCGCCGCGCCGCCGGCGCCACCGTCCCCCGTCGACGCCGGCCCGACCGCTCCCGGCGCGGCGGCGAACTGACCTGCACGAAAGGAAGACGACATGGAACCACGTTGGGTATCCCGGATCGCTGCGCGCACGGCCACGCTAGCCGCGCTGCTGCCGCGGGCCGCGCGGCTGGCGCCGGCGATCGCGCTCGCCGCCGCGCTCGGCACCACGCTGCCCATGTCGGCGCTGGCCGATCCGGCCGCCGACCCCCCCGATACGATGATCCTCAACCTCTCGAACGGGGTGCTGGACACTATCCGCAGCGACAAGGACATCCGCGCCGGCAATTTCGACCGGCTGCAGAAACTGGTCGACGAGCGCATCCTGCCGCACGTCGACTTCGACAAGATGACGCGCCTGGCGGTGGGGCGGCCGTGGCGCGAGGCCACGCCCGCGCAGCGCAGCGCGCTCACCACCCAGTTCCGCATCCTGTTGCTGCGCACCTACAGCGGCGCGCTGTCCAAGGTCACCGACGAGAAAGTGCGCCTGCGCCCCGCGCGCGCCCAGGACACGACGACCGACATGGTCGTGCGCACGCAGATCGTCGCCTCCCAGGGCGACCCGATCGGCATCGACTACCGCCTCGAGAAGACCGATTCGGGCTGGAAGATCTACGACCTCAACATCCTGGGCGTCTGGCTGGTCGAGAACTACAAGACCGAATTCGCCTCGACACTCGGGCAGGGCGGCATCGACGGCCTGATCAAGGCGCTGAGCGACAAGAACCAGACGCTGGCCCGCGCCGCCAAGACCTCCTGAGGCGCGCCGATGCGCATCGATGCCCAGGCCATCACCAACCTCAATGCCGCGCAGGTCGCCGGGCGTATCTCGGCGGCCATCCGCGCCGGCGACTACCGCGTCGATTTCACCGGCGTCGTCCGTTGCGATACCGCCGCCGTGGCCTGCGTGCTCGCCTGGCTGCGCCTGGCGCGCGCGGCCGGCCGCCGCCTCGAACTGCACGCTGTGCCCGACGACCTCATGAGCCTGGCCAGGCTCTATGGGGTCGAGGCGCTGGTCGCGGCCGGCTGATCCCGCGGCCGGCCCCGCCGGCGCCATACCCTACAATGGCGGTCTTGCCGGTCACAACCCGGTATCCCGCCGGTTCCCATGCCCACCCCAGCCATCGAGGTCAGCGCCCTCACGAAGCGCTACGAGCGCGTCATCGCGCTGGACGCGATCGATCTTTCGGTGCAGCCGGGTGAATTCTTCGGCCTGCTCGGCCCCAATGGCGCCGGCAAGACCACGCTGATCTCCATCACCGCCGGCCTCACGCGCGCCACCAGCGGCCATGTGCGCGTGATGGGCCACGACGTCGTCGGCGACTTCCGCGCCGCGCGCCGCAGCCTGGGCGTGGTGCCCCAGGAGCTGGTCTTCGATCCCTTCTTCACCGTGCGCGAGACGCTGCGCATCCAGTCGGGCTACTTCGGCCTGGCGCGCAACGATGCGTGGATCGACGAGGTGATGGCCAACCTCGACCTCACCGGCAAGGCCGACACCAACATGCGCGCCCTGTCCGGCGGCATGAAGCGCCGCGTGCTGGTGGCGCAGGCGCTGGTGCACCGGCCGCCGGTGATCGTGCTCGACGAACCCACGGCCGGCGTCGACGTCGAACTGCGCCAGGGCCTGTGGCGCTTCATGCACCGCCTCAACGCCGACGGCCACACGATCGTGCTGACCACGCACTACCTGGAGGAGGCCCAGCAGATGTGCGGCCGCATCGCCATGCTGCGCGACGGCCGCGTCGTCGCGCTCGAGGCCACGCGCGCGCTGCTGCAGCGGATCTCCGGCGTCCAGGTCGCCATGCGCCTGAGCGGGGGCCTGCCGCCCGCGCTGCGCAGCCAGGTCGTCGACGAGAAGCCCGCGCGGATCGTGCTGCGCCTGCCGCACGCGCGCGACGTCGGCCCCGCGCTCGAGGCCTGCCGCCTGTTCGGCAGCGACATCGACGAGCTCGAGGTCGGTCCCGCGGACCTCGAGGACGTCTTCCTGCAGGTGATGGCCGAAGTGCCGGCGCGGAGGCTCTCGTGAGCGACCGCGACGCCTTCGATCCGGCCGCCGTCAGCGCGGCCCTGGCGGTGCCGGGCCCCTCGGCCGGTGCGGCCTGGGTCGGCTTTCGCACGCTGCTCTACAAGGAGAACCTGCGCTTCTGGAAGGTGAGCTTCCAGACCATCGCCGCGCCGGTGCTCACCGGCGTGCTCTACCTGCTGGTCTTCGGGCAGGTGCTCGACACGCGCGTGGAGCCTTTCCCCGGGGTGCGCTACACGGCGTTCCTGATCCCGGGCCTCGTCATGATGTCGGTGCTGCAGAACGCGTTCGCCAACAGTTCTTCCTCGCTGATCCAGTCCAAGATCATGGGGAACCTGGTCTTCCTGCTGCTGCCCCCGCTGTCGGCCGTGCAGTTCTTCCTCGCCTACGTGATCGCCTCGGTGCTGCGCGGCCTGGCCGTGGGGCTGGGCGTCTTCGTCGTCACCTGGTGGTTCGCGATGCCGGGCTTCGCGGCGCCGCTGTGGATCCCCGTGTTCGCGCTGTCCGGCGCGGCGCTGCTGGGCGTGCTCGGCCTGATCGCCGGCATCGTCTCGGACAAGTTCGACCAGCTCGCCGCCTTCCAGAACTTCCTCATCCTGCCGGCGACCTTCCTGTCCGGGGTCTTCTATTCGGTGCACGGGCTGCCGCCGTTCTGGCAGGTCTTCTCGCACGTCAACCCGTTCTTCTACATGATCGACGGATTCCGCTACGGCTTCTTCGCGCAGTCCGACGTCTCTCCCTGGACGAGCCTCGTCGTCGTGCTGCTCGCCCTGTCGATAACCTCCGCCGTCGCGCTGCTGCTGCTGCGCCGCGGCTACAAGCTGCGCTCATGAACGCCATGCCCACACCCGATTCCATCCGCCAGGCCATCGCCCAGGGCCTGGACTGCGCACGCCTCGAGGTCGACGGCGACGGTCACCACTTCGAGGCCCTGATCGTCAGCGCCGCATTCTCCGGGCGCTCGCGCATCGATCGCCACCGCCTGGTCTATGCGGCGCTGGGCGACCGCATGCGCCAGGAGATCCACGCGCTGTCGATGCGCACGCTCACGCCGGAGGAGCACGCCGGCGCGGCGCCGCCCGCGGCGGCGCCGGGGGCCGCGGCGGGGAGCTGACACGCCATGGACAAGCTCAGGATCCGCGGCGGCCAGCGCCTGGAGGGCACGCTGCGCGTCTCCGGCGCCAAGAACGCGGCACTGCCCATCATGGCGGCGGCGCTGCTCAGCGCCGATGCGCTGCAGCTCGAGAACGTGCCGCACCTGGCCGATACCGCGACCATGGCGCGCCTGCTCGCCGGCATGGGTGCCAGCGTGCAGCGCGACGGCCCGCGCATGCGGCTGCACGCGCGGGCGCTCGCGTCGGTCGAGGCCCCCTACGAGCTCGTCAAGACGATGCGCGCCGCCATCCTCGTGCTCGGCCCGCTGGTGGCCCGCGCCGGCTCGGCGCGCGTCAGCCTGCCCGGTGGCTGCGCGATCGGCGCGCGGCCGGTCGACCAGCACCTCAAGGGCCTGCAGGCCCTGGGCGCCGACCTGCGCATCGAGCAGGGCTACATCGTCGCGCGCAGCGATGGACGGCTGCGCGGCGCGCGCATCGTCATGGACCTCGTCACGGTCACGGGCACCGAGAACCTGATGATGGCCGCGGCGCTGGCACAGGGCCAGACCATCATCGAGAACGCCGCGCGCGAGCCCGAGATCGTCGACCTGGCGGCCTGCCTCAACCGCATGGGCGCGCGCATCCAGGGCGCGGGCACGGACAGCATCGTCGTCGAGGGCGTCGAGCGCCTCCATGGCGCCACCCACGCGGTCATGCCCGACCGGATCGAGAGCGCCACCTTCCTCGTCGCGGTGGCGGCCACCGGCGGCGACCTCACGCTCCAGGGCGCGGCGCCGCAGACCCTGGAGGCGGTGCTCGAGAAGCTGCGCGAGGCCGGTGCCACGGTCGACGCCGGGACCGACTCCATCCGCGTGCGCATGGACCGGCGCCCGCAGGCGGTCAGCCTGCGCACGGCTCCGTATCCGGCCTTCCCGACCGACGCGCAGGCCCAGTTCATGGCGCTCAACTGCGTCGCCGACGGCGTCGCCAGCGTGAGCGAGAACATCTTCGAGAACCGCTACATGCACGTACCCGAGCTGCAGCGCCTCGGCGCCCGCATCGAGATCGACGGCCACACCGCCATCGTGCGCGGCGTCGAGCGCCTCTCGGGCGCGACCGTCATGGCGACCGACCTGCGCGCCTCGGCGAGCCTGGTCATCGCCGGGCTGGTGGCGCAGGGCGAGACCACGGTCGAGCGCATCTACCACCTGGACCGCGGCTACGAGTCGATGGAAAAGCGCCTCGAAACGCTCGGCGCGCGCATCGAGCGCATCAAGTGAGCGCGGCGTGATCACCCTGGCGCTGCCCAAGGGGCGCATCTTCGAGGAGGCGCTGCCACTGCTGGCGCGCGCCGGCATCGTCCCCGACGTGGACCCGCTGGAGACGCGCAAGCTCATCATCGGCACCAGCATCGCCGACCTGCGCATCGTGGTCGTGCGCGCCTCCGACGTACCCACCTACGTGCAGTACGGCGCCGCCGAGCTGGGCATCGCCGGCGCCGACATCCTGCTCGAGCACGGCGGCGGTGGCATCTACCAGCCGCTCGACCTCTCGATCGGCCGCTGCCGGCTGTGCGTGGCCGCACCGCTCGGCTTCGACTACGCCGGTGCCGTGCGCCGCGGCGCGCGGCTGCGCGTGGCCACCAAGTACGTGCAGAGCGCGCGCGACTTCTTCGGCCGCAAGGGCGTGCACGTCGACCTCATCAAGCTCTACGGCTCGATGGAGCTCGCGCCGCTGGCCGGCCTGGCCGATGCCATCGTCGACCTCGTCTCCAGCGGCGCCACGCTGCAGGCCAACGGCCTGGTGGAGGTCGAGCAGATCGTCCCCATCAGTTCCCGCCTGGTCGTCAACCAGGCCGCCTACAAGACCGGCCGGGCGCGCCTGGCCGCGCTGATCGAGGCGCTCCGCGGGGCGGTGCAGCCATGAAGCTGCGCCTGCTCGATTCGCGCGATGCGGACTTCACGGCCGCGCTGGCGCGCCTGACCGCGCACGATGCCGCTCCCGACCGCGCGCTGGCGGCGCGCGTGGACGAGATCGTCGAGGGCGTGCGCAGCGGCGGCGATGCCGCGCTGCTCGAGTACACGCGCCGCTTCGACCGGCTCGCGGCGGCCTCGGTCGCCGAGCTGGAGATCGACGCGGCCCAGTTGGCGGCGGCGCTGGCCGCGCTGCCGGCGGCCGACCGGGCGGCCCTGCAGCAGGCCGCCGACCGCATCCGCCGTTTCCACGAACAGGGCCGCGCCGCCGACTGGGACATCGCCGAGGCCGACGGCACGCGCCTGGGCATGCGCCACACGCCGCTCGACCGCGTCGGCATCTACGTGCCCGGCGGCAAGGCCTCGTATCCCTCGTCGGTGCTGATGAACGCCATACCGGCGCGCGTGGCTGGCGTCGGCCAGATCATCATGGCCGCGCCCACGCCCGACGGCGTGCGCAACCCGCTGGTCCTGGCCGCCGCCGCGCTGGCCGGGGTCGACCGCGTGTTCGCGATCGGCGGCGCGCAGGCCGTGGCGGCGCTGGCCTATGGCACCGCCACGATCCCCGCGGTCGACAAGATCGTCGGGCCGGGCAATGCCTACGTCGCCGCGGCCAAGCGCCGCGTGTTCGGCACGGTGGGCATCGACATGATCGCGGGCCCGAGCGAGATCCTGATCATCTGCGATGGCCACACCGATCCCGGCTGGATCGCGATGGACCTGTTCTCGCAGGCCGAGCACGACGAATCGGCCCAGGCGATCCTGCTCACGCCGAGCGCACCGTTCCGCGCGGCGGTCCAGGCCGCGATCGAGCGCCTGCTGCCGACCATGCAGCGGCGCGACATCATCGAGGCCTCGCTGCGCGAGCGCGGCGCGCTGATCCTCGTGCGCGACCTCGAGGAAGCCTGCGCGATCGCCAACCGGATCGCCCCGGAACACCTGGAGATCTCGACCCGCTCGGCGCGCCAGTGGCTGGGGCGCATACGCCATGCCGGCGCCATCTTCCTGGGTCCGCACGCCAGCGAATCGCTGGGCGACTACTGCGCCGGCCCCAACCACGTGCTGCCGACCGCCGGGACCGCGCGCTTCTCCTCGCCGCTGGGCGTGGCCGATTTCCAGAAGCGCAGCAGCGTGATCGAGATCTCCGCGAGCGGTGCGCGCACGCTGGGCGCGGTCGCGGCGCGCCTGGCGCAGGGCGAGGGTCTCGATGCGCACGCGCGCAGCGCGCTGCTGCGCACGGAGCCAGCCGACCCCTTGCCGGCCGACCCCCTGCTGGCCGAGCCCGCGGCCCCGCCGCCCGCCGCACCGCCTTTGCGCGAAGCGCCATGAGCGCCGCCCCGGACCCGCTGCTGGCCATCCGCGAGGACATCCTCGCGCTGCGCGCCTACCCGGTGGCGCCATCGGCCGGGCTCGTCAAGCTCGACATGATGGAGAACCCGTACACGCTGCCGCCCGATCTGGCGCAGGCGCTCGGGGCCCGGCTCGGGGCGGTCGCGCTCAACCGCTACCCGCCGGGCGACCCGGCCGCCCTCAAGCAGCGCCTGGGCGCGCAGGCCGGACTGCCGGCCGGCAGCGCGATGCTGCTGGGCAACGGTTCGGACGAGCTCATCCACCTGATCATCCAGGCCTGCGCGCGCCCCGACGCGGTGGTGCTTTCGCCGTGGCCCAGCTTCGCGATGTACCGCTTCAGCGCGCTGCTGGACCGCTGCCGTTTCGTCGAGGTGCCGTTGCAGGCCGATTTCGCGCTCGACCTGCCCGCCACGCTGGCGGCCATCCGCACGCAGCGCCCTGGCGTCGTCTTCCTCTCGTATCCGAACAATCCCACCGGCAACTGCTTCGATCGCACGGCAATCGATCGGATCCTGGACGCGGCCCCGGGACTGGTCGTGGTCGACGAGGCCTACCTGCCGTTCGCCCGCCAGACCTGGATGGGGGAGCTGCCGGCCCGGCCCGGCCTGCTGGTCCTGCGCACGCTCTCCAAGCTGGGCCTGGCCGGACTGCGCCTGGGCTACGTCTGCGGCAGCCCGGCGCTGATCGAGCAACTCGACAAGGTGCGTCCGCCGTTCAACGTCAACGTGCTCACGCTGGCGGCCGTGGACTTCCTGCTCGACCACGTCGCGGCGCTCGATGCCCAGGCCCAGGCCCTGCGCTCCGACCGCGACGCGCTGGCCGCGGAACTGCGCGGCCTGCGCGGCGTGCAGGTGTTCGATTCGGCGGCCAATTTCCTGCTCTTTCGCGTGGCCGGCGCCGCCGGCATCTTCGCCGCGCTTTTGCGCCGCGGTATCCTGATCAAGGACGTTTCGGCCAGCCACCCGCTGCTGCACGACTGCCTGCGTGTGACAATCGGCGCGCCGGCGGAAAACGCGCTTTTCCTGCGCGCACTGGGCGACGCACTCGCCGAGCGGCGGGCGATGACCGGCGACGGGCAATGACGGGGGTGGGCCAGCCATGACGCAACGCAGCGCCGAGATCGTCCGGGAGACCAAGGAGACGAAGATCCGCGTCAGCGTCGGCCTCGACGGCTCCGGCACCAGCGCGGTGAGCACCGGGATCGGCTTCTTCGACCACATGCTCGACCAGATCGCCCGCCATGGCGCCATCGACCTCGTCGTCGAGGCCACCGGCGACCTGCACATCGATGGCCACCATACCGTCGAGGACGTGGGCATCACGCTGGGCCGGGCCGTGGCCGCCGCGGTGGGCGACAAGCAGGGCATACGCCGCTACGGCCATGCCTACGTCCCGCTGGACGAGGCGCTGAGCCGGGTCGTGATCGATTTCTCCGGCCGCCCGGGCCTGCACTGGCACGTCGATTTCGCCCGATCGACGATCGGCGGCTTCGATGTCGAACTGGCGCACGAGTTCTTCCAGGGTTTCGTCAACCATGCGCAGGCCACCGTGCACGTCGACAACCTGCGCGGCGACAACGCCCACCACCAGTGCGAGACCGTGTTCAAGGCCTTCGCGCGGGCGCTGCGCGCCGCGCTCGAGCCCGATCCGCGCGCCCAGGGCACGATCCCGAGCACCAAGGGCTCGCTCTGAGGCCGCGACCAGCGGCCGCCCCGCCATGCGCGTCCCCCGTTCGAGCCTGAGCGCATGATCGCCATCGCCGATTTCGGCATGGGCAACCTGCGCTCGGTGCAGCAGGCGCTGGCGCGCGTCGCGCCGGACGTGCCCGCCTGCATCACCGCCGATCCGGCGCTGATCGATGCGGCCGACCGGATCGTGCTGCCGGGGCAGGGCGCGATGCCCGACTGCATGCGGAGCCTGCAGTCCTCGGGGCTGGAACCGGCCCTGCGGCGCGCTGCAGCAACGCGGCCGGTGCTGGCCGTGTGCATCGGCGAACAGATGCTGTTCGAGCGCTCGGAGGAGGGCGGCTGCGCCGGCCTGGGGCTGCTGCCGGGCCGGGTCGTGCGTTTCCCGGCCAGCCGGGACGAGGCCGGGCGCCAGCGCAAGGTGCCCCACATGGGGTGGAACCGCGTGCGCCAGGCGCGCCCGCACCCGCTCTGGGCGGGCATCGCGGATGAGAGCTACTTCTATTTCGTGCATAGTTACTATGTGGAGGCCGACCGGCCCGAGGCGGTCTGCGGCCAAACCGACTACGGCGGGTTCTTTACCTGCGCCGTGGCGCAAGATAATATTTTCGCGGTACAGTTCCATCCCGAGAAGAGCGCAGCGGCCGGCCTGAGAATCTACGCAAATTTCGTCTCCTGGCAACCATGATGGACCCGCTGCGCACGTCCGCCGCCTTGCCCGGCCGCGACCCCACCCCCCTCCCGTCATGCTGCTGATCCCCGCAATCGACATCAAGGACGGGCAGTGCGTGCGCCTGCGCCAGGGTGTGATGAGCGACGTCACCGTGTTCTCCGAGGACCCGGTGGCCATGGCGCAGCAGTGGGTGCAAATGGGCGCGCGCCGCCTGCATATCGTCGATCTCAACGGCGCCCGCTCCGGCAAGCCGGTCAACGAGGGCGTGATCCGGCGCATCGTCAAGGCGGTCGGTCCGGACGTGGCCGTGCAACTGGGCGGCGGCCTGCGCGACCTCGATACCATCGAGCGTTTCATCGACGACGGCATCGCCTTCGTGGTCATCGGCACCGCGGCGGTCAAGAACCCCGGTTTCCTGCACGATGCCTGCAGCGCCTTCGGCGGCCACGTGATCGTCGCGCTGGACGCGCGCGACGGCAAGGTGGCGACCGACGGGTGGAGCAAGCTCACCGGCCACGACGTCATCGACCTGGCGTCCAAGTTCGAGGACTACGGCGTCGACGCCATCCTGTACACCGACATCGGCCGCGACGGCATGCTCTCCGGCGTCAACATCGAGGCCACGGTCGCGCTGGCCCGGGCGGTGCGCATCCCGGTGCTGGCCAGCGGCGGCATCGCCGACATCGCCGACATCGACCGCCTGTGCGCGGTCGAGTTCGAGGGCATCGAGGGGGCGATCCTCGGCCGCGCGCTCTACGAGGGCAAGCTCGACTTCAAGAGCGCCGTGGCCCGCGCCGCCGCCCTGGCGCAGGAGTGAGCCCGGCGCCGGCCGGCACTTGCCCGACCCGGCGCAGGCCCATCGGCGGGCGTGCCGGGCGCGGCCGCTGAACTGCCACGACCACCGACCAGCCCCATGCTCGCCAAGAGAATCATCCCCTGCCTGGACGTCGCCGCGGGCCGCGTCGTCAAGGGCGTGAATTTCGTCGGCCTGCGCGACGCCGGCGACCCGGTCGAGATCGCCGCCCGCTACGACGCCGAGGGCGCCGACGAGATCACCTTCCTCGACATCACGGCCAGTTCCGAGCGCCGCGACACGCTGCTGGAGGTGATCGAAGCGGTCGCCCGCTGCGTGTTCATCCCGCTGACCGTCGGCGGCGGCGTGCGCAAGGTCGAGGACGTGCGCCGGCTGCTCAACGCCGGCGCCGACAAGATATCGATCAACACGGCCGGGGTCCTGGACCCCCAGCTGATCGCCGACGCCAGCGCGCGCTTTGGCGCACAATGCATCGTCGCCGCGATCGACGCGCGCCGTTGCGGGCCGCCCGCACCGTCCCCGCACTGGGAGGTCTACACCCACGGCGGCCGCCATGCGACCGGCCTGGACGCCGTCGCGTGGGCGCGCCGCGCGGTCGAGCTGGGCGCCGGCGAGATCCTCCTCACCAGCATGGACCGGGATGGAACACGCATGGGTTTCGACCTGGAACTGACCGCCTCCGTGGCCGACGCCGTGCCGGTACCGGTCATCGCCTCCGGCGGCGTCGGCGGCCTGCAGCACCTGGCCGATGGCATCGTCCGCGGCCATGCCGACGGCGTGCTCGCCGCGTCGATCTTCCATTTCGGCGAGTACACCGTGCACGAGGCCAAGCGCTACCTGGCCGAGCACGGCATCCCCATGAGGCTGGCATGAGCGACGGCGCCGCCGCCGCCGCGGGTGCCGCCGCCGATGCCGGCGCGCACGCCGATCCCGCCGGCTGGCTCGATGCGGTGCGCTTCGACGAGCGCGGCCTGGTCCCGGTGATCGTCCAGGACGTCCACGACCGGCGCGTGCTCATGTTCGCCTGGGCCGACCGCGCGGCGCTCGAGCAGACCCGGGGCTCGGGCCTGGCCACGTACTTCTCGCGCTCGCGCGCCCGCCAGTGGCGCAAGGGCGAGGAATCGGGCAACACCCAGCGGGTGCACGAGATCCGCATCGATTGCGACGGCGATGCGCTGCTGTACCTCGTCGAGCAGCACGGCGGGGTGGCCTGCCACACCGGCCGCGCCGCGTGTTTCTTCCGCCGCCTCGATGCCGGTGGCTGGGTCCAGGCCGATCCGGTGCTGGTCGATCCGGCGCACCTCTACCGCAGGCAGACCCCATGAACGACGCCCCCGGCGGCGCGGCCGGGCCGCAGGCCAGCTTGAGCCGCCTCGCCGACACCATCGACGACCGCCATGGCGCCGACCCGGCGCTGTCCTATGTCGCCCGCCTGCTGGCGCAGGCGCCCGATGCGGTCCTCAAGAAGATCGGCGAGGAGGCCACGGAGACGGTCATGGCGGCCAAGGACGGCGACCGCGCGCGCATCGTCGCCGAGACCGCGGACCTCTGGTTCCACTGCCTGGTGATGCTGTCGCACTTCGGGCTGCGGCCGGAGCAGGTGCTCGCCGAGCTCGACCGCCGCGCCGGCACCTCGGGCCTGGAGGAAAAAGCGCTGCGCAAGGCGCTGGCGCGCGAAACCGAAGACCGCCGGGCCGGTACGCCCCCGCCGGCCCGCGGCGCCGACGACTGAAACGGGGAGGGAGCCGCTGGACATGACCACGACCGACACCGCCGATTGCCTTTTTTGCCGCATCGCGCGCGGCGACATCCCCAGCCGCCGCGTCTACGAGGACGAGGACCTGGTCGTCTTCCACGACATCCACCCGGCCGCGCCGGTGCACCTGCTGATCGTGCCGCGGGTGCACCTGGGCTCGCTGATCGACGCCGCGCCGGAGCACGAGCCGCTATTGGGTAAAATGCTGCTTCTTGCCCCCCGGCTGGCCCGCGAACAGGGCGCCCACGACGGATTTCGCATCGTGGTCAACAATGGCACGGGCGGCGGCCAGGAAGTATTCCACTTGCATGTCCACGTGCTTGGCGGCCCACGGCCTTGGCGCCAGATGTCTACCGGGAGATAACTATGGGCTCGCTATCGATTTGGCATTGGTTGATCGTTCTCGCGGTCGTGATCCTGGTGTTCGGCACCGGCAAGCTCAAGAACCTGGGCAAGGACCTGGGCGGAGCGATCAAGGGTTTCAAGGAGGGCGTCAAGGAGGGTACCGATACCCCGGCGGCGCCCCAGAAGGTCGAGGAGACCACGCGCGTGGCGGGCCAGACGATCGACGTCGCGGCCCGCGAGAAGAGCGGTTCCTGATGGCGTCGCCGTCCTGCGCAAGGTCCTCGCCGGCGGCCGCGCCGGCGCCGCTGGCGGCTGCCGGCTAAACGCACGCGCAGCTGCGGATGTTCGATTTTGGCGAGATCCTGGTCATCGGTGTCGTAGCGCTGGTCGTCCTGGGCCCCGAACGCCTGCCCCAGGCGGCGCGCGCCATAGGCCAGTGGGTGGGCAAGCTGCAGGGCTACGTGAGCCAGGTCCGGGTCGACATCGACCGCGAGTTCAACCTCGCCGACCTGCGCCGCATCAGCGAGGAGGCGCGCGACAGTGCGCGATCGGTCGAGACCGCCGTGCGCGGCACGCTGGACCGCGCCCAAATGGACATTTCCGCGGCGCGCAGCGACCTGATGAGTTCGCTGGCCGACAACGGCTGGTCGGCGGGCGGCCCGCCAGCCGCGCCCTTGAGCTTCCCGCGCCGCTACAAGCCGCGCCCGTCGATCGACGATCTCACGCTCGAACTCGAGCGCCTCAAGCGCCAGCTCGCGATGCCCGACGCCGTGGCGCCGGGGCGGCGCAAGTACGCCCCGCGGGCACGCATCAATCGCGCCCGCGTGCGCCGCTAGCGCCGAGCCTCGCGCGGATCGCCCTCCAATGAGCACCGACGACACCGAGCAGGGTTTCCTGTCGCACCTGGTCGAGCTGCGCAACCGCCTGGTGCGGGCGGCCGCCTCGGTGCTCATCGTGTTCCTGATCCTGTGGCCGTTCATGCGCCGCATCTTCGACGCGCTGTCGCGGCCGATGATCGCCGCGCTGCCGCAGGGCGCCAAGCTGCTCGCCACGGGCGTCATAACGCCCTTCCTGGTGCCGCTCAAGGTGACGCTGTTCGCCGCCTTCCTGCTCGCCTCGCCGTTCGTGCTCTACCAGGCCTGGGCCTTCATCGCGCCCGGCCTGTACCAGCACGAGAAGCGCCTGGCGCTGCCGGTCATCGCCTCGAGCGTGCTGATGTTCTTCGGCGGCATGGCCTACTGCTACTTCGTCGTCTTCGGCGTCATCTTCCGCTTCATCGCCGGCTTCGCCCCGGAGAACGTCAACGTCTCGCCGGACATCGAGCAGTACTTCGATTTCGTCCTGCGCATGTTCATCGCGTTCGGGCTGGCCTTCGAGGTCCCGATCGTCGTCATGCTGCTGGTGCGCCTGGGGCTCACCTCCGTGGCCAAGCTGCGCCACATGCGCCCGTACATCGTCGTCGGCGCCTTCGTCGTCGCCGCCATCGTCACGCCGCCGGACGTGCTCTCGCAGCTGCTGCTGGCCGTGCCGCTGTGGCTGCTGTTCGAGCTCGGCGTGCTGCTGGCCATGGTCGTGGGCGGCCGGCCGGCGGCCTCGGAGGCGCCGGCCGAGTAGCCCGGGCGGCCGTGCCGCCGGGCCCGGTCGCCGGCTAGCGCACCGGCGCCGGCGGCGGGCGTTCCCCGACCAGCAGCTTGAAGTCCATCTCGTGCGTGCCGCGCAGCACGTGCACGCGCGCGCTGGCGCCCGGGTCGAGCTGGGCGATCTGGCTCAGCGTGGCCCGCGTCTGGCTCACGCTGGTGCCGTTGATCGACAGCACCACGTCGCCGGGTTTCATGCCCGCATGATCCGCCGGCCCGTTGACCTGGACCGCGCGCACCTGAACGCCGCTGGCCCGCTCGGGCGGCGCGGCGTCGAGGTGGTCGTAGGGCAGGTCGAGCAGCTCGATGCCGAAGTACCCGCGCTTGACGCGTCCGTTCTGGACGATCTGGTCCATGACCTGGGTGATGATCGTGGTCGGGATCGCGAAGCCGATCCCGATCGAGCCGCCGGTGCGCGAGAAGATGGCGGTGTTGATGCCCACCAGGTGGCCATTGCTGTCGACCAGCGCTCCGCCGGAATTGCCCTCGTTGATCGCGGCATCGGTCTGGATGAAGTTCTCGAAGGTATTGATGCCCAGGTTGCTGCGCCCCAGCGCCGAGACGATGCCCATCGTGACGGTCTGGCCGACGTTGAACGGATTGCCGATGGCCAGCACCACGTCGCCCACCTTCAGGGTCTCGGAGCGCCCGAAGGTCATCACGGGAAGATTGGGCAGGTCGATCTTGAGCACGGCCAGGTCGGTATCCGGATCGGTGCCGATCAGGCGCGCATCGACGCGCCGGTCATCGCCCAGCGCCACGGCGATCGAATCGGCCGCCGAGACGACGTGGCTGTTCGTGAGCACGTAGCCGTCGGTGGTGACGATCACGCCCGAGCCCAGGCGCGCCACGCTCTGCGGCTCGGTGCTGCCGGGCTCGCCGAAGAACTGGGATGCGATCGGGTCGTCCGGGCCGCCGTGGACCAGCTTGCTGGCCGTGTAGACGTTCACCACCGCCGGCATCGCGCGCATCGCCGCGTCGGCGTAGGAGCCCAGCGCGTTGGCCCGGGCGACCGGTTCGTCGATCGCGACCTGGCGGATCGCCGTGCCCGCCACCGGGCTGGGCTTGGCGGCGACATCGACGGTACGCGCCGGGGCTTCGCGCACCAGCCACTGCGGCCGCAAGGTGGAGACGACGAACAGCAGGGCCAGGCCGACCGTGGTGGCCTGGGCGAAAACCAGCCATAAGCGCCTGAGCATCACCGCCGCGCCGCGTGTCCGCCGGCCGCCGGGCCTGCGCCGGCGGAGCCCGCCGTTTCGCGCAAGCTGCTCATTTCATTCATTTTCTCGTGCTCCGCCGCGCTCTGCCGGGGAAATTACCCCAGGGTACGCTTTATCCGGCGCGTCAAGTAGAATAGCAGGCTCCCCGAGCCGCGCCCGGTCCGTCCGGGAGGGCGGATTCTCGAATTCCCCCGCCCTCCGGCGTGCGGGAACCCTGCAAAAGGCGATCCAACAATGGTGCTGTATTCCGGTACGACCTGCCCGTTCTCGCAACGCTGCCGCCTGGTGCTGTTCGAGAAGGGAATGGACTTCGAGATCAAGGACGTCGACCTGTTCAACAAGCCCGAGGAAATCTCGGTGATGAACCCGTACGCCCAGGTACCGATCCTCGTCGAGCGCGAGCTCACGCTGTACGAATCGAACATCATCAACGAGTATATCGACGAGCGTTTCCCGCACCCGCAGCTGATGCCGGCCGACCCGGTGATGCGCGCCCGCGCCCGCCTGTTCCTGTTCAACTTCGAGCGCGAGCTCTTCGTCCACGTCCAGACGCTCGAGAACAGCAGCAACCAGAAGGCCGTCGAGAAGGCGCGCCTGCAGATCCGCGACCGCCTCACGCAGCTGGCGCCGATCCTGCTCAAGAGCAAGTACATGCTCGGCGACGACTTCTCGATGCTCGACGTGGCCATCGCCCCGCTGCTGTGGCGCCTGGATCACTACGAGATCGAGCTGCCCAAGAGCGCCGCGCCGCTGATGAAATACGCCGAGCGCATCTTCAGCCGCCCGGCCTACATCGAAGCCCTGACCCCGAGCGAAAAGGTGATGCGCCGCTGATGTCGCGCCGCCGCTGCGCGCCGGGTCCGCCCCGGCGCCCCCGGCGCTGAATCACCTGGATCGGTCCCATGCCCGAGATATCGACCAAACCCTACCTCGTGCGCGCCCTGTTCGAGTGGTGCAACGACTCCGGCTACACGCCCTATGTCACCGTGACGGTGGGCGAGGGTGTCCAGGTCCCCAACGAGTACGTGCGGGACGGCGAGATCGTCCTCAACGTCTCCCCGCTGGCGACCAACCGGCTGTCGATCGGCAACGACTACCTGGAGTTCCAGGCCCGCTTCGGCGGCGTGGCGCGCGAGGTGCGCGTGCCCATAGCCTGCGTGCGCGCGATCTACGCGCGCGAGACCGGGCAGGGCATGGCCTTCGAGGCCACGCCGGCTCCGCTGGCCGAGCCGCCGGCCCCCCTGGCACCGCGGGCGCTGCCCGCACCGGCCGGTGCCGCGCCGCCGCCACAGCCGCTGCGCATACTGCCGGCCCCCGACAGCGAGGGGCCGCCGCCGGACCCGCCCGCAGGCGGTAGCCCCGGCGAGCGCCCGCGCCTGACCCGGGTGAAGTGATCACGAGCCGGTGATCCGGCCCTCGTCGTCACCGCAGCGGTAGCCACCGCGTTCGCAGTAGTGGCGTTCGTGATGGCATAGTTGATAGTCCCGCATGCGCCCCGACCAGGGGCGGCCCGCCGGCATAGCTCAGTTGGTAGAGCAGCGGTTTTGTAAACCGAAGGTCGGGGGTTCGAGCCCCTCTGCCGGCACCAAGGAAGCAGCAGCAAGCACGGCGCCACCCGTGCGCATCATGGCGCCGGGATGCTGCCCTCATCGATGCACCGGAACTCCGCCTTGGCCAAACCCATCGATTCCGCCCCCCAGGTCAGCGTCTGCATCCCGGCGTTCAACGCCGCGGCCTACCTGGGGCCGGCCCTGGAGTCCGTACTCGCGCAGGACCATCCCGACTTCGAGGTCGTCGTGGTCGACAACCACTCGACCGACGGCACGGGCGCGCTGGTGGAGCAATGGATCGCACGCGGCGAATCGCGCATACGCCTCTACCGCAAC